>Ga0310786_10002894_pt1 | contig 25576 bp, 20 predicted proteins | sample AusTroGonzalo_MG_FD_203881 | JGI IMG/M metagenome (GOLD analysis project Ga0310786, IMG submission 203881) | Bovine rumen microbial communities from tropical cattle in Woodstock, Queensland, Australia - Gonzalo_03 (v2) (version 2) | ecosystem: Host-associated > Mammals > Digestive system >...
GGAGGTGACGACCTTCGCGAGGGCGGAATAGCCGCCTTCGGCGACGTACTGGTCGATGTCTTCGGGATTGATGCGGCCGGTGTTGCGGAGGACGATGCGTGCCTGAAGCTCGCCTTCGGCGGGCTGTTCGTCTTCGGGATAGTACCAGCAGCGGTCGATGGTGTGGGTGCCGGTGGCGGGGGCTTCGAGGCCGGCCTGCATGATCGCGGGGATCTGGTGCGGGGTCACGTCGCCGTAGATGATGCGCTTGCCGTTGTCGTTCGTAAGCATGATGACGGGCTCGGCGTAGCAGAGGCCCATGCAGCCGACTTCGACCACGTCGAAGGCTTCTTCGAGCTTGTGCTCGGTGATGTAGTCGTTGATGGCCTTCAGGACTTCGCCGGTACCGGCGGCGATGCCGCACGTTCCCATGGAAACGAGCAGTTTGACAGGCGCGTGTTTGCGGGCTTTGAGGCCGGCTGCATACTGTGCGAGCGCCTCGGGAGACTCAATTCTCATTGTGTTCTTCTCCATTTTGTCGGTGTTAGTCGATCAGTCTTTGCAGTCGTCCAGGAGTCCCTGGACCTTTTCAGGGGTCATGTGGCCGTAGACGCGGCCGTTGACCATCACGACGGGAGCCATACTGCATGCGCCGAGGCAGCGGAGAACGCCGAGGAAGTACTTTCCGTCGGGCGTGGTCTCGCCTTCGGAGACGCCGAGCTTGCGCTTGAGCTCGTCAACGACCTGAGCGGCACCCTTGACGAAGCAGGCGGTGCCGGTGCAGACGTTGATGGCGTAGCGGCCGATCGGCTTGTCCGTGAAAAAGCTGTAGAAGCTGATCACGCCGTAGACTTCCGCGAGGGAGATGCCGAGACGTTCGGCGACGAACGACTGGACCTCGACGGGGAGATAGCCGAAGAGGGATTGAGCTTTGTGAAGCGTCTGGATCAGGAATCCGCGCTTACGGGTGGGGTTGTCCGCCAGGGGCAGACCTTTGATGTAGGCGTCGAGTGCCTCCATCTGGGAGGATTTGCGGGAGGACATCTCGCAAACTCCGTTCTCGCAATGCATTTCACCCATGTTTGAATGAGCCTCCAAGTAGAGTTAGGGATATGGTTTTAGGTTGTGAAAAGGGATATCGAAATAATCGTTCCGTAATATAATCCATCCTTAGAATAAAAGCAAGCCCAATTCGATAAAAAAGTACTGATTTCCCCGATTATTTCTTAGATAAAGGCGATAACAACAGGAAACAGTTGGGGGATAAAACGTAAGAATCCACCTTCACGTGCACACCCGCAAAGTATCGTTAAAACTAGTTCCTTTTAACGATACTTTGGATCACGACCTCATATGTTTTTGAACATTGATCAAAAGATGGCTTCAAAAGGCTTTGAATGCCGATCAAATGTCGATACACCTCTCCATCTTCCCCAAAACCGTTTTTGGGTGGCTTGGAACATCTGTTTGCTCGGTTCCAAAACATGTTGCTCTCAAGTGTTCAGGAGGTACATCAATCACCGGGAAAGATGAAAAGCTTAAAGCGTAAAAACACCCTCACGCGCACACCCGAAAAGTATCGTTAAAACTAGTTCCTTTTAACGATACTTTGGATTATGACCTCATATATTTTTGAACATCGATCAAAAGATCAAAAGAAGGCCTCAAACGGCTTTGAATGAAGCACTCCAGACTGTTCCCGGGCTTACTGCACCGAAGACAGCTTCATGTACTTCTGGCAGAATTGGAGCACGGCATCCCGGAATTCCGTTACGGAGTCCGTATCATCCCACATGGCGTGATTCGAATTCGGGAAATCAACGCATATGTTCGGGACATGATGTTCCTCTAGCGCCTTTGCGAGCTCATCGCGGTGGATTGGTCTGACCAGATCGTCCTTGCCGCCATAGGCGAAGATGGTCGGAGGAATGTCGGGACCGACGAAATGAAGCGGGGAAAGGCTGTCCGCAGCTTTGAGCGTCTCCGGGTCGTCGAGGTGTTCCGGGTCGACCGGTATTCCTGCACCGTATCCGATCAGAACTGCGGCTATGTTGTCATCCCAGAATTCCTTATGGAACGACACCGGCCCGACCTTTTCGAACACGAACGCGATCGGGATGGCGGAATCCGCGGCACGGGAATAGGCATAGAGCAGGGCGAGATGGCCGCCCGCCGAAACGCCGCCGACGGCCAGGCCGGAAACATGGTAACCTTCCTTCTCCATTTTTTTCTTGATCGCAGCGATACAGGCAGTGATATCGTCCAGCATGGTCGCCACCGTGATTTCCGGTTTATCTTCGGAAACCAGGGAATAATCCATGGTGGCCGTGATGCAGCCTTTTCTGCCGTAATACTTGCAGGCATATGCCATGTCACTGCGGTTGCCGGCCATCCAGCTTCCCCCGTGGACCAGAAGCAGGAGCGGCGTTTCCGAGTCTGGATCGATGCCGTTGTGGAGATACAGGTCATACCGCCTGGCACCCCCTTCCCCGTAGGAAAGCCCCGCCAGGATACGTCCTTCGTCATTGTCCCACGATTCCATGTAGCCGCCCCGCGTAAGGGCGCGGCGGTACCAGAGGGCACCTACGGCGCATCCGGAAAGGCCGAGAACGCAAATGACGATCATCGTCCGGATGAAAATCCGCAGGATTGTCTTTCCGAGGGACTTTTTTCCTTTTGAAACGGACGTGTTCCGTTCCTGTTTGTCCGCGGCGTTCATCGGTATTCCGTTCCTGTCCGGGGAGGCCGGATCAATGCGTTCTGTGCATGGTCAGACCTTCCCCGACGGCAGCAGATTTCGGTTCCGCTCAGAAGAGTGCGGCGTCCATGAAGGATTCGTTGAGGTACTGGAGCGACTGGAAGACCCCGCCAAAAACCTGGACCTCCTCGGGAGTGACGTTATTGACCATCTCCTCCTGAATCGCATCAAGGAGTTCCCGCGAGGCACCGGCGGCATTAACGAGCTGGTCGCGCTGCTCAGGCGTCATCCGCTGGATGATCTGGCCAGCGTTCTGGGAAACAGTGTAAAGCATACTTGACGCCAAATTCATGACCATGGCCATCTGATATTTCTCCTGCGGAGAGGCTTCGCGGTAGGCGGAGAGGATATCCCAGGCGGCGTCGACGGCCTCCTCGCGGGTGGGCATGCCCTGGACCCGGTCGTCCTGCAGCGGCATCATGCGGTTGATGCTGGTATTGATATCACGACGCTGGCGGCGGCGAGGCTGCGGCTGTTCTTCCGGTTCAGGGTCCGGCTCCTCAACGGTTTTCACGACCTCAACTGGTGCGGGCGCAACGCGGTCCTTGTGCTTTTTCAGGGCGATGAAGCCACCGACGAGGAGGATTGCGGCGAGGACGAGGACGACAGGCAGAATGACATCTTTTTTGTTCATGATCGGATTCCTTTTCCGTTGGGTTCAGTTTCGGCTTAACACACTACTAAACCACGTTTTTCGCATATTGTCAAGCGGAAATGATGTTTTTTTTGGAAAAAAGAATTTCATGCCGGTTCGCCGGAGAAGCTTTCCGGGGAAGGCTCCACGCCCTCGCTCGCCTTGATGTACTGTCCGCACAGATAGACGTTGCAGAAGAGGTAGCAGAAGCACAGCGCGAGCAGCGAGAAGATGATGCCGACCGAGAGCAGGATCCATGCGAGGAGCGGCGGACACTGGCTGGAGATGGAAGTGAAGATCGCATTGGAGCCGAAAACGAGGCAGAAAACCCAGTACACGATCACCAGCATCCCGGCGATCCCGAGCAGGAATTCCTTCCATATCTTCAGCAGGAGCAGGATCGAACGCCAGAGCATCTTGAAGGGGTTCACCGTGTTGTCGCGCGTCAGCACCGGGATCACGATGCACATGGAGGCGATCCACGCGATGTTTATCGGGGTGACCAGCAGGGACCATGTCACCAGGCTCCAGAAATGGGAGGCAGCGGTCTGCCAGCCGCGTTTGAAGTCCGCTTTCTGGCCGTTCCACACGCGGATGATCTCGCTGTCCACCGTGAGCAGAAGAAAGTTCGTGAGGAACGTGCCGAAGAACTGGAGAGTCAGCGCAACCACGAACAATATTACCTTGTGCTCCAGTTGATTGTAAAACGCGTTGAACTCTTTCTGCGTATGGCACGGCTGCCCCATCAGAGCGGGAATCAGGAAGAGGCCGCCGAGGAACAGTCCAATGTAGAATATTTGGAGCAGGAGATTCACGGAGGCAAGGTTGAGCAGCACGGAGTCGCGAATGGAGATCAGAAGCGAGTTTTTCAGCATCCTGCGGACGGATGCGATCGAGGATTCGGGTTTGACGGACGCGGACGCGTCGTTGATGAGGGTATCGGAAGTATTCATGGAAAGGGACCTTTCAGTCATTTATGTTGAATTCAGGCGAACTCGACGGAATCGGCATAGGCTTCCGGGGAGGGCTCCACGCCCTCGCTGGCCTTAAGGTACTGTCCGCAGAGGTAGCAGTTGCAGACCAGCGCGGCAAAACAGAACCCGATGATGGACACACTGACCGCAAGAGCAAGCAGACACCAGGCCAGGAACGGGGGACACCCGACGGAAATGAGCCGGAAGATCACCCCGGAGCCGATCAGCATGCTGACGAGCCAGTATAGAATCACCAGCATTCCGACGAATCCGAGCAGAAATTCCTTCCAGACGTTCTTCAATAGCACTACGGATCGCCAGAACATTTTGAAGGGGTTCAGAGTATCGTCGCGCGTCAGCACCGGGATCACAATGCACATGGAAACGATCCACATGCCGTTGATCGGCATGGTAAGTTCAGACCAAGTTGAAATCGCCTTGATGTGCTGCATCGTCGTCCGCCAGCCGCGTTTGAAATCCGGCTTCTGACCATTCCACACACGAACGATTTCGCTGTCCTGTGCCATAAGGACGAAGTTCGTGAGAAATGTCCCGAGGAACTGGAACGGGAGTACGCAGATGATAAACCAGAAAAGCCTCTTGCTGTTTTTCGCGATATCATAATAAAAGGTGTTGAACTCATCCAGTGTATGGCATGGATGCCCGGACAGATTCGGAAAAGCGAGGATGCCGAGGAAAAAGAAAGCTGAGTACAGTGCGACCAGCACGAAGCCGACGATGGAGAGTTTCAGGAGTACGGGCTCGCGGACTGCGATCAGGATGGAATTTTTCAACATTCTGCAAACAGAGGTGAAAGTGGATTCGGACTTGACGGACGCGGGGGCGTCAGCGATGTCAATGGTATTTGAGGTAGTCATGGTAAAAGAACCTTTCAATGGTTCGGTTGATTCATTTGTTGTTTTTCGTGGTGGCGGCGTGTTTCGCAGTCAGGTAGTCGGAGACGTCCTGCTCCGAGATGCCGAACATCCCGGCTGACGTGACAAGCGAGGCGAAGAGGGTGTCCAGATGGCGCTGTTTCTCCTCGTCGGTGAGCGCCTGGCGGGCGTCGTCGCGCTCGGCGACGAAACAGCCCATGCCGCGGCGGGTTTCGATGAGTCCGGCGAGCTCCAGCTCGCGGTACGCCTTCGCCACCGTGTTCGGATTCACGTTCAGCTCCGCGGTCACGTCGCGGATCGACGGGATCTTCTCGCCCGGTGCAAGCGCCCCGGAGAGGATCTTACCGGAGAGCAGCTGGACGATCTGCCTGTAGATCGGGACCCCGGAAGAGAAGTTGAGGGTTAATTCGGAAACGTTCATGACAGTTGCCTTTCGCGGCTTGTGTTATGGTGTTGCTGTTTGGTAGTGTACTATTACAATAGCACACTGTTTCACCATTGTCAAACGAAAACCGAGATTTTTTTCGCAAAAAAAGAAATCAAGCTCAAAAAAAGGGCTCGCCACTATCTAGAGGCACGAAATCTGGAACTGGAACAGAGACAGAGAACGCATCGTTACCAGAAGAGCAGGAAACAATGGCGGATAGGAATCAAACGGAAGCCATCACTCAAGTTTCAGTAAAAAGGTATTCGATTTTACTGAAACTTGCGCGTGTGCGCGGGAATTGTTCCATCCGGATAACAAGAGGGGAGAAATGCGAAAACACAAAGTATCCCCGATTATGTTAAAAACCGGAGGCACATTATGAGGAGAACAAGTGGACGCTGAGCGTCCGGGGTCGCTTCGCTCCTCGGTGAACTCGTTTCCACGAGTTCGAAAGAATATGTACCGCGTGACGCGAACGGCAGAGCTTTTAGAACATAGTCGGGTTAAGACAAGAGTTGAACGAAGATAAGCGAAAACAGGGGGGAACAAGCCGGATCTTCTTCAAGTTTCAGTAAAATGGTATTCGATTTTACTGAAACTTGCGCGTGTGCGCGGGAATTGTTCCATCCACATTTTATGAATACGTATGATGATTGAGGCTAAATATGGTGCGATACCCGGACGCAGTCGGGTACTGTCGCGGCGAAGGCCTCGCCTCCGCTCATTGTTTCTCTTCGTCAGACCATTCGGAATAGGGATGGCGGACAAGATGCGAATTGCGGAACCTGGATTCGCTGGAGACCTCGCGACCAAGCCAGGGGGGAACGGGAAACTCGCGGTCGGGAGCATCAAGCTCGATTTCCGCGACGATCAGCCCCTGGTTGAGCCCGGCGAACTCGTCGACTTCCCAGGTAAACCCGCCAAAGGGAACATACCAGCGGCGTTTGATGATGACAGGCTTGATGCAGAACCCGGAGAGGAAAGCAACTGCGTCGGCCAGGGGAATGGGGTATTCAAACTCGGCACGGGTAATGCCCGTGACGGGCCCTTTGATCGTGAGGCGGGCCTTGTCGCCCGCGACGCGTGCACGGACCGTCACGCCGTCACCTGTCGGGAAATACCCCTGCTGAAAATTCTTGAACGAGGTGGCGGAATCTTTCCAGGAAAGGTCTTTTACAAGGAATTTACGTTCGATTTCAACGGACATGGAAGCGGGCCTTCTGGGGAGCAAGGTTAAGTTCAGAATGCGGGAAGTTTGGGCTTGGGGCGGTAGGTCTTTGCGGGCATGGCGTCAATTTTGCCCGCGATGATGTCGGCAACAGCTTCGCCCTGGTCCTTCGAGGCGAGCCACAGGCCGGTGACCGCGCCGTTGAGTTCGGCACAGTCGCCAATGGCATAGACATCCGGAGCCGAGGCGCGGAGCGCTGCGTCCACTACGATGCCCCGGTTGCAGACGAGTCCGGCGTTCTTCGCGAGTTCGAGATTGGCGCGAATTCCTGCGGAAACGAGCACGAACGAAGCGGGAACCGCAACACCGTCCTTGAGGAAAAGATGGGCGGACGCTTCGTCGAACCGTTCGACCGCAGCACCCGTGAAAACCTTGAATCCGGCGTTCGTGAAATTGGAAAGCAGTGCCGCGGATTCCTCCTCGTTCATCTGAAGCGGAAGCAGTCGCGGAGCCGTTTCGATGATGGAGACGGAGAGGCCGCGCTTGTGGAGCGACCATGCGGCCTCCAGTCCGAGCAGGCCGCCGCCGATGACCGCGGCATCGAGGCCGGGCGTGCAGAGCGAGACGAGAGCATCGGCATCCGGGAGTTCGCGGAGCACATGGACGCGTGAACTGGACTGAAGCCCCGGGATCGGGGGCAGGAACGCATGAGCGCCAACAGCCAGCACCAGAATATCCCAGGAATATTCCCCGACAACGGTCGTGAGCTTATGCGAGGCGGGATCGATGGCCGTCACAGTCTCGCCGAGGTGGAGTTCCACGCCCCAGTCCGCCATTTGTTCGGGAGAGGACAGGATGAGCTTTTCCCGAGGCAGCGTACCGGCAAGATACTCGGGGAGACGCATCTTCGCATAAAACCCGACAGGAGCCGCGTCGAAAAGCAGGATCCCGGCTTCAGGAAGATTGAGGCGAAGGCGTTTTACGGCATAGGAACCGGCGGCTCCGGCTCCGCAGACAGCGATTATCATACGTTCCTCATAATTTGTGTTGGGGTTGAACCTGTTCGAGACAGAAAGCCTCATATTCGAGGCAATCCGCACGCAAATGGCTTTAACTTTCATCAATATAGCATACCAAATCGTTCTTTTAAAGACCGCACGAGAAAAAAAACGGAAAAAGGTCGCGGGCGCACGCAGGGAGAAAACCGGCATGCGCTTCGCCGTCCCGGCAATCCATTATGGCTCAGACGGGAAACATGATAGATTTGCGGCTGATAATTCAGAGAGGTTGGCGCCTCAAATACTTTTTTTTTCAGCCAGTTTCACACTGTCTTACAAATGTCGACACCTTCCGATATTTCTTTTCTGGATTCCCGTTTCCTTTCTTGAATTTCCTTTGAATATCAGTATAGTAACACTCATTCAACGTTCCGTTTCGCCCCGTCGTTATTCCCGGAATACGGCGGACATTGGTACAGACCAACAACACACAGAAGGGTGGAAGCCATGTCCTGCCGGTATTCCAACGCAAAGTACATGACGATCGCGGATATCGTGGCCCGTCGGCTTCGTGCCGGCGAGTTCCTGTCCGCAAAGCAATTCTACAGCCGCGACGAACTAGCCAGGGCTTACAACATCTCGCCCGGCACAGCACGTGCGGTCCTGCACGAGCTGGAGGACCGCGGCATCATCGCCTGCCGGAAGGGCAAACGTGCAGTCCCGGCACACACGGCTGCGGGGAAAGGACTGTCGACGGTCTGCCGTCCAGTCTTTATCCGCGATCCACTGACGGCGGAAACGCCGGAATACGACTTTATCGTCTATTGCATACGGAATCTCCTGATGCGCCAGAAAACGGAATTGCAGGAACGCAATCCGGATTACGGAGGCGGCAATCACTTTCCTGAGCTCGCAGCCGGAGAGGTGGCAATTGTCTTTCCTTCCGGCTTCGTTCCAGCCGGGGAATCCGCGGAACTGCTTTCGTTTTCTTCGCCGGACGCTCGCATCGACCTTCTGATCGACCGCGCAGGAAGCAACGCCATCTCCATCTTCACGCAGAAGGCGGACCTCGACTGCATGCTGCATCTGATCCGGCACAATATCACGACGGTCGTTCACGTGACTTCAAGCCATTCAGCGTTTCCCTGGTTCGCCCGCATCGCCTCGCCGGACATGCTGAAGGAATACTCCCCGGAATGCAATGCGGTCACGACTGTATTCGACGGCGAACTCGAACTCTTCCCCTGCTTTCTGGCGGAGATTGTCCCGGCGGCAAGCGTTCAGAAACACCGGGCCGTTGCAGTCCTGATCGACGATCCGTATCTCTCCGACTATCTTTCAGGGGAAATCCTCGTCGGAGCATACCATCCGCCGTCGCGATGTTCCCTGTTCGGCACCGCGCTCAATGAACGGCATATGGCATTCCCCTATCTGGATCTGAGACTGGATTCCCTCGCCGCGACGATCGTGCGGACAGCCAGTTCGAAGGCGGAATACCCATCCGCAAGCTTTGCCGGCGAGTTTCACTTGATCCAGTTCAAATCGAAGGAGATCGGATGATCTGCGGTGAGGCGGCTCCGGTCAGTTGCTCTTTTTCGCGATGACACGGTCCTTGAAACGCAAATCCAGGATGTCTTCCTCCTCGCGGTTCCGCACGGAAGACTCAAGTTTGGGGATAAGTCTTCCGAAGATGTCGTCCCGGAGCTGCTCGTCGCGGACACGGAGCGGAATCAGGACCGTGAAGACGCGGGGCGCGTTCCTGTAGAGCAGACGGCACTGGAGACTGTCTTGCGTGAAGTAGATCGACTCCAGATGGACGTCGGTAAATTCGATGCGCACGAGACGGATGAAGCCGAGAGCTGTACGGATGGAAGACTCGGAAAGGACTTCACCCCGCTTGAAAGGAGCTTCGTCTTTCGAAATCCGAACCGCGGACGGCTTGCAGGAGATCCTGGGAAGCGAAGCGGAAATGTCGTAGCAGGCGGACTTGTCGAGGACCGTCCCGGAATCGTCGAGGAAATAATCGGCCCCGAGGGCTGCGACGGGAATGCGTTCATGAAGTTCGAAAATGAGCTGATCGGGAAGCACGCGCCAGACGTCGGCGCGCTCCAGTTCGGGAATCTCCCGGCGGAGTTTCGCGGTCATTTCGGCAAGATCGTATTCCTTCCTGCCCGAAAACATCGGAGTTACGCCCGGACGGATGCGGAGAATGGCGAGAATGCGGTCCATGCGTTCCTGCCGCTCATCCGGGTCGGCGGGACTCCAGTAGCCGGAATTGCCGGCGAGGCGGACACTGTTTATGACAAGGCGCGGATTGTTCGGGAAAAGCGCACGGTAGGCAAGCCAGGACAGGACAACCGTGATCATGGGAATGATCACGGCGAGGGAGAGCCCGATCCAGAATTTGGCCTTTTTGGAAAGGCCGTGGCTGGAAGGAGCCTTGGAAAAATCAGAAACTGGCGAAGATGGATTCACTGGCGGCAACGGATCGGTTTGGTCTCAGACTGTAACGATATTTTAATATACAGCAGGTATGGAAAAATGCGAACGGAAAAATGAGGAATCGGGTGTTTTTTTCCGATGTGGAAAACCGGATCCCGCGATTTGTCCCCTTTTCCGGGCGGGCCGGGCGGCCGCTCAGGAGGATCAAATATGGAACAAGGACTTGAACTGGGAAAAAAAAGCAGTATATTAATGTTGGGACCGCGGACAAACCGCTGGAGCGGAATCCGGCGGCCGCAAGCAATGAAAGAAAAATGCGTCGGGGGAGCTTTGCAAGATGAAATCGGCACCGGAAACCACGAAAGACAGCGGATCCAGGATCCGTCGCGGGGTGTCGTTTCATATGACGCGTCTGATCGACCAGTGGTCGTTCAATGCCATCTGCTTTCTGATCTTCCTGAAACTGCTGCAGCTGTGCAAACTGCTCGGCGCGAAGCCGACCGAAAACGGGTGGCGGAAGGCTACCGGGATCTTCCTGAAAGGCGATATTTCCAAATTCATGCTGGGGATCTTCCGCGTGACCCCGTACACGGACGGGACGGCGCCGCATACTATGGAAAAAGCTCGCGAGGCCTTCCTGGAGAGATTCAGCGGATTCCTCCGGGAGCACGCGGAACTGCATTGGGCCATCATGCAGACCACGTTCCGCCTGCACCGCAAACGCCTGACGGAAACCGACCTGGTTGAAGTCGAATTCCGCCCGGACGGCACCCTGGAAAACGCCCGGATGGTATTCGATCCGCGGTATCCGCCAACACTGTCCGCAAAAGAGATCGACACCATCCTTTCCCTCCTCGTCCGGACGCACAACCGCCTGAACGGGGGGACCGATCCGACACGGGCCCGGAAACTGTACCGGAAAGTCAAGCGCCGCGTCCTGTATTTGAATGCGGCCAACATCGGCAAGCGCGTGGAGGCTGTGCATCTGCTCCGGCGCATGATGAACGCATCGTGTGTGACGTTCCTGCCGCTGCCGGAAAATGGATCCGAGGCGGAAATCCAGGCGGAGCGGCTGAAGACGCCGGACGTGACGGTCTACCGCCACCCGGGATGGGGTCTGCTGAACGTGTTCGTCCGGATCCATCCGGGGCTCGCCGAGGCTGATCTGTGGATCCAGTACCACCATGTCCCGGTGGACGGACTGGCCATGCAGGAAGTTCTGAGCGAGCTGAAAAACGAATGGGGCGAGGCGGGGAAGATGTGTTTTCCGGCACCGGGAAGCCCCGCCGCGGCTGTCGAGATCCGGGAAACCCCGCATAAGGGGCTTTTCCGTGCCCGCGCGTTTTTCCGGTTCGACGGACTGCTTGAGCTCAGACGCCGCCTGAACCGGGACTATTCCGCGGAAATGCGCGGTCCGGCGACGATCGCCGGCCTGATCCTCTGGGGACTGGCAAAATCGCCCCAGCTGCACGACGCAAAAATGCTGTTCCCCGTCGACGTGGAACCGGGGCAGACGGCGGAGGGGAATCCTCCGCAGAGGTTCGAACGCGAGCTGAGCCTGGTATTCATTCGTCCCTCCGACTACATGACGCACGCGGAGAAGATGGGCGGGTTCCTGTTGTTCCAGCGGGAATTCAACCGCAGGCTGAAGAAGACACGCTACCGGTGCAGTGAGACCTACGAGATGATCGAACTGCTTTCCATGATCCATCCCCTTTTCTACTACTATGCCAAATATCTCATGCCGAAGGAATTCCACGACGTCGTCGGGACGTTCGGGCTCTCCGTGCTCCGTCACGCCGAGGTCTTCATCGCTCCGGTGACGGACCTGCAGATACGCGGGTTCCTGGCGTTCGGCCGCATGGACATGCCGTGCGAAGGCGGAGGGACCGCGGGCTGCGTGAGCATCTGCGGAACGCGGGAACAGATCGAGGCGTACCTCGCCGCACTGGACCGGATCTCGGGTGATTATCAGAGCTTGCTCGGCAAGCAGAACCTAACTACGGAAGGTGAAAAACCATGAAACGGACAAGAATCCACGGGCTGCTCCTTGCTGTCGCGGGACTGCTTTCGGTCTGCATCCTAAACGCGTGCCAGCCGGACGCCGTCGGCTCCTACCAGTCGCCGCTGACGCCTACGGAAACGATATTGAGCAATGCGACGAAGCGTTCCCTGGCTTACGAGGGAATCCGGCGGAATCCCGTGATCCTGATCCACGGACTGCTCGGCGCGCGGCTGGAAGATCCCGCGACCGGACATGAGTTCTGGGGGACCTTCTCGCCGACCCTTCCGGACCGGGACAACCTGAAACTCCTGACCGTGCCGATGCACTGGGGCAAGCCCCTGCGCGAGCTTTCCAACAATACGCGTGCGTCGTTCCTGCTGGACACCGTCTCGATCCGCGTGATGGGACTGGAGTTCTCCATGTACGCCTACGGTCCGCTGGTAGATGCCGTCAAGGAGGCCGGATACGTGCAGGAAGGCTCCAGGGAACACCTGGAACAGGGACGCTGCCCGACGCTGTTTGTATTCTATTACGACTGGCGCCGGAGCATCGCGGACAACGCAATCGAACTCGGGAAGTTCATCCGCGCAAAACAGGCCATGCTCGGCCGGGAATACGGGATCCGCTACGGCACCGTGCCGGAAACGATAAAGTTCGACCTGATGGGACACAGCATGGGCGGCCTGATCGGACGATACTACATGCGATACGGCGAAACGCCCCTGCCCGACGATGAAAACGCCCCCGCCCCTGCGATCACCTGGGCCGGAGCGAAAAACGTCGGCAAGCTCATCCAGATCGGGACACCGAACAGCGGCTACCTCGACACCGTGCTGGAACTCGTGAACGGGCTGAGGCTCCAGCCGGGCGCACCTCTCTATCCCGCCGCCGTCATCGGGACGTTCCCGTCCTACTACGAGATGATGCCGTTCCCGCAGTTCGCCGCCATCCGGAAAACGATCCCCGGCAAAACAGACGAGGAAGCCATCGCCCACGGCGAAGCGGTCGACCTGTACGACCTGGACACATGGATCGAATATCAATGGGGCCTCGCGAACCCGGACGCCGACGCCGATCTGCAATGGCTGCTGCCGGACGTGAAGACCGCAGTGGAAAGACGTCACGTGGCGCTGGAACATCTGCAAAAATGCCTGGCCTCCGCGAAGCGGATCTCATCCATGCTCTCCACGCCCGACCCGGAAGATACGAAGGCGTTCCAGATGGTCTTCATCGGAGACTCGGTGCCAACATCGTCCCTCGCATTGACCGACGACAGAGGCAATCTGCGCGTGGTGCGCTACGACTCCGGCGACGGCAAGGTGTCCGCGGTAAGCGCACGGGCGGATTTGCGGAACCCGGACATCCAGGGGGCATGGGGGCCGCGGATGGAATCGCCCGTTCGCTGGAAGGGAGTCATTCACGTGAGCGGAGCTCACATGGGCATCACGCTGTCGCCGGATTTCCTGCATAACATGAGGTTCTACCTGGTGCAGTTCCCCGACGAAGGGAATTGAAACAACGGCGCAAAGGATCAGAACCGTTTGCTCTGGCGGAAGAAGCACATCTCGTGACAGCGGGGGCAGCGTACGATGTGTTCGCGGTCGTCTCGGGCCAGGAATGTGAGACGGCATTTGCCGCAGAGGTACAGGCGGTCCTTCACGACAGAATCGCTGGTGTTCTTGCGCTTGCGGAGCTCGTCACAGATCCACAGCAGCGCGATCACGAAAAACCACGTGCCGAAGTACCAGACGAAGATGCGGTCGAGCGGGAGCGGAATCATCGGGACGACTCCTTTCCCAGGGCCCTGGCGGACCAGACGACCCGGAATCTGTCCCCGTACCTGAGGGGCAGCATCTCGGCATCCTGCGAATTCAGGAACGTGTCAAGCCAGGCGCGTGCGGCAAGGTCGAGTTCCACATCGCCACAGGATCGCGTCAGGATCGCTTCATAACTGGGATCGGGAGACCCGAGCCCGGGATCCCCGGCGGGCAAAATGACTCTGGTCATTTTCCTGAGCTCAAACACGGACGGACGGGAAGGCGGCGACCTGCGGAGAATGCGTTCCGTCTGCGTGTTCAGCGGGATCGCCGGAAGCGTTACGTCCGGCCTGGAATCCACCACGCAGTAAGGATACGTCACGACCGGCGCCGCGGCCGCTTCCGCGTCCGGATCAGCGTACGTTCCGGGAACATCCGGGACCAGCAGGCGGGCGACCGGCTCCAGTTCAAGCGGAGGAAGCGGTTTCAGGTCGTCGAGCTTCTGCTGCGGCAGAACCGGCTCGGAAGGAGCATCCAGGGAAAAATCGTCACGGGTCGAACGGAAAAACGAAAACCCGACCTCCTCCGGCGGATGCAGAAACGAAACGGGGTCGTATATGTCGACCATTTTCAGGAAAAACGGCTCCTGCCGCATGGCCAGCGAAGAAATGTAGGCTGTCGAATGGTCGGTCCCGGCCTGGTTTCCGCCGGCTTCGGACGCCAGCGGGGTAAAGACCGTGACGAGCGCCAGATGGATCAGGACGACCGCCGCACCCACAGCCAGAAGCATGGGCCAGCGGAGACGTTCCGAGGGCGGCGATTCGTCAACGGGAAGCCGCAGATGCTGTTGTGCCGGGGCGTCCGTCATGATTCAGGCTCGGTGAAACTGGTCGTCTTGCCGCGCGGGGGGCCGGCGGACATGAAGAGCGCGCTCACGTTCAGTTCCTCGGCGACGGAAAGCACCTCGGCGACCCTGGAGAGCTGAGCATTCACATCACAGCGGATGATGATGCGTTCCTTGTCCGGGCGGAATCCGCGTGTATTGAGGGATTCGGAAAGCTGGCGTTTGAGTTCGCCGGAGTCCGCGACCACAGCGTCGTTGAAGTAGATGCGGCTGTCCTTGTCGATGGTCACGACGAAGTTGCGCGAGGTATAGGTAAGCGCGCCGCCGGTCCTCGGCAGGTCGACTTCGATGCCGCGGAGCGGAACGAAGTTCGAACTGAGCATGAAGAAGACCAGCAGGATGAAAAAGACGCAGAAATACAGAACCAGACTCGGCAGGCCGCTGAAGATCTTGAGCTTGGTCTTTACCTGAATCGGGGCTTCATTCGGCATGGTCGGAGCCATTCTCTTCTTTTTTGTGGTGGCGGAAGAAATACATGATCTCGGCGGAGGCCTTCTCCATGTCCGTGCAGAAGTCCTGCACGCGGGAGACCAGGTAGTTGTAGGCGATGTGGCACGGGATGGCGACGGAAAGGCCGGCGGCCGTGCAGAGGAGCGCCTTGTAGACACCGGCGGAGAGGTCCGGCAGGATCGCCGCAGCAGCATCGGGGTTCGCGTTCATGGACTGGAAGGAATCCACAAGTCCGAGCACGGTGCCGAGGAGTCCCAGCAGGGGGGTGACGTAGGCAAGCGTGGCAAGGATGTTGAGGCGGGATTCCAGGCGCGGCACCTCGATCAGCGTTTGCGTGGCGAGGGCGTCGCGGATGTCGTCGCCTTCCTTGTAGGCGCGGATGGCGCTGGAGAGGACACGGGGCACGGGGCCGGGCGAGTTGTCGCAGAGCGTGATGGCCTCGATCATGCCGTCTCGCCGGAGCACGTTGATGAGCCCGGTGACGATCTCGTTGATGTTGACCTGGGCGCGGTAGAACTCGAACCATTTCTGGATAAAGATAAAGGCCGCGATAAGCGCGCATATCCCGATGAAGGCGATGACGGGGCCGCCCTGCTGAAGCATGGACAGGTATTTCATGATTTGGACTCCGGACTGGTGGTTGTATTGGAAGACGCCGGGAGCGGCGGCTGATACTGCTTTTTACGGAGCGCCCGGATCCGCTGGCGGATGGACACCGGGTCCGCCGTGCCGGTCTGGCCCAGCCAGGCGAGCGCGGAGACGGCGGACTCCACGTTGGAAACGGTCGGATCCTTGTGGGCGAGGGATTCGAGCGCCTCGACCGCGCGGAAGATCCAGTAGGACTCCACGGGGCGGACGGCGGCGTCCTTTGCAGGAATCAGATAGACCATCTGCTTGAAGAGGTCGAAGGCCTCCTTCTCGTCGCCCGCCTTCCAGAGGGACTGGCCGGACTTGTAAATTGCCATGGCACGGTATTCGGGGAGCAGGCCCTTTTCGTTCAGAAGCGCCTGGTAAGCCTCGTACGCCTTGCGGTAGTTGTCGGCCGGCGTCGCCGGGGTTTTCTCCTCGGTTTCCTTGGCGTCTTTGGGCTTTTCCTTGTCAGCGGGAGCGGCCTCGGGCAAAGCGGTGAGGGGCTCTGCGGCGAGAGCATAGAGACAGTCCGCGGCGGAACCGAGGGCGGCCTGCTTAAGCCGCGTGCCGCCGGCGGCCTTTGCAGCGGCCTCGTACTCGGCACGGGCTGTGGAGAAGTCGTTCAGGGCACGCGCGATGTCGCCATGAAGATAATGAACGTCAGCCACAGGCGCGTTCTCGGCATCGGCCACATTGATCTGGCCGAGGTAATCCAGCGCCCCCGCCAGATCGTCGCGCTGGAATGCGATCAGCGCCTTTTCGTAGACGGCCCGGGCGTGGATCTTCGGATATTTGTCCTGATCCAGAAGCTGGTTCAGCGTGCTTTCCGCGTGCTGGACGGAACCGGTGCCGCGGTAGTGTTCCGCGAGGCGCAGCATCGCCGCACCCGCATACTGGGAATCAGGTTTCTCTTCAATGAAACGCCAGGATTCGCGCTCGGCGCCGACTTCGTCGCCGGACGCATACAGACAATGGATGAGCCAGTAGCGCGGTTTGCCGTCGTTCCGGTCGTAGTTCTGGCAGAGCCTGCGGAAGACTTCCGCCGCCTTTGCTGGCTGTCCGAGTTCGCTCAGAAGCTGTCCCGCCTGGAAAAGCGCCAGCTCGCAGGTGTACCGGTTGTCCTTGGTCTTCGGGGCGGCCGCTTCATAATCCAGATAATTCTGCGCCGCTGCGGCCTTGTCGCCCAGGAAGAACTGCGCGATGGCGGAAAGATGCAGCACTTCCGGCACGGGGTGCTCCGGGTCGTCCCGGCGAAGTAGCCCGGCGATGTCCAGCATATCCTGATACTGGCGCGCGCTCTGACAGCAGCGCATGGCGTTCAGCAGGGCCTCCTGACGGAACGCCTTGTCCCGGGAGGCTTCGCCGACAGCGCGGTAAAGCCTGGCGGCTTCGGCCGGCTTATCCTCGCGCCACTTGACTTCCGCGCGGTCCAATTCACGGGCAGGTTTTTCTTCCGGGACCGTGTCGAACGCGCCGATGAACTTGTATGCGGACGGGAACGCCTTTTCCCGGATCATCACGTCCAACGCGCCGCGATAGGCTTTTTCCCGGTCGGCTGCGGGGACCGTTGTGTCCGAGATGCATGAGAGACATACGTCAAACGCGTCGTCCGTGCGGCCAGCATGGAACAGAATGGAAATGATCCTGAACTTGAAATCAGGCGTGAGCTGGACGTCCTTGAACAGGGAAAGCATCCGCATCGCCAGTTCGGCGGCTTCCTTTTTTTCTCCGAGACGGTCGAACGCGATCATCAGGCGCTGCATGGCCGTGAACGCATCTTCGCGCACGGCGGCAAATCCGTACGCCAGATGGAACGCCTCGGCGGCGCGGACAAATTCGTCACGACGGTAAAACTCGTCGCCGATGCGGCAGGCAGCGAGGAAGAAGAAATTGTCCTTGCGCGGGGTGGAAATCGAACGGATCTCGCTCCACTCGTCCGCAAGGGATTCGGGGCCTTTTTCCAAAAGGGTCAGGTAGAACGTAAGAAGCCTGTGCGCATCCACGTCGCGTTTGTTTTCGGCCACAGGCAGGGATTTGAGAAGATCATAAGCGTCGGCGGTCTTGTCCGGCTCGGCCAGCGCCAGGGCCTGACGTTCCACAGCCCTGCGCCCGAATGCGGTCCTGGCGCCCGTGCCCGCGGCCAGCTCGCCATAATATTTCGCGGCGGCGGCATGGTCGCCCTTGAGCTCGGCGACGAACGCCGCGCAGGATATCGCCCGAAGATAGACGGGATCCAGTTTTTCGAGGGTCGGAATGAGTTTTTTCAGGAGCTTGTCCGCATCGTCGGCCTTCCGACGGGCCAGGTAGATCTCCGCCTGCCAGAGAGTGACGGACTTTTCGTCCTGCGTGGGGAACTTGGTGCGGTATTCGTCCAGAAGCTTCTGCGCGGAATCGGCGAGATTCGCGAGGATCAGAGCGTCCAGCTCGCAGGCATACGCATCCTTGACGGCCTCCTGATCGCCGTTCTGTTCCGCCTTCGCGCGATACTGTCGGTAGAAACTCGACGCGGTGCCGAATTCCATTTCCGCCCGGGCCTGGTCGCCGGATTCCTTGTCCGGATAGGCCGACTGCTTCGGCTTGACTTCCGGTCTGGACTCCTCGGCGGGAACAACGGGAACGGCAGTTTCCGCCGGAACGACGGACGCCGCCTCCGGTTTGGCTTGCGGCACAGACCGGGCGGCGGGCTTGACGGCATTCGTGGCGGCGGGATCCGGCTTCGCGTCCTGGGCGGACGCAATTCCCGCGGCAAAAAGCAGGGCTGCGGCGGCCATGGGGACGAAATAAGTCCCGGCACGGCTGCCGCGAAGGATTTCCGCCGGGATCGGGATCCGGCGGACCGCCTGTGAAAGATTACGCATTGACCTGGTCTGCGGATGCGTCGGTCTGTTCCGCGGGTGCGGAGCCGTCGGCATCGGAACGGTTTGCGGCCCGCTGGGCGGCGAGCACGTCCTTGATCTTCTGGTAGATGGCGTCAGCGAGCTCGGGCTTTTCGGTGAGGAGCGCCTTGACGGCGTCGCGTCCCTGGGCGAGCTGTTCGTTGCCGAAGGAGAACCAGGAGCCGCGCTTTTCGACGATGTTCATGTCGAGGGCGACATCGAGGATGGAGCCGATGCGGGAGATGCCTTCGTTCCAGTTGATGTCGAACTCGGCGACGCGGAACGGCGCGGCGAGCTTGTTCTTGACTACCTTGACCTTGGTGCGGGCGCCGATGGATTCGCCGTTGGCGTTCTTGATGGCCTGAATGCGGCGGATGTCGAGGCGGATGGAGCAATAGAACTTCATGGCGTTGCCGCCGGTGGTGGTCTCAGGATTGCCGAACATCACGCCGATCTTCTCGCGGATCTGGTTGGTGAAGATGCAGCAGGTGCGGCTGCGGCTGATGGCGGGCGTGAGCTTGCGGAGCGCCTGGGACATCAGTCTGGCCTGGAGCCCCATGAAGGAGTCGCCGATGTTGCCTTCGAGCTCGTTCTTCGGGACGAGGGCGGCAACGGAGTCGATGACCAGCACGTCAACGGCGTTGCTGCGGACAAGCATCTCGGCGATGTTCAGGGCATCCTCGCCGCAGTCGGGCTGGGAAATCAGCAGATTGTCGATGTTCACGCCGATGCGCTTGGCGTAGGCCGGGTCGACGGCGTGTTCGGCGTCGATGAACGCGGCGGTGCCGCCCGCCTTCTGGGCGTTTGCGATCACGTGCATGCACAGCGTGGTCTTGCCGGAGGATTCGGGGCCGAATATCTCGATGATGCGGCCGCGGGGCAGGCCCATGATGCCCAGCGCGATATCAAGCGACAGCGCGCCGGTGCTGATGACGGGAACGTCGACCGTGTGGTTGTCGCCGAGGCGCATGATGGAGCCCTTGCCGAACTCCTTCTCGATCTGCGCGAGAGCGACGTTCAGGTTCTTATCGCGGTCGGATGCGGCAGAAGCCGCCGCGGCTTTCTTGGATTCTTTGTCCGCCATGGCTGGTGGATTCCTTTCGGTGTGAAAATGTTAAATATCAAGGTCCTTCACGCCGGCGGCGTGGCGTTCGATGTATTCGCGGCGGGGTTCGACCGCATCGCCCATGAGGAGCGTGAAGATGCGTTCGGCCTCGACAGCGTCTTCCATCGTGACGCGGACCATTTTTCTGCGGGCGGGATCCATGGTGGTCTCCCAGAGCTGTTCGGCGTTCATTTCGCCCAGACCTTTGTAGCGCTGGAGCGCGAGACCTTCGCGGCCCTGGAGTTTGACGGTCTCGAAGAGCTGTTCCATGGAATTCACGGTTTTGACATTGTTCTGCGCGGAAAGCGGGGTTTCCGCGGCCTTGGAGTCGTCCGCGCCGGTGCGGATGCGGTAAAGCGGCTCCGTGCCGTAGAAGATGTTCTTCGGATCGCCGCCGGATGCCGCGATCTCGCGGCCGAGCTCCTCGCACTCCTTGGACTCGTACAGGCGCACCACGTCGATGGCGGGGTGGAGTCCAAGCGGCGTGCCTTCGGGGAGATCTTCAGGAATTTCGCGCGGCGGAAGGCGCTTCTCGGCGTCGGCAATGACCTGCGCCTCTTCTTCCGGCGTGTAGACGAACGTCTCGGAGACGGAACCGTCGTTCTCATGGACGATGACCAGGTCGAACGGGAAGGCGCCGTCGCGGGAGAGCGAGAAATATTTCTGGGGATCGACGCCGTGGCGGTGGAGTCCCTGCGTAACGGCGCGTGCGCGGGTCACGTACGAGAATATCCGCATGATGTCGTCCTGGGAAAGCTCGTTTCCAGCCATATCGGAGACCTTGACGTCCTCGCAGCCGAGCGTGACGAGGTAGCGGTCGAGCTGTTCGTCGCTGTCGATATAACGTTCGTTCTTGCGCTTCGTGACCTTGTACAGCGGGGGTTTGGCCAGATAGATGTGCCCGGCTTCGATGAGCGGGCGGAGCTGACGGAAGAAGAAGGTCAAGAGCAGTGTGGCGATGTGCGAGCCGTCGACGTCGGCATCCGTCATCAGCACGATCTTGTTGTAGCGGAGTTTCTCCAGGTGGCATTCGTCGTTGCCCACGCCGCAGCCGATGGCGGCGATCAGCGACTGGATCTCCTTGTTCTCGAAGATGCGGTCGGTGCGCGCCTTCTCCACGTTCAGCAGCTTGCCGCGGATCGGGATGATCGCCTGGTACTTGCTGTCGCGGCCGCCCTTGGCGGAACCGCCTGCGGACTGACCTTCGACGATGAAGAGCTCGCAGATCTCCGGGTCGTTGGATTCGCAGTCGGCGAGCTTGCCGGGAAGCGAGAAGCCTTCGAGGGCGCCCTTGCGCTGGACTTCCTCGCGGGCGCGGCGCGCAGCCTCGCGGGCTTTGGCGGCCACGATGGCCTTCTCGACGATCTGACGGGCGACTTCCGGGTTTTCCTCCAGGAAGGTGGAAAGACATTCGCTGACGATGGAGTCCACGATGCCCTTGACTTCGCTGTTGCCGAGCTTTGTCTTGGTCTGGCCCTCGAACTGGGGATCCGGGACCTTGCAGCTCACGATGGCGGTGAGACCTTCCTTCATGTCCTGGCCGGTCATGGGCTTGTCGCCCTTGATGAGGCTGGCATTCTTGGCATAGTTGTTCACGGTACGGGTGAGCGCGGACTGGAATCCGGTCATATGGGTGCCGCCCTCGCCCGTGCAGATATTGTTCGCGTAGCTGAAGATGTTTTCCTGGAACTCGGCGTTGTACTGCATGGCGATCTCGACGTCGATGCCGTTGCGTTCCTTGTGCATGTAGATCACATCCTGATGCACAAGTTCCTTGTTCGCGTTCAGCATCTGCACAAACTCAATGATGCCGCCCTCGTAGTGGAACGTTTCGGAGCGAACCGGATTCTCGCGTTCGTCGGTCAGGTCGATGCGGATGCCGCGGTTCAGGAAGGCAAGCTCGCGGAGGCGTTTCGCAAGGATGTTCCAAACATACTCCGTAGTCTCGGTGAAGATGGTCGGGTCTGGCTGGAACGTCACGGTCGTACCGCGGTCGGAAACGGGATGCAGCGGATGCAGCTTCACGGCGGTGTTACCGCGCTCGAACCGGATTTCGTACGCCATGCCGTCGCGGTGGATCTCGACGGTCATCCAGGTGGAAAGCGCGTTCACGCAGGAAACGCCGACGCCGTGGAGACCGCCGGACACCTTGTACGCATTGTGGTCGAACTTGCCGCCGGCATGCAGGACGGTCATCACGACTTCGACGGCCGGGATGCCGAGTTCCTTGTGAATGTCGACGGGAATGCCGCGTCCGTCGTCGCTGACGCGGATGCAGTTGTCCGGGAGGATGGTCACGGAGACTTTCGAAGCGAATCCGGCGAGCGCCTCGTCAATACTGTTGTCGACGACTTCGTACACCAGATGGTGCAGACCACGCTGGGAGGTATCGCCGATGTACATGCTGGGACGCTTGCGGACAGCTTCCAGGCCGTCGAGAACGGTGATCTCGTCCGCCGTATAGTCATCCGGGTTGCGGTCCTCGGACTGCGACGTAAACGTGCTGTCGACGCTGGATTCATTGGTGACGGAACGCGGCGGGGCGGGTTTCTGTGCCTCCGCGGGTTTTGCGGCGGTCTCAGGTGCGGCATTTTCCGCGGGATTTTCGGGTGCAGACGCCTGGGAGGTGATTTCGTCTTCGGACATTGGATTCTCCATGAGGTGCGGCCGGAACAAACCGGACGCGGGTTCGTTGCTTTGATATGTTTTCAATATAATATACATCCCTTCGCATTATTTTCAAGCGCGTACGCGTATACGCGCGGAGAATTATTGTAAAATTTTTCGACAATGCGGAAAAAAGAAAAGATTTACTCTTTCCGCAATGCGGAATAATAAACAATATTATTATTTAGCATAATCATACTAATTTTATATCTGATTCACGAGGAAGAGCAAGAATCATTTTTCAAAATAGAAATACAAAAAGCGGGCCCGGATGCATGTCCGAGCCCGCATAGAGAAAACAATGTAAGACGCTGTAATGCTTACTCTTTCTTCTTCCAGTCGAGAGCGCCGGTGGGGCATTCCTTCACGCATGCGCCGCAATCGACGCAGTAGTCCGGGAGGCCCTGTCCGAAGGTCGTGTCGACCATGGTGTGGAAGCCGCGTTTCATCATGCCGAGAAGGGACTTATTGATGACTTCGGAGCAGACTTTCACGCAGGTGCCGCAGCGAATGCATTTCTGCTTGTCGTGGATGATGTACTTGTGTCGGACGTCGACGGCGGAGATGGGCTTGGCGCCCTTGTAGGCGTCGGGGTTCACGCCGTAGGCGGTCGAATGCTTCTTCAGCAGGCAGTCGTGCTTGCCGGTGCAGCTGCATTCGATGCAGCGGTCGGCTTCGCCGGAGACCTGTTCCTGCGTGAACGTCGGATACAGTTCGTGGAACGTGGTCTTGCGTTCCTCCAGCGGGATGTATTCAGGCTGGATGCGTTCAGCGTCGGAGACCTGGCGGATGTAGACGAGGTCTTCCTTCGCAAGAGAGCGCCAGTGGCCGCGGGAGACATTGAATTCGAACGGGGCCTTGTGCGGAACGCCGTTCAGGAAATCGACGACGGAAAGCGCGGCCTTGCGACCAGCGGCAAGGGCTTCCACGACGGTGGCGGGACCGGACACGCAGTCGCCCGCGGCGAAGACTTTCTTCCTGCCGGTGCAGGAGAAATCGGCGTCGGAGATCTCGAAGCCGCGCTTGGATGCGGCGAAGCCTTCGGGCACGACGGTGCGCTGGCCGATGGCGGAGATCACGGTGTCGGCCTGAAGCTTGAACTCGGAGCCGGGAATCAGGACCGGGGAACGGCGTCCGGAGGCATCGGGCTCGCCGAGCTGCATACGGGCGCAGGAAAGCGCGAGGGAGCCGTCGGCGTTCTTCGTGAGTGCGGCGGGCGCGGTGAGGAATTCGAACTTGACGCCTTCCTCCATAGCCTCGTCGACTTCGACGGCCTGTGCGGGCATTTCGTTGCGGGTACGGCGGTACACGATGGTCACATCGCCGCCGAGACGGAGCGCGGTGCGGGCGCAGTCGATGGCGGTGTTGCCGCCGCCGACCACGATGGTGCGTCCGGGATTCGGGCAGTCTTTCCAGTTCCTGCCGGCGATGTCACCGAGCCACTGGATGCCCTTCTGAGCGGCTTCCTCGCCGTCGATGCGCATGGAGCTGGAGGCCCAGGAGCCGACCGCCAGGATCACGGCGTCGAAATCCTGTTCGAGCTGTTCGATCGTGAAATCCTTGCCGAGGGTCTGGCCAGTGCGGATCTCAATGCCACCCATCTTGTCGAAATGGGCAAGCTCCTTGCGGAGCGTGTCTTTCGGCAGACGGAATTCCGGGATGCCGTAGCGGAGCATGCCGCCGGCTTCCGGCATCTGTTCGAAGAGGAACGAGGAGACACCCTGAAGGCGGAGGTAGTACGCAGCGGAGAGGCCCGCGGGACCGGCGCCGACGATGGCGACGCGCTTGCCGTTGAGGGCGGGCAGGTCCTCCATGTAGGTGTCGTAGTACATGTCGGCGGAAAGGCGCTTCACGTCGTTGATGGAGACGGGCTTGCCACCGATATTGCGGCGGCAGTCGCGTTCGCAGAAACGGGGACAGACACGGCCGACGGACATGGGCAGCGGGATGCGCTGCTTGATGATCTCAAGGGCTTTCTTGAAATCGCCGTTGCGGCCGGCGCGGACGTATTCCTCGACGGTGGCGTGAGCGGGGCATGCGAGCGTGCAGGGAGCTTCGCAGTCGCCGGTGTGCTCGGAAACGAGCAGGGAGAGGGCGGTGCGGCGCATGTCCTTCACCTCGTCGGAGGAGGCGTCGATCTCCTGTCCGGGAGCCGGGCAGGCGGAGCAGGAAGGCAGGAACTTGCCGGTCTTGCAGTCCTTGACGACACAGACGAAGCAGCTGGTGGTCTTGGAGATTTTCTGGTTGTAGCAGAGCGTGGGGATCTCCACGCCGATGCGGGCGGCGGCCTGAAGGATGGTCTCGCCCGGCTGAGCGGCGACCTCGCGGCCGTCGATTTTGAAGATGATGTCAGACATGGACGTTACCTCAGGCATTGACGGATTGTTTACGGACGCGGGAAACGGCCTTCTTCGGGCAGACTTCGATGCAGGAGTTGCACTTGGTGCACTTGGCGTTGTCGACGGAGAAGTTGTTGGCGGGGTCGATGGCGCCGACCGGGCAGGTCTTCACGCAGAGCTTGCACTTGATGCACTTGGCCGGGTCGATGGCGACGTCGACGAGCGCGGGACATGCGAGCGCTTCGCAGACATGGTCCTGAACGTGCGCGAGGTATTCGTTCTTGAAGTAGCGCAGCGTGGAGAGCGCAGGGTTCGGGGCCGTCTGGCCGAGGCCGCAGAGCGCGCCTTTCTTGATCTTCGGCGCGATGTCCTCCAGGAACGCGATGTCGTCCATGGAGCCCTTGCCGGAGGTGATGCGCTCGAGCGCTTCGTACATGCGTGTGGTGCCGACGCGGCAGAACGTGCACTTGCCGCAGGATTCGCGGCGGGTGAAGTTCAGGAAGTAGCGCGCGGTCTCCACCATGCAGCGGTTGTTGCCGATCACGATGAGGCCGCCGGAACCCATGA
>Ga0310786_10002895_pt1 | contig 25570 bp, 17 predicted proteins | sample AusTroGonzalo_MG_FD_203881 | JGI IMG/M metagenome (GOLD analysis project Ga0310786, IMG submission 203881) | Bovine rumen microbial communities from tropical cattle in Woodstock, Queensland, Australia - Gonzalo_03 (v2) (version 2) | ecosystem: Host-associated > Mammals > Digestive system >...
GACTTCCATGATTATCCAGATTACGGGCAACAGCACGAAGGTCGATACCCTCAAGAGCTTGTTGCAGAAGTTTGAAATCGTGGAATACATCCGCACGGGCAAGGTCATCATGCTCCGCGGCGAAGACAAGACGTAGTCGCTAGTCTTTAGAATAATCGCTGTAATGCCGGCCTTCGGGTCGGCATTAGCTGTTTATGAAACAACGCAACGCCTATATGCAACGGATGCAACAAAAACGTACGGGCGAAAAAATTAAAACAAGCTAAAAGTGGTCTTTATACTCCAAAACAAACTATATTAAAGTGGAGTGTTATGGTTGAAGGAGATTTTTATGAAAATCGAGAAGAAGAAAGTTACCGGGAATTCACGTTTGTCGAATGCATCCAAGGCAGGCGTTGCCTCAATGCTTGGCATGTCCGCAATTATGATGAGTGGTTGTACAGGCTATGCTGAAAGTGGGGCCGTGTCAGGTCCAATCGACCCCGACAACAACAATCCAAACAGTAGCGACGCCACCCAAAGCCCCGAAATAGCCTCCAGTTCTTCTGTAGCAGATATTCCGCTAAGCCACGAACGCCTCAGCAGCGAAGCCATCGAAGCGCTTTCTTCTTCATCTGTACAATCGCCGAGCAGTTCTTCAGAAAATCTCGCCAGTTCTTCTTCAGAAACGCCCATTAGCTCCTCAGAAAAAGCCGTCAGCAGTTCATCCGAAAGTTCCAGCAGTACATTTGTAGAACACGTTCGCAGTTCTTCAAGTGATACTGTAGTCCCTCCATATCCTAGAATGTGCGAAACTGTAGATTCCACAGGAATTCATGTCATCATGTGCCAGGACGACGATCGAGGCATGATTGCCAGCATGGTGTCCACATACGAAATGTTTGACAATGTATAAGATCTGCAAGTGTTAGGGGGAACCATGAAAATTGAGAAGAAAAAAGTCGTCAAAAGCTCAAAATTGAGCCATTTGGCAAAAAGTGCAGTTGCCGCTGCACTCGGAATTGCAGCTTCCTTTGGAACAACAGCCTGCGATGACAGCATGTCAGCAACTAGCGGAGACCACCCCAAGCAGCCCGAAACAAACCCCACATGCGGACAGGCTGCATGCGGAGAACAATACAGCAGCTCCAGCTATACCGACATTTCTTCAAGCGGCGAGCACCTCAGCAGCGAAGCCATCGAAGCGCTTTCGTCTGCAATGCAGCCTCTGAGCAGTAGTTCCACGGCATTCCCACCGCCGGAATCGGGATCCCCGATGGTCTTGTCTTCTGAGCGTCTCAGCAGTTCTTCCGTCGAAAAACCTAGCAGTTCGTCTTACGAGCCGCCTCCAGAAGCAGGCATTCTTCCGCCGTACGAAGAATCTTCCTCAAGCGAAATGCAGTCAAGCAGTTCCATTGTAGAGCCCGAACCTCTCGCTGGCGACCCTATTATCCAAGAAAGCAGCTCGAGCGAAAGTACGCCTGAAGCTCAGTCTAGCTCCAGCTCCGATATCGATATCAAACCGGCCCCTATAGATACTAATTACAATCCACGAATACACCTCTGCCCAGACGGCACCGGTTCTTGCCTAATTTATAGCATGGTGACCACGTTCGAACAAGATGACATTCAAGCATGAACTTAGTCCTTTGCCTTACAGAGCAATGCAATTTACGTTGTACCTACTGCTATTACAAGGAATCGCAAGCGGACCGCAAAACGGTCATGGACGATGCGACTCTCGAGCAAGCTATTAAAATCGCGCTCGACCGCACGATTTTCTTTAGGCAGTCGTACTTAAACATCACGTTCTTTGGGGGGGAGCCGCTTTTGCGAAGAGACGCCATTTATAAAGGTGTCGAATTCGCAAAGGCGGTTGTCGATGACGCGATGGACAAAGGCAAAATCTCTAAAAATTTTAGGTTGCAATTTGCGGTCAACACAAACGGAACGCTGTTCGACGATGAATTTTTTGACTTTTGCGAGCGTGAAAAATTCCGCATTTACCTTTCTCTCGACGGGCCAGAATACCATCACGATATCGCCCGCCGCACAGTCAGCAATACGGGTAGTTTCAAGGCCATCGAAAAGCACATTCCACAATTCGTGAAACTCGGCGCTGTAGCATTGAGTACCGTCACGCGAGCACATGTTAGCACGCTTTTCGAGAGCGTCAAATGGCTGCACAAACAGGGATTCCAAAGTCTCACCACAAGTGTCGATTTTGACGGCAAATGGACAGGCGAAGATTTTGACAAGCTCGCCTTGCAATACCAGAAAATGGCAGAATATTGGAGGGCATGTCGCGAAAAAGGCGACAAGTTCTTCCTCGGCACAATTCACGACAAAATAAAAATAACGCTTATCAATTCGCGATACAGGCTTTATTCGTGCCATGTGTACAATGGAGCCATCGGTGTCGCCACGAATGGAAATATGTTCCCTTGCACACGGTTCATCACCTCAAACCCAAACACCCACTATGTGCAGGGGAACGTTTTCACCGGCTTTGACGAGGCTGCATGCGACAAGATTCGTGAATTTCTGGACAACGACAAAAAGGAATGCGAGGGGTGCGACATCCGCTACCGCTGCTGTGCGCATGAATGCGCCTGTACGAGCTACTACACGACGGGGACAATAGAAGGAGTGTCTCCCGAAGTGTGCACGCACGAGAGAATGCTCGCAGAGATCTGCGATACATTGCTAGAAAAAATGGCGGTGTAGATTAGATTCTACCCCGCCGAACTTTAGCGAACTGTAATCTTGCGAGAATAACTTTGTTTACGGCCAACGGCCTTCACAATATAGATTCCGCTTTGACCACGCGTCTTCCAAAGGAAATCTTTACCAGAAGCAGTCGCCACAACGTGGCCGTTCAAGTCAAAGATTTTCCATTGAGCCTGTTCCGAAACAGACATCATCACAGCGCCATCTAAATGGCTAATCTTCATGCCGGCAATACCGGCAAGACGTCTTTCCGCAAGCTTTAACGAAGGAGTAAGCGAAGAAGAATCCCCAACTGTTGCCGCCTTCGGATTGTCAATGGCATCGACAACGTTCACAAAAGCACCGCTCATCATGGAAGTGCCGAACCAGGCAAGGAACTGGTCAAAATACATCTCGTTATGGAGCGTATCTTCGAGCGCGTCCGTTTCGTTCTTTGCAAGTCCAAAGTAATCGCCACCTTCATAGAACTTGCCCATTTCTTCACTGAAAGCAATTCGGTCAGCCTTCTCGCCCACAGCCATTGCAACAGTCGCCCACATGCCAATCGTCAAATGGCTGTGTTCACTGCGGTAACGCCATGTCGTAGAATCCTTGGAATTGTTGAAATCATACCATTTATCTTCAGCAGGCAACAGTTCGCCAGCATTTTCAATCTGGTAGAAGTTCGCAGCCTTAGCGCCACCCTTCGAATTGATAAACGTCAAAGCATTCTTGAGGAACGTCTTTGCGCGTTGTTCATCAAACCAGATAGCGTCAATAGCGACACGCCACAAGATACGAATGGCATCCTTGAAAAAGGCGCGACTTTCAAAATAAGCATTATAGCCAAGACCGGCAGAACCAACCCAGCCGCCTTCTGGAGTCATCCAGTCCGGGACCATGCCCATGCCGTAGCCCGGGCTTAAAGCAATGATTTCGTAGGACTTGTCAACCACAGTATTCCAACGATCACCATTGGAATCGAACTTGGCAAAGACCTTGTACCAAGCCGGAGAGAAATACCCCGGATTGACAAATTCATAACCACCCCAGCCTGCTCCCGGAGCCAAAATTCCATTACTTGTAATTTGCTTGGAGCTCCACATGCAATCGAGAATTTTCTGCGCATGCGCCTTATAATCGGAACCAAGCTTTGCCGAAGTGTACGGCTGCCACTTGCCAGCAGACACGAGCTTATCGGCAAAAATCAAAGCCAAAGCGACATCTTCCTCGGCATCAGAAGCAGCACCCAAGCCCGTAATTTTTCCATCGGGGCCCATCTGCCAGTTGTAATAGCAGCTGCTCCACATCAATGTATTTGCTTGTTCCCACATTTTATTGAACGAAGCCTGATCATTGGCATAAAGCGAGACAAGCATTCCATAGCCAACGCCTTCACTCACGGCATCGCCCGGGGTTTCGCTCTTTGGACGGTGAATCAATCCAGCACCAGCACTATACGGCTGAATATTTCGACGAACTAAGCCCTGCCACGTACTGTCGAGAGCTTTGTTCCAATAAGCTTCATCAACTTTGGGCTGCGCATTCGGCAAGTCCAAAACAGCAAGCGACGTGGTGAAAGCCGTTGCAATGCAAAGCGGCAAAATACGAGAAAATAACATAAAACCTCCACACACCTAATCCAACCCAAACCAAATCTAGAAGTTTTATGTTGAAATTGCAAGAAAAATTTTAGACAAGAAAAGAGCTTAAAAACAAAGCAATTTGAAAAATATTTAGAAACCTAGCACGGCTTCGGAGATTTCATTTGCTTCGTCAGAACCATCATCGGCACGATCAGCATTGAATTCACCCCAACCTTCGCTCGTTCCGCAGCCCACGCCAACATCCATCGTAGACCACTTGAACACGGCGTAAACACGCTCGAAGCGTTCCAAAATTTCAGTCAGGACATCCTCAGGAGGTTCGTTTTCGACAAGGAACGTTCCATCGACCGCATACAGTTCGGATTCAGGAAGTTCTTCAAAACGGCATTCGTATTCATCAGTCATGTAGTCTTCGACAGAATACCATTCACCGGAATCGACGCTAGGCAGTTCGGCCTCTGGGAAATGCTCCATGAATTCGGACCACAAGGCATCAAGATCCTCTTGAACTCCAATAAAGCGAACTAAGATTCTGCAATCCATACAACCTCCTTTTGATTTTAATTTAGAAAGATTTTTTGAAATTTACTTCTGTGAGCGATAAGCGACCCGTATTAACGGGTCGTGTTCGCGAAAGCGAGGCGAAGATGGATTTTCCCGATTGCGCAAGAGCCGAGCGGTTCTTATAAAACAGAAAAGAAAAGGGCTCTCCATGAGAGCCCTTTTCTTTTCTGGAGGTGAGGGGAGTCGAACCCCTGTCCAAAATCACGTCCATGTACGTTCCTACAAGTGTTCCCTTCGTATTTAAGATCTCGTCTTATCCACGCCCAAGAAGGTCGGCGCGGAGTTTGACCAGCCTAGTAAATCTCGGGAGATGCCCCCAGGCATGACACTTCCCTATCCCATATTGCGTCCGGACGTACATCCCGATGGGAGCGGAATGAGGCCCGGCGTTGCCGTTAATTAGGCAGCGAGTGCGTAGTTTTCGTCAGCACTTATTTTTTTTCAGACTTTTTTACGAGTTGCCCTCGTCTGAGACCTCGGCTTGCAACTAACACTTCGGTAACCCTGTCGAAACCAAAGCACCCCCCGATGGGAGTACTTCAAATATAATAAAAAGTTTGCTCAATTGCAAACGACAAAAGCCCGCCAACAGGCGGGCTCAATTCTTTACTCACAGCTCATCGCTGATAGTTGACAACCCTAGAACATCTTGCGGGCGTTGCGCTTTGGCGGCTCAGGCTCCTTGCCCTTCTTCCCTTTTTTCTTCTTTTTATTCGCAAGCGGGTCTTCATAGCGGTTGTTCTCCACTACGCCCTTGTTACTGAACAAAGTAGCATTATCCGCAGACTTTGTCTGTGTTGTGAAGTGGTTTCCGTCGCAACGTTCGGTCGGACCGTACCCCGCAGTATAGAGGCAGTAAGACTTCTCCGAGCAGAACTCGCCCGCCAAAAGACCCGTATGGTTGCAAACGCCACGGCTAACCACGCCAGGCGGAACCGGGAACGGGAGCTTCGGCAAATCCTTGTGCAGCTTAGTCATCGTCGCCATCCAAATCGGGAGGGCATCTTCTGTACCTGTATGACCGGCACCCATGGTTCCCGGAGTGTCCGAACCGACCCAGACGCCCATCGTATATTGCTTGGTAAAGCCGATGTACCAGCAGTCCGTGTAATCGTTCGTCGTACCCGTCTTGCCACCGCTCGGATGGCGGAACCCAGAGTTCCAGACGCGAGCCGCAGTACCGCGAATGTTCACATCCTTCAGCATATCCACCATCAAGTACGAAGATGCCGGACGCAACACTTCGTGCTCCACCTTGGAATTCTTTTCGACAATTTCACCATTGCGGTCAACAATCGATTCAATCATGTACGGTTCAATGCGGTTACCGCCGTTCGGGAACACCGTGTATGCCGAAGTCATTTCCATCAAAGTCGCCCCAACAGAACCCAAAGCCAAGCTCGGAACCGCCTGCAAAGGAGCCTTCGTGATGCCGAACTTGCGAGCGTAGTTCACCACGTTGCTGAGGCCGTACTTCATCCCCGTCAAAATGGCTGGCAAGTTTTTCGACTTGTACAAAGCACGGCGGAGCGTCATCATACCTTCGAAGTCATGTTCAAAGTTACCCGGACGCCAAGTCTTGTTCGGATTCTTGCTGTCGGGATCGGGAATCGTCACCGGCTGGTCGTTCACGGAATCGCAGGGGCTTGCCCCATTATCCATCGCGGTCGCATAAACAATCGGTTTGAACGAAGAACCCGGCTGACGCAAGGACTGCACGGCGCGGTTCCATTTGGACTTGTTGAAGTCACTACCGCCCACCATTGCACGGATTGCACCGGTCTCGTTTTCAATAATAATTGCAGCAACTTCGGCATGATGGTAGCGGTTACTGTCCGGGAAGCGGACAAACTGCCCACGCCTATTGCGAACAGTATCCCCTTTAAGATATTGCTTCTTGAAGAGCGTATAGACGCTGTCGAAATGGGCAACAACGCTGTCTTCGGGCATGTCGTACTTCTTCGTGAGCAAGAGCCTACGAGTCGTGCGGTATTTGATTCGGCGACGCACCTTTTCTATCTGGACGCGAGCCACGCTATCGAGGAAAGCCTGAATCTCCGGGTCAATCGTACTATAGACAGAAACACCGTCGGCATAAAGGGAATTTTGACCGTACTTCTTTTCCATGTATTTGCGGATTTCTTCAAAGAAGTAAAGCCCCGGTTCTGTTGCCGCGGATTCTTCCTTTTCTGCAAGCTTGATGGGCTGATCAATATACTTGTGGTACTCGTCGTTGGTGATGAACCCGGCGTCGCGCATGGCGTAAAGCACCGTATTGCGGCGGCTCAAAGACGTTTTGGGATTGCGGTCCGGGCGATACCTTTCTGGACGCTGCAACATACCGGCAAGCACAGCGTACTCGGGCACGTCAAGGCTGTCCAACGGCTTGCCGAAGTAGAATCGCGCCGCCGCCTGGAAGCCATAGTTACCGCCAGAAAGATACACTTCGTTCATGTAGAATTCGAGAATTTCTTCCTTCGTGTAAGTCTGTTCGATGCGGATAGCCGTCATCATTTCCTTGATTTTACGCGAAAGCGTACGTTCCGGCGTAAGGAACAGGAGCTTCGTGAGCTGTTGCGTCAAGGTCGATGCACCACGGAGCTTGTTACCCGACCTGATACTTTCGATAAGTGCCGATGGAATCGCCCAGACGTTCATGCCCCAGTGCTTGTAGAACGCACGGTCTTCGGTCGCCATCACGGCTTGAATCGCCTTCTTCGGAATCGAATCAATCGAAGTCCATTCGCGGCGTTCGACGAAATACTCATGAGCAATTTGACCATCCTTGTCGTAAATGTTGGTCACAAGTTTCGGGTTAATCTGCTCCAACTGCGAAAGCGACGGCAGTTCCGGCGAGTAATGAATAAAGACCGCCACCACGACGATGAAAATGATGAAAATCGGAACCATCAATATAAAGAGCCAGCGGAAAACCCTATTCGCGAAGACAATTCCCAATACAGCCCAAATTTTCAGCCACACAAACTTCAACAGGGCCCAGATTTTCTTCCATACGATGGAACCATATTTTAGAATGGCCGCACCAACAACCTTCATGAAATCTTTAAACTTATCCATTTTAAAACACACTAAAAAAAGTTTGGGGCAAAAAATAGATAAATGGCAAAAGTTATTCAAACATGCGTTCTGAAAAAGGGGCCAAAATCGCATAAAAAAAATTTTTTTACTTTTTTCAACATTTACCCTTGACATTATTTTCAATTATTCTATATTTGGGCACGTCAACGAAAGAAGACAACAAAACGCGGATGTAGCCCAACTGGATAGAGCGTTTGGCTACGAACCAAAAGGCTCCAGGTTCGAGTCCTGGCACCCGCAGAAGAGAAGGTCAGTCGAAAGACTGGCCTTTTCTGTTTTTATTTATGCATTTGAGAAGCTGGAGCCGCCGTGAGCCGTGAAATAATTTATTCAAAACACCTCTAATTTTTTAGAAATCCAATTTTTCTCATTTTTTACGTGAAAAATGTGAAAAAAAGCCAATTACTCACGTAAAATTTCATATAAAAGAAGTATATTTTTGTAAAAAAGGGGATTTTCCTTGTTTTTTCGAGACGTTTTTCCCTATAAAAGATTCCAAATACCGCCAAAATCATCTTTTCCAAGCAAAAAAGTCGGCAAAAGCATGATTTTACTACATACAACGTTAAAAAATTACGTGAAAAAATCATTATTTTGAACTTTACTCACGTAAAATTCGGCATTTTGGCATTTTTGAAGTTTTTCAAAGGCTCAATATGCCCCAAAAACCAAAGTAAAGCAACCTAATCAAGCCGTATAACCACGACCTCACAAACCCTTCGGATGGAAGCTTTTGCGGTGCGCGGGGGTGAAGCCTTGGCGGCGGATGGCATCGAGATGGGCTTTTGTGCCGTAGCCGGCATGTTTGTCAAATCCGTATCCCGGATAAAGTTCTTCTAACTTGTCCATATAGCGGTCACGGAAGACTTTGGCAAGGATGGACGCGGCAGAGATGCTTGCAATGCGACCATCGCCTTTGACAATGGGCATTTGCTTTTCGGCAGGAACGCCGTGGATTTTCAGATTGCCATCGACGGCGATTAAAGTGGCTAGTGATTGGTGGTTAGTGGTTAGGTCTGCAAACGAGCCTTTGACTTCGATAGGGATTTCGGGAGCAGTCTCGTTCAAACCGGGGAATCCGAGCGCTTGCAACGCACGGCGCATCGCCAAGAAATCCGCTTCGAGGATGTTCATTTCGTCGATTTCTTCGACGCTCGCACTTGCAATGGCATAGCACGCACACGCATCCTTCACTTGTTCAAACATCGCTTCGCGCTTGGGGCGAGAAAGCTTTTTGGAATCGTTCAGCGTCAAGAGTGCATCGGGTGACTTAAGCACAGCGGCACAAGCGACAACGGGTCCGGCAAGCGGTCCACGGCCCACTTCATCAATCCCAATCACAATTGCGTCGCCATCGCCCGCGACATTCCCTACAGACGAGAACAAATCCGGCGAGCCATCACCGCCAAACGCTAGCGGATTCGCGGCATACTTACGCAACGCCACCTCCCCTTCTACCGGGGATTCGATGTTTTCGAGAAATGCAGGAAGTTTGAATTTCATTTTTTCAGTGGCTGGTGGCTAGGGAGGCTCATTTGTCATCCCCGACTCCGATCGGGGATCTCCATCTTATTAAGGAGATTCCCGCCTACGCGGGAATGACACTGTTTCGCCGGGATGGAGGGGTTGACGTTAATGCAAGCCGAGCGATTCGGCGTATTCCTTGATGGTCTTCCAGTAAAGGGCATGTTCCTGCACCAAGACGCGTGCAGCAAGCGTGTCTGCATCATCATCAGGCATCACAGGCACCTTCGTCTGCGCCAAGATGCGACCGCGGTCGATTTCTTCGCTCACGAGATGTACCGTCGGGCCGGATTCCGTTTCATGGGCTGCAAGAACAGCTTCATGAACGTGATGTCCCCAAAAGCCCTTGCCTCCAAACTTCGGCAACAACGACGGATGGATATTCAAAATGCGGTTCGGCATACGCTTGAGCATACAAAGCGGAAGCGCCTTCATATAACCCGCCAAAATCAACAAATCTACATCGTACTTGTCTAAAACATCAAGCATCGCAGCTTCAAACGCAGCCTGATCCGGATGAGTCTTACCGGAAATGTGATGAACCGGAATTCCATATTCCTTGGCATGGTTCGCTGCACCGCAGCCCGCATTGTTCGTAATCAAAAACTTGCACTGGGCATCGAGGTCACCAGCACCGATACGATCTATAATCGCTTTAAAGTTGCTTCCACCGCCGGAAGCCATGACACCTATTTTGAACATGGGCCCAAATATAGCTAGTTATTAGTGATTAGTGGTTGGTGGTTGGTGATTAGTGATGCTATAAAGACATTCTAGCAGCAATCCCTATTTACTAACCACTGTTTACTGACCACTTATAACAACTATTCTCTATGGTCAATTCCTGGCGGGGTGCGGAGATAATAAATAAGGCACGGCACCACAATGCAAACGACCCAAAAGAAAAAATTGAAATAGACAAACCACGATTCAATGGTTGTCTGGGCTGGAATCACGAACGCCTTCAGCAAAGAGAACACCACAATAAGGAAAACGCCGGGGAGCATGTAAGAAATCAATTTTGTCATGCTATAAAGATAGTTCAAATTAAAAACAATTCATGTAAATAGTTTGAAAAAAAGACGGCGCAAGCCCCGACCTCATTCCCCATCCCTCATCCTTCATTGCCTAACCACTAACCACTGCCTACTGCACCCTCCCTTCTTTCGTCTTTCGTCTATAGCGGCGTAGCCGCGTTCTTTCGTCTAATTACTATCTTTCCCCTCGTATAAACCTTAAAAATCGGACCTCATTATGAGCATTAAAGAATATCTTGCCGGTGCAAAAATGTCCGGCTCCGTCCAAAAGCTGATGACCCCGGGTCTCGCTGTGGAATTCATTCAGCCGTGGTACACCCCGCTTTCTACAACTCCTTCCACCACGGGTATCGCCGTGGGCGGTATCGGTTCTACGTTTACCACAACACCTGCTGGCACGACTCCCGTGATGAACGTGATGCCGGGCGTCCAGGTTCGCACAGAAAAGGCCTCTGACCTCCGCTTCAACAACTTCTTCTTCAAGGAAGCCGTCCTCAGCGCAAAGGCTGCGCTCGTGATTGGCAACTTCGCCGCTTTCGGCATTTACAACAACAACTTCCCGCTCCTCGACGCAAACGGCGCACGCGTTTTCGGCGATGCCGACATGAAGGACCAGAAGAAGGCCGAAGCCAAGCTTAACAAGGTTCTCGCAGACAAGACATTCTTCGAAACGAACAAGGCCGCTTTTGAACGCTGGCACATCCAGTTCAGCGACCGCACCCAGGCTTTGATTGCCGCTGGCAAGGACGTTGCCGCCATCAACCGCGCCGTGCTCATCGACTTCTTCGACGGCATGGTTGGAGAAAAGGCCGCTCGCGAAGGCGCCCTCACCGCCGCTTGGACAAACGACAGCGAATTCCTCGGCCAGCCGGGTTATGACGCCGCCAAGATGAAGTACACCGCCCTCTATCCGGTCAGCGAAACCGTTTACGAAGGCAAAGGTGTCGCTATCACCAAGACGCAGTCCAGCTACGTGACTCCGGGCGACGAACGCCTCTCCAGCCTCCCGGTGAACGCCACCGTCTTCACGCTCGAAAACAACACCAAGGAAACCCGCGAAGTGACGATAGTCCAAATTCAGGACAGCATCACGGGCTACATGGCCAAGAAGGACCGCCAGGGCGTTCAGGACTCTAGCTTCGTGCTCGTTCCGGCAGCACGTTTCCCGAAGGGTGTGCAGTTCGACAAGGAACTCGAAGATGGCCGCTCCGTTCGCGGTATCGAATTTTATAACGAAAAGGCTCTCGCCGAAAGCGACTTCAACGGCTGCATGGGCGTGAGCGTGGCTTGGAACAAGAAGGACAACCTCAATGTTTCCGTGAAGCCGATGTTCTACCAGGACGACGCCAAGTCCGTCTTGAAGGCTGCACTCCAGAGCGGTCGCGTTGCCAACTCCTGGGTTAAGAACGTTTACAGCGGCCGTGAAACGATTGCCGGTGCCATCGCCGTTACCGCAGTCCTCAAGCCGAAGCAGAAGGTCAGTTTCCAGTTCAACATGGTGCTCGACTTCCCGGAAATCAAGCTGAACAAGCTCACCTCCGCCAAGAAGTACACTGCATTCTATCCAGAAGCATACGGCCGCGTGGTCGCCCTCCTTACGGAAGCTCTCGCCGCCGACAAGACTTTTGAAGATCGCCTCAAGGCTTTCGAAAACCTTGTTCCGAAGAAGCCGGTTGCAAAGCTCTACAAGACTGCCGCCAAGCAGGCTGAATTCAAGAGTCTCGCCATCAACACACTCAGCTTCCTCGCCGAAGCCACCGTGTGGGACAAGGAAGACCGCTTCCTCGTTCGCGAATGCGCCGACTATCCGTTCTTCAACTCTCTCGACGTTTACTTCTACGGCAGCTTTAGCTTGCTCGCCCTCATGCCGCGTCTCGATGGCGTTGTGATGAAGCGCTTTGGCGATGCAATTCTCGCCGTGAACGACAACCGTCGCCGCCACCACGAATTTGTGAACCTCCCCTACGCCGACCTCCCGGATCCGAAGCTCGAAGGCCCGCGCGCTGTTCGCGGCGCCGTGATCCACGACCTCGGTAGCCCCTTCGACGCAGAACCGGATGCCTACGACTGGCACAACGTGAAGGAATGGAAGGACCTCGCACCGAAATACGTGCTCATGGTCTATCGTCACTACCACAAGACGAAGGACATGCAGTGTCTCGCCGATTGCAAGGAAGCCGTTTACGCCGCTATGGAATACCTCGAAAAGATGGTGAACCCGGGCGAAAACTTCCCGCTCACGCACGGTACGGACGACACGTTCGACAACCTCTGCAGCTACGGCATTTCCGTTTACTGCGGTTCCCTCTGGATTGCAGGCCTCCGCGCTGCAGCCAAGATTGCTGAACTCCTCGGCGATAACGAACAGGCTGCCAAGTGGAACGAAAAGTCCGAAGCCGCCAACAAGGAATTCACGGATTCCCTCTGGGACGAAAACGAAGGCTACTTCCGCTTCTTCATCACTCCGATGGAAATGAAGGACCTGAACGTTGAAAAGTACGCCGAACTCCGCGAAGCCGTGAAGGTTTCTCTGGAACTCCCGGAAGATCCGAACGCTGGCGTTAAGGCTATCAACGAATGGCTCTGCGCAGGCGAAATCCCGGACGGCGAAGACCTCTCCAAAAACGAACTCCGCGGCCTCAAGAAGGCTTGGATTACGGCTCAGTGCAAGGAAGCCTTCACCAAGAGCTGGGAAGCAAAGATTGCTAACGACTGCGACGACGTGTTCGCCGATACGATGCTTGCAGACACCTACCTCCGCTTGCTCGACCTCGAACCGATTACCGACACGGCCAAGGCTAAGTCTAACTTGCTCAGAATTTTCAATACGAACTACAAGGCCAACAGCCCGCTCATCGGTGCAGCGAACCTTGTTCGCAAGGACGGTTCTCCGCTCGACGAATTCAACTTCCAGGCTCACGACGTCTGGATTGGCATTCAGTACAGCATCATGACCGCCATGATGTTCCATGGTCTGGAAAAGGAAGCTTCCGTGCTCGCCGACTCCATGATCGGGAACCTCTATGACGAAGCCCGCGTCCCGTTTGCCGCACCGGAAGGATTCAACGGTTCTTGCCGCCTCCACCCGGAAGCACTCGTTGCAAAGTTCGGCCTCAGCGCAACTGCCGCCGACAAGATGCACAAGGAACTCTTGAAGAAGGGCGCTCTCCTTGCCGATAGCCGCATCAGCCCGAAGCTCCCGCGCAATCTCGCCGCCTTCACAAAGGCATTCGGCGCCATTGCCAAGGCAAACAAGGTCGATGTGAACGAGCTCTTCACGCTCCTCCACAGCACCGCCTTGAAGTACACCGCCGGTAAGTACTTCCGCCCGGGCATGGTTTTTGCGCTGTTGTACAAATAACAGCCTCGCTAACCCCTAAAAATTTTCAAGGGCATTCCAAACGGGATGCCTTTTTTATATTTTCAAAAAGATTCGCATGCACATCAAGGAAAAATCATGGCAAGCAAAAAGAAAAAAAATTCCAACACCCAAAGCAAAAGCAAGAGCCTCAAAAAATCCATACTCGCCTTGTGCGTCGGCTTAGCGATTGTCACTGGCACCCAAACAATTTCCAACAATTCGACTTCCAATAATTCAACCCCGCCGCAAAACACCCCTACCCCAACGGTAGTCACAGAACCTGCAAAAGTAGCGGAACCAGCAAAAATAGCGGAACAGCCTGCAAAAGTAACAGAACAGCCTGCAAAAGTCGATGTTCAGCCCACAACATCTGCAACGCAATACACAACTAAAAACGAAGTTGCCCAATACATCTGCGACAACGATAAACTACCGCCTAATTACGTCAGCAAAAACGAAGCCATGCGGCTTTACGAAGAAAAAACAGGGAAAACATTTACAAGCTGGAACTTCAACCCGCTCAGAAAACTCGGCATCATGATTGGCGGAGACAATTTCAGCAACCGTGAAAAAAAATTGCCTCAAGGCAACTATAAAGAAGCGGATGTCGATTATTTTGAGGTCAATCGCGGAAAAAATCGCCTTATTTACGCCCAAAACTGCAATATTTATCACACTAGCGACCATTATCAGACCTTTACGAAGCTCAATATTCAAAAAAAACGCTAATTAATGCTCCTACTCCCCAAAAAAGATTTATTTTAAAAATGGAGGAGTAACGTATAGAAGGAGCAATGTATGAAACTTCACCGAAAAAAAATTCACCGGAGTCTTATTCTCGGCAGTGCCGCGTTTATCACTTTTTTGTGCTTTTTGCTTTCTATCCAAGCGTACCTCACCTATTCCAAATCGCTCTATAAACGTTACGATGACAAGCTGAACAACATTCTGGATTATATTACGAACCAGATTGACATGGACGATCTTTACCAATGCACGCTTACCGGTGTAAAAAGCGAAAAATACCCTGAAGTGCAGTCCTTGCTCAACGGCATGGTGGATGACTTTAATTTGTTCTACCTATACTCGCTCTTCACGCGTAACGACACGATGTACAACATCTGTTCCGCTACCAGCAAAGAAGAACGCGCTCGCGGCGAAGAGGACATGAAGCTGTTGGAAACGACAACGGCTTACCAGCCCGAAGAAGTGCAAAAGTACTCCATGGCCATCAAAAAGAACGAAACGTCGTTCTTTGAAGAAGATTCAGATTATGGGGCCGCCTATACCGCTTGCAAGCCATACGTCACATCGACCGGAGTGCATTTCGGAGTTATATGCGCCGACATTTCTATCGAAGATTTGCACCGAACAGTAAATAATTACATTGTCTATAACATTGTTCTAACGCTCGGCCTAGGCATGCTATTCGGCCTCCTCTTGATGTTCTGGTTACGTCATAACGTGACAGGCCCGATTCAAGAGCTAGAACGAAGTGCCCGCCATTTTGCGGAAAAAAGCCGCGATCAAAAAACACCCGAAGCACTCATTTTCGACAAGCCCGAAATCCATACAGATAACGAACTGGAATCCCTTTCGGATACGATTACGCAAATGTCCAAAGACATGCGAACTTATGTGCAAGGAATTTTAACGGCGGAAGAACAAGCTCGCATAGCCCAGCAAAAAGCAGCCGGCATGACGATTCTCGCATTCAAGGACGCATTGACGCACGTCAACAGCAAAGCGGCATACGAAAAAATGAAAGAAAATTTGCAAGATGCCATAAACAAAGGAAAAGCGGAATTCGCCATCGTCATGATTGATGTCAACAACCTCAAGACCATCAACGACACTTACGGCCACGACTGCGGCGACAAGTACATTTGCGGTTCTTGCCATATTGTTTGCTGCATCTACAAGCACTCCCCCGTCTATAGAATCGGCGGCGACGAATTCCTAGTCTTACTGAGGAATTCCGATTACGAAAATCGAGACGCACTGCTAAAAGAAACAGAAGAAACTTTCAAAAAATCCATGAACGATACTTCAGTCGAACCGTGGGAACGGTACTCGGCATCTTTCGGCATGTCCATATATCAAACAGGCGACGATGTCGATGCGGTCTTCAAACGTGCCGACGAAAGCATGTATCAGTACAAAGTAGAACTCAAGAAGCAGTTAGGCGAAGAAAGACCGAGATAGGGATTAGACGAAAGACGATAGAGCGGTGAGCTATGGGCTATGAGCCGTGAGCAGCGAGTTTTGAGCGGGCGGCGGCGGGGTGTCATCCTGGAGGGAGCTGCAAGGCGACCGATAGGATCCATAGCATTAATGGATTCTATTGGCCCGAAGGGCCTCCAGAATGACAACGCTGAATAACTGTTACTAGATTCTTCCCCTTACAAGGGTCAGGATGACTGCGTTCGTCACTGACAATGCGTCGAATTTATTCGCAAAGGAGTAGTAACGCGGCGGTCAAAGGGGCACTCCAGTTTATCGCGACTTCGTTACTGGCAAACGAACCTTGTTCATCGGCATAGGACTTTCCGCGGGAATCGTCCAAATACTGCACATTGCGATGGATGTCTTGACGGTCCTCATTTATGCCACCAACGACAAGCCCCGGCACAGGTTCTTCAACACCATCGGAATGGCTAATGCGGTGATGCGGATGCTTTGGAGAACTCCATGCGGAACCCGTCACAAAGCTCACATCGACAGGATTGCGACCGTAAATAAAATTAATTTGTTCCATCGCCGCCGCGCGGTACTTTTCTTCGCCGCGCCACGTATAAGCTAAATAAAGCGTAAGAGCATGGTTCGCGATATCGCCATTACTGCCCCAAATGAACTTGCGGATAGACAAAGCGTAAGGGTCTTCAGCTTGCAAGCGGAGTATTTCGTCTGCGGTATATTTGAACGCCATTCTCGCTTTTTGCATCCATTCGCAGTCCGTTGTAGCAAGTGCAAACCACGCCAAATTCTGCGTCGAACGCCACTGCAAACCGTACGTCGGCAAATACGCTTCCATGTCAGATGGTAGCTGAACTTCAATCCGTTCAAGCAATTCCGCGACGTTCACATTCGCAGTCGCCAAAACGTTCTCGCCACCGGCGTTTTTCAGTTCGCGATAAAGCATGGCACGCGCCCAGAAAAAGTCGTCGCCTAAATCAGGGTCTCCATATCCACCACTGCCTTCCGTATTGTGCGGCCAATCCACTTCGGGATTTTTTTCAGCCCACAAATAAGCTCGAACGCCAGCCACTAAACACTTTGTTGCAAACGCAACATCAACGTCCGCAAAAACGCGATGAGCCTGAGCCAAAGCCCCAGCAAAATTGAGCGTCGAAGAAGTCGATTTTCCGAGGATATAACGTTTTTGCGATGCATCCGATTCCGCAGGCGAAATAAAACCGTCCCAGCGGTACGGAGTCACCTTGAAGAACACACCGCCATCTTCATCCTGCATCCGCAAGAAAAACTCCAGTTCGAAACGAACCTCGTCCAGCAAGCTCGTCGGTTGCTCGAACGATTCCTTGAACGCAGCGCCGCCCACGAACGCAGAATCCTTCCGCAATTCGCAAGCAAGCATCAACGTCGCAACGCTCACGCCGCCATTCACGATGTACTTGCCGTAATCGCCCGCATCGTACCAACCGCCATGGGCATTCCAGACACCGTCACGGTTCATCGTCGGGTGAAATTCCAAAGCACAGTCCAAATGAGCCGCAGGACGCTTCCACGCTCCCGCAAAACATTCCGGCAATTCCACGCCGCTCCGCTGCAAATAGAACGACTTGATGTTCGCCATCGTCTGCCGAGCAATCCATTCGTCCGAAACATCGAACAAATGCGACTGCACATCAAAATTTTCCAAAACAATCCGATATTGCCCAGGCACCGCGCACTTCGAAAAATCGCCCTTGAACAAGAACTCGCCCGTATATTCGCAACGGCAAAATCTCTCGGCATCGCCTTCAAAAACAGCACAGGACGACGCATTCAAAATTTTGAATTTGACGACATCGACAGGAACGTCCTCCGAAAATGCGACCATAAACGTTTTAGAAGCGAGAGGTGCGTAACCCAAATGGCAATAATGAATTTTAGCAGTCATGTTTTAAGAATAACTTTTTTTATTCAAACGCGAAGCGAAAAATGACAAATCACGTTTACTACAGGGAACAACAAAATTTGTAAAAACAGCGCTCTTGAAAGTAAAACATACTTTACATAAAGTCACCCTAAATTGCTTCCCTTTTTTGATCATTTTTCTTGCACATTTCTCACAATTATATTTAGATTTCATAGTATGAAAAAGCCAATCAAAATTACCCTCATCGTCCTGGGATCTTTGATCCTCCTCTACTTCATCGCTCTCCTTGTAGGCCCCAAGATAGCCCGAAGTTATATCGAAGACCACTCCAAGGAAATGATTGGCCGCACCATCACCATCAAGGATATTTTCCTAAATCCGTTCACTTACAAGCTGGACATCGACACGCTTGCCATCATGGAAACCGACGACAAGACACGTTTTGTCGGGTTCGACAAGTTCAGCATCAACATCAACCCGCTCAAGCTCTTTACGAGAACGCTGGACATCAGCGACATCTACATGAAGGCCCTCTACGTCCGCGTCACGCAACACGGCGAACGATTCAACTTCAACAGCATTCTGGAGCACCTCGCCACACAAGACAGCATCTACTACGCCGAGCATCCCGACGAAAAGAAGGCTAAAGACAGCAATGCAAAGACTGTCGCCGAAATCGCAGCCGCCCTCCCCGTCAGGGTTTGCCTCCACGATATAGTCTTTGAAAAAGGCAACATCATTTACCAAGACACAAAGATTGGCTCCAAGTTCCACCTCAAGGATTTTTCCATCAACATCCCGATGGTTTATCTGGAAGACAATGCGACCGATGTCGATTTGGCCCTCAAGTTTGCAGACGGCGGAGACTTGAAACTCAAGGTCGATGCCAACATGGCGACATACAACTACAACCTCAACGTGAATCTGCACCGGTTCGCGCTGTCCTGCATCAAGCCGTACTTGAACGATTACATCAGCTACAAGGATTTTGCAGGATTTCTCTCGGCTGATCTCGCCATAAGCGGTAATATAAACAAGATTCTCGCCTCGAACATCAAAGGCAAGGTCACTCTCGACAAAGTGGATCTCGTCGAAAACAGCGGTGGCAAACTCGGTGCAGAAAATATCATCGTCGGCATCAACAAGGCGAATCTCGTCGATAACGAATACCTCATTGATTCCGTCATCGTCGATGGCGCATACGCACGTGTTGATCTCTATAAAAGCGGCAAGACAAACTTTGACGCTCTCCTCGCGCCGATGAACAAGAACGCTCCAAAGGCAGACTCTTCCGCAACGGAAGCTGCACCGGCAGAAGACGCCGCTGACGCATCCGCAGACAAGCCTGCCAAAGTCGCCGCAGCACCGAAACCAGAACCAAAGCCTGAACCGAAACCGGAGCCAATTGCCGCCCCCCCGCAGCAGCCAGCCGATTCCGCAAACGTTGCTGACAACGCTGACAAACCCGCCAAGGCAAAGAAGCTCAAGGCAAAAATCAACAAGCTCCTCGTGAAGAACACCTCCGTTTCGGCAACCGACTACACGATTGTGCGCCCGTTCAACTACACCGTAAGCGGCATTACCGTCAGCGGCCAGAACATCAACTACGACACGCCCTGCAACGTAAACGTCACCGCAGCATTCCCCGAAGGCGGAAGCCTCTCGCTCAAGTATCATGGCGCACTCAGCAACCTGAGAACGATGGACATTTACATCAGCGTGAAAAACCTCGCCCTCAAGCATTTCTCGAACTACTCGCTGCATTACACGGCCTACCCGCTCAAGGCAGGGACGCTCGCCTTCGCCAGCGAAAGCAAAATCGTCGATCGCAACTTGAACAGCAAGAACACAATTGACATTTACAACATCACCGTCGGCGACAAAGTTGATAACATCAAACCCGAATACACCGTCCCGATGAAAATCGGCCTTTACATCTTGAAGGACAAGGACGACAAAATCCAGTTCGACATTCCAGTCAAAGGAAACTTGGACGACCCGGAATTCTCCTACGGAAAAATTATCTGGAAAACCGTCTTGAACTTGCTCGTAAAGGTTGCCATCTCTCCGTTCAGGCTCGTCGGAAACCTCGCCATCGCAGGGGCGAACGCACTTGGCTTTGACTTGGGCAAGAACAACGAAGTGGTGATTGACGCGAACTCCGAAACGTTCACCAGCGAACAGTACGCGAAAGCCATCAAGATGACGGAAATGATCCAGAAGGACCCAAAACTCATGCTCACGTTCACGCAGTACTACAACCCGCGTAAAACGGCCAAGGAATACAAGGTCAAACAGCTCAAAATTGATTTTTACAAGCAAAAGAACAACAAGAACGTGCTGAACGAGCTTGACCACAGAGCTATCGACGAAATGGACGAAGATAACGAAGAATACAAGGCCTACGTCAAGGAACACGCCGACGAAATCGACAAGAACTACATGATGAAGGTGCTTCCGCAGATGGCAAACAAACGCAACGCAGACCTTCTCAAAGTGTTACGCGCCCAGCCCGGCATCACCAAGAAGAACGTGAAAGTCATCACCGCTCCGAGAGACGCACTCCGCAAGTACAAAGACAAACCGATGTATAAAGTCGAAGTGGATGTGCAGTAGCGGCGGAGCCGCAATTATAAAAAGCTCAAAGGAGCGGAGTCCCGGCCTCAAAGCACCGCAGGTGCGACCTCATAGCTCATCGCTATTTCACCTGAAAGCGGTCTTTGATTTCTTGCGGGATGGCAAACGGGCGGCCTCGTTTCATGTCCATCAGCACCCACTGCGTTTCGGACTCAAAGACGACCTTGCCGTCAGAAACGCGTTCAAAGCGGCACTTGCGAACGCTCATCACCTTGCTGTAGCTTGCCACCCACGTCGTTCCGCGAATTTCATCGTCCAAAAAAGCCTGATTCTTGTATTCCACAAACTGCGTATGAATCATCCAGCCGCAGCCAAGCTGGTACATGACATCCGTCGCTCCGACAGAATCGGAATGGGCAATCGAAATGTCCTGAACCCACTGCACGGCCCACACATTGTTCATGTGCTTGTTATCATCGATCATTTCGGGCATAACCTTGAACAGCTTTTCAAACTTCATCGGGTTTGCATTTTCTTCCATCGCTACAGCCATCAAATACCTCCAGTTGTAAGCAAATGTAACAATAAAAGTGGCTAGTTTATGCAGTTTTTTTTGCAAAATCCCCACATCTTTTTCTTTTTATTTTATTTTTTTTCCGTTAAAAACATTAAGTGAGAACAGATATGGATTTCAATGATTTTACAAGCCTGACCGCCGAAAACATGCAGGCCATTTGGAACTTCAAGACTAAAGACCCGTTCACGATTTTGGGCATTCACCCTCTCGAAACCGATCGCGGAATCAAGACCGTCATCCGCACCTACCAGCCGCAAGCGTGCTATGTCCGCGGTGAATCGTGCGACGGCTCCGAAGAATTTGACTTTGTGAAACTTGGCGACACGGGATTTTTCGAAGCCATCCTCGACATGGAATTCGAGCCGTTCTTCTATAAGCTCATCATTAGGCAAGAAGACGGAAACGAATACGCCGTTGTGGATCCATACGCATTCATGCCGGTTCTCTCTGAATTTGACCGCCACTTGATTTCGACGGGCACCCATTACGAGCTCTACCGCAAGCTTGGCGCGAACATCATCGAGCATCAGGGATTCAAGGGCGTCCACTTTGCAGTTTGGGCACCGAACGCGAACGCTGTTTCTGTTGTCGGTAACTTCAACAGCTGGGACGGTCGCCGCCACCAGATGCGCATGCTCGGCAGCTCCGGCATTTGGGAAATCTTCATTCCGAATCTCGGCGAAGGCGAACTTTACCGTTTCGAAATTCACGGTGCTGACGGCAACTTGCACGTCAAAATCGACCCGCTTGCAAAGCTTGCAGAAGTCCGCCCGGCAACGGCCTCCATCACGACGCACCTCGACGGTTATGAATGGGGCGACGACCTTTACATGAAGACGCACTGGGCGACAAAGGTCTTCGGTTCCCCGATGAACATTTACGAAGTCCACGCCGGTTCATGGCGCCGCGACCCAGCAAACCCGGACCGATTCCTCAATTGGGACGAACTTGCAGAACGCCTCATCCCCTACCTCAAGGAAATGGGCTACACGCACGTTGAATTTTTGCCGATTGCAGAACATCCACTCGACGAATCCTGGGGCTACCAGGTCACGGGTTACTACTCGCCCACGAGCCGCTACGGCACGCCCGACCAGTTCCGCCACTTTGTCGATCTCTGCCACCAGAACGAAATCGGCGTGATCCTCGACTGGGTTCCGGCACACTTCCCCAAGGACGCACATGCGCTCGGACGTTTCGACGGCACCGCCTGTTACGAACACGCCGATCCGCGCCAAGGCGAACACCCGCACTGGGGCACCTACATCTTTAACCTCGGACGCAACGAAGTCAAGAACTTCCTCATTGCAAACGCCATGTACTGGCTCAAGGAATTCCACTGCGACGGCCTGCGCGTCGATGCCGTGGCATCCATGCTCTACCTCGACTACGGCAAGGGACCTGGACAGTGGGTCCCGAACAAAGACGGCGGCAACATCAACTACGACACGCTCGAATTCTTGAAGCACCTGAACAGCATCATGGGCCGCTTGACTCCGCATGCAATTCTCATCGCCGAAGAATCGACGAGCTTCCCGAGCATCACACGCCCACCAGAGCAAGGCGGCCTCGGATTCCATTACAAGTGGAACATGGGCTGGATGAACGACTTCCTCTCCTACATCCAACACGAACCGATTCACCGCAAGTACCACCACAACCAGCTCACGTTCAGCATGGTTTACGCTTATTCTGAAAACTTCATACAAGTTTTCAGCCACGACGAAGTGGTACACGGCAAGGGCTCGATGCTAGGCAAGATGCCGGGAGACAACTGGCAGAAGTTCGCAAACCTCCGCCTCACCTACGCTTTCCAGTACGCGCACCCGGGCAAAAAGCTCAACTTCATGGGCAACGAATTCGGGCAGTTCCGCGAATGGAACGAAAAGCAGTCGCTCGACTGGCACCTCGTCAGCTGGGATAGCCACGGAAAGCTTCTCGCCATGATGAAGGAACTGAACCACATTTACAAAGACAACGCGCCCTTCTGGGAAATTGACCATTACTACACCGGCTTTGAATGGATCTGGTGCGATGACGCGGACAACTCCATCGTAAGCTTTGTACGTAAAGACGACCACGGCAATATGATTTTGTGCGTATTCAACTTCACGCCGGTCATACGCGAAAATTACCGCTTGGGAGCCCCCGCACGCGGAGCCTGGAAAGAAATCTTCAACTCCGATTCCAGCATGTTCGGCGGCAGTAACGTCGGCAACCTCGGCGAAGTCTGGACGCAAGACGTTCCTTGGCAAAACCGCGCATGCAGCTTGAACATCAAGCTTCCGCCACTTGCCGGCGTTTATTTCAGACTGGAAAAATAATCTTGCACTAGATTTTTGAAAAGCATTAGAAAAGGCAGGCCCAAACGCCTGCCTTCTTACATTTCCATATGCAATAAACAGCTTAAACTTCCAAGTCTTTGTTCTTCCGTGGAGAAATCGCAATGAACACGAGTACGCTCACCAGCAAAAGGAACGGATAGAACATGTAGGGAATCAAGTCGAACGCACTCACGCGAGCATCCGGCAAAGCCGTAGAAATCGCGGCAAGCGCCACAAGCATCTGCGCACCGTAAGGCAAAATACCTTGCACCACGCAACTGAAAATATCCAAAAGCGAAGCCGTCTTCTTGGGAGAGATGCGGTATTCGTCGCCCATCTGCTTCGCAATCGGGCCAGCCATCACAATCGCCACCGTGTTGTTCGCCGTCGCGATATCCAAAGCACTCACCAAAAGACCGACACCCACTTGCCCACTGCGATGCCCCTTGAACACCTTGTGGATAAAGTCGAGCAATGCCGCAAAACCGCCATGAATGCGGATAAGCCCGCACAAGGCACTCACCAGCACCGCCACGAGAATCGTCTCGTACATGCCCGAAATACCGTTCCCGATATTCTGCAACAAGCCAATCATATCGAGCGGCCCGAAAGCAACCATAATGACCGCAGCCGCGACAATCCCCACCAAAAGCACCGTGAACACGTTAATCCCCGTGAGAGCCAACGCCAAAACCAAAACGTAGGGAATCAGCTGCACCAAACTGTAAGAATTCTCGGCAACCGCACGAGCCTCCGTCGCAAAAGAAATCGCCGTGATAATCGCCACCGCAAGGAGTGCCGCCGGGAGCGCGATAATAAAGTTCACATGGAACTTTTCCTTCATCTTGCAACCCTGCGTAGAAGTTGCCGCAATCGTCGTATCCGAAATAAAACTCAAGTTGTCGCCGAACATCGCGCCGCCAATCACCGTCGCCACGCAGAACGGAACGCCAAAACCCGCCATCTGGGCCACCTCTACCGCAATCGGAGAAACCACCGCAATCGTCCCGACCGAAGTCCCCATCGCCGTAGAGACGAACGCCGCCACAACAAACAGCACCACCACCGCGAACTGCGCCGGGATAAAGTCCAAGAGCAAGTAAGCTGCCGCCGACGCACTCGAACGCCCCAAAATCCCCGCAAAAATGCCCGCGCAAAGGAAAATGAGAATCATCAAGAAAATATTGCGGTCGCCCAACGCCCCCGCCATGATGTTCATCTTCTTGTCGAAATTCAGCTTGCGGTTCTGCATGCACGCCACAAAAATCGCAATCAAGAACGCCGCCACGATAGGAATGTTGTAGAACCCCATCGAAATATGGAGAACATATTCAAACGTAATGCCAAGCCCCAGATAAAGGACCAGGAACACGGCGACCGGCAAAAGGGCAATCGGGTTGCCCTTGATTTTATCTTCAAAATTTTCGTTCTGCATGCAAAGAAAGATAGAAATCGCAATGTTAGAATGGCGAAATTACGGCTCAAGCGGTATTTGTTTTGTCAAAAATCGCCAGAGATATATAGAATGATTATACCGGGTGATATAAAAAAACGAACCCTGCCGTTTCCGACGAGGTTCGCTTTAAGCTGTGGATCCTATCGCGCCAAGCGCTCCAGGATGACATTTTCACGCAGTCGCCCAGGAATTACTTCCAGGATGACGTTGTTGCACCTTACTGCAAAGTAATGAGCGTAAGGGTGCGCTTGCCGACCTTGATACCCTTCGTGATATCAACAACCTTGGCCTTCTTGGACGGATCGTTTGCCCAGCCTTCTTTGAGCTTTTCGGAGCTCTTGTCGAGAGTCTGGACAGAAGCCTTGCCCTTGAAATCAGGAATGTCAAGCTTGATGTCGAAGTCGCTGTACGGGCTCTTGTTCACGAGGAGGAGCTGCTTCTTGTTGCCGTTTACAGTCCAGTAAGCGGTCAAGAGAGCATCTTCGTCACCCTTGATGGTGGTCTTCATGAGCTTACCACGGAGAGCGTCAGAAGCCATCTGGAATGCCCAGTAGCTCGGGCGCGGGCAGTTCATGCATTCTTCACCAGAACGGGTCAAGTAACCGTAGTCACCGCCTTCCGGAGTGATGTCGTTGTGGATATCCCAGTACTGAGCGT
>Ga0310786_10002897_pt1 | contig 25568 bp, 18 predicted proteins | sample AusTroGonzalo_MG_FD_203881 | JGI IMG/M metagenome (GOLD analysis project Ga0310786, IMG submission 203881) | Bovine rumen microbial communities from tropical cattle in Woodstock, Queensland, Australia - Gonzalo_03 (v2) (version 2) | ecosystem: Host-associated > Mammals > Digestive system >...
AATACCGGAAGCATGAAGACGGCCTCGTCGAAAGTCCGTTCGCCTTCCTTTACCTCTGCGCGGAGAGATTCGGTGTCGATGTCGGTGTACTTGTGAGCGGCGAGTCGCCCAAGCTTTCGTTGTACGATATCACGCGCAAGGGCGAAGGGCTGCCGATCAAGCGCCGCGAGGAGCTTGATTACCGCCATCTCGCGCCCCTGCTGAAGAACCGCCACACCGAGCCGCTGTTCGTCCGCGCCCAGCCGCAGGACGAAGGCCTGCCGATCCACCTCACGACGCACCCCGGGCATGAGTTCGACTACGTGCTGACCGGACGCCTGCGCATCCAGCTCGGCAGCAAGGTCGAGGTGCTGAATCCGGGCGACAGCGTTCTGCTCGACTCCAGCCTGCCGCACGGCATGGTCGCCGCCGACGGGAAGCCCTGCGAATTCCTCGCGATCGTCATGTACGGCGAAGGCACCGAGGCGCCCGCACCCGCTCCGGCCGCAGCGGTCCCCTCAGACGACGAAGCGCCGACCGATCAGCGCCTGCTGTATCAGGATTACCTCGACGCCGAGTTCGACGAGAACGGCATCCTGAACAAGGTCGCGTTCCACTATCCCGACACCTTCAACTTCGCGTACGACGTGCTCGACCGCCTGGCCGAGAAGACCCCGGACAAAGTCGCGCTCTGCTGGCTCAGCCGCACACACGAACACCGCGACTTCACGTTCCGGCAGATCGCCGACATGTCCTGCCAGGCCGCGAACTACCTCGTCTCGCTCGGCATCAAGAAGGGCGACCGCGTGATGATGGTACTGCGCCGCAACTGGCAGTTCTGGGTCCTTATGAACGCCCTGCACCGCATCGGAGCGGTGGCGGTCCTCGCCCCGAACCAGCTCCTCGTCCACGATTTCCAGTACCGTTTCGACAAGGCCGGAATCCGCGCGATCATCTGCACCTCGGACGGCGAAGTGCTCGAACAGGCGGACGCCGCAGCGAAACTCTGCAAGTCCGTCGAGTTCCGCATCGCCACGAACGGCACGCGCCTCGGCTGGCTCGACTTCGACGCCTCGCTCGAACGCTACAGCACGGTCTTCAAGCGCCCTGCCGACCTGAAGGCGACCGACCTGATGCTGATGTTCTTCAGCTCCGGCACGACCGGCTACCCGAAGATCGTCACGCACATCTTCTCCTACCCGCTCGGACACATCATCACCGCCCGCTGGTGGCACTGCGTAGACCCGAACGGCCTGCACCTGACCATTTCCGACACCGGCTGGGCGAAGTCCATGTGGGGCAAGCTCTACGGCCAGTGGCTCTGCGAAGCGCCGCTTTTCGTGTACGACTTCGACCGTTTCAGCGCAGCCGACATCATGCCGCTCTTCAAGCAGTTCGGCATCACCACGTTCTGCGCGCCGCCGACCATGTACCGCTTCTTCATCCGCGAGGACCTCTCCAAGTACGATTTCTCCACGCTCAAGCACACCACCATGGCGGGCGAGGCGCTGAACCCCGAGGTCTTCAACCAGTTCCTGAAGCAGACCGGACACAAGATGATGGAAGGCTTCGGCCAGACCGAAAGCACCATGATCATCGGCAACATCCACGGCATGGAGCCGCATCCCGGCTCGATGGGCAAGCCCTCGCCCATGTACCCGGTCGAGCTCTTCGACAATGACTGCAAGCCCGTCAAACAGGGCGAGGTCGGCGAGATCGTGATCAAGGCGGAACCGGGCGAGATCCCCGGGCTCTTCGTCGGCTACTACGGCGACGAGGAGGCCACCAAGGCCGCATGGCACGACGGTTACTACCACACAGGTGACACCGCCTGGGTCGACGAGGCCGGCTACTACTGGTATGTCGGACGCACTGACGACCTCATCAAGTCCTCCGGCTACCGCATCGGCCCGTTCGAGGTCGAAAACGCGATCATGGAGTTACCCTACGTGCTCGAATGTGCCGTGGTCGGCGTGCCCGATCCCACCCGCGGCCAGCTCGTGAAGGCGTACATCGTGCTCACGAAGGATAAACAGCCCAGCGAAGAGCTGAAGAAGGAGATCCAGGAGTACGTGAAGCACAACACCGCGCCGTACAAATACCCGCGCAAGATCGACTTCCTCACCGAACTCCCGAAGACTGTCAGCGGCAAGATTCGCCGTTCCGCCCTCCGCCAGCTCGGCGACCAGCCCCAGTCCTGAGGCGTTTCCTCGCTGATTGCCTTTGTCGGCATCCAGCCCCAGTCCCAAAGAATTATAAAGCCTGTCCCGAACGCCTCGGGACAGGCTTTTTCTGCCTCATTTTCGCTCGTTCGGAGAATAGGAAACACTATCTATAGATCGCTTGACTTTCGACACACTATCTATTGTTCGGGCGTTTGGGCGGGGATTCCGGTCAATCATCCTTGCAGTCGGCGGCGCAGCCGAAGGGGATATGCACGGAGGGGGTGTACTCCTTGGCGGCTTCGAGGTGGGGGGACCATTGGTCGTCGAAGTAGATGTGCGGCCGGAGCTGCTTCAGGATGCGGCTTTTGTTCATGCCGCCGAGCGTGAAGGTCTGGTCGACGGTGATGTTCCAGTCGCGGAGTGTGGTGGCGAGGCGCCATTGCGCCGGGCCGTTGCGCGCAGTCACGATGGCGGTGCGCAGGAACCTGTGGTAATTCGGGTCAGCGCTGCGGCGGTCCTCCTCCATGGTGTGCAGGCGGCCGAGCTTGGCGAAGAGGTCGGCGAGCGGGCCGGGTCCGAGCGGGACGGCGGAGTTGCTGGTCTCGGATTTCCAGAACTTGTCGATGCCACCGGACTGGAAAACCTGTTCCGCGCTGTCGTCTGCGAGCACGCCGTCGAAGTCGAACGCCACGCGGAGCTCGTCGTCGTCCTCGTCGTCGTTGAGCTTGCTTTCCAGCACGTAGCCCGCGGCGAACCCGCGGCGGATGGCGTCGCGCACGTCGGCTTCGTTGCCGGAGAGGAAGAGCGAGACGTTGTAGGCGTCGATGTAGTCCACGGGGTGCCCGTCGGTAAGGAACGCCGAGCGCGTGATGCCGAGACCGTAATGGTCGATGCAGCGGAGCACGCGGTTTCCGGTGTCCGGATCGTTGTGACTGAGGAGGACGACCTCGACCGGCTGGGTCTCCGGGAAGATCTCGTTGAACTTCAGGAAGCGCCGGATGAACGGGAACGCGATGCCGGGCTCCAGGATGGTGTCCTCGTGTTCGCGCTGGTACTGGCGGTAGGCGGAAAGTCCCTTGTTGCGGTAGATCTCGTCGGCGACGTCCAGGCGGAAGAGCGCGCTGGAGGCGACCGCGATGACGAGCTTGTCTTCGATGGGGAACGCCATGTCAGATGCCTCCGGCGCGGATGAAGTCGAACGCACACGGGATGCGGGTCAGCAGGTCGTCCGCGATGAGGCCGCGCAGGGAGAGCGGGGCGTCCAGTTCGCCGAGCAGACCGTGCACGAAAACACCGTTCTTTGCCGCCGTGAAGAGCGAATCCGAAGCGGGCGCGAGCGCGGCGACGATGCCGGAGAGGATGTCGCCGCTGCCGGCAGTCGCGAGCACGGGCGATCCGCTCAGGTTGAGCGAGTAGAGGCTGTTCGGGGACATCACGACGGTGCGGACGCCCTTCAGCACCACATGGAGTGCGGTGAACTTCGCGAGTGCTTCGGCGCGTTCGGCGCGGCTGCGGCCGCCGGACGTCAGCCCGAGCGCCGCCTCAAGCCGCTTCATCTCGCCTTCGTGCGGGGTGACGACCGTGGCGGTGCCGAGTTCGTGCAGCAGATCGGGATGCTTCGCGATCAGGTTCAGCGCGTCGGCGTCCAGCAGCAGCGGGCACTGCGCGGATGCCATCAGTTTCCGCAGGAACGGCACGGTCTCCTCCGCGGTATTCATGCCCATGCCAACGGCGAGGGAAGTCACGTTCGGAGGCAGGTCCAGCACATCGGCGGATTTTGCCGAAAAGACGCCGTTGCCGTCGTCGGGGAGACGTTTCACGATGAGCGCCTTCGGCGGAGTGCAGACAATCTCCATGGACGCGGGCACGTAGAGAGTCACAAGCCCGGCGCCCGCCCGGAGCGCGGCCTCCGCGGTCAGGAACGGCGCGGACGGGTAGTCGCGGCTGCCGCCGATGACGGCCACATGGCCGCGTTTCTGTTTGTAAGTGTCGAACTCGACCGGATGCAGACTGAGGCTGCGGCGCACATCAGCCAGCCCGGTGCACGGCACGATCCGCATGACCGCCTCGTCCGTGTCGTCCGGCAGCCCGATATCCACGACGCGGATGCGTCCGCAGAGCTCAAGACCGTGTCCGGCCAGCATCCCGGTCTTCGGATACCCGAACGTGACCGTGACGTCCGCCCGCACGGCCGTGCCGCCGCGAACATCGCCGTCGTCGGCGTCGAGCCCGGACGGCAGGTCGGCGGCGATGACTGGGAGGTTCAGGTAGTTCACAAGGTTGATCCAGTGCAGCCAGGGCTCCTTCAGGGTGCCGCTGAACCCGGTCCCGAGGAGGGCGTCGATCACGACGGATCCGCGGAGGTCGGCGGCATGGAGCTCCGTGGCGCATTCGATGCCGTCCGGGAGCTGCGACCAGGCGCGGAGGGCGTCGCCCTTGAACTCCGATGCCGGACACGTATGGAATATCCTGACGCGGTATCCGCATTCGAACAGCGCTTTTGCAGCGACAAATCCGTCGCCCGCGTTGTTGCCCTTGCCCGCCAGCACGGCATAGAACGAGCCGCAGTCATGGAACGCCGCGGCTTCCCGTGCGAGCGCTTCGCCCGCAATCGTCATCATGGTCCAGGAATCGACCAGTCCCTGCTGAATGGCGGCAGCCTCGATGGAACGCATGTGCGTACCGGAAATGGCTTTCATAGTGCGACCTCCTGTATGAGTATCTCCGCGGAACGATCGGGATACCCGTATGTTTTTGCGGAAATAATCCGATTTTGATTTGTCTTCACGGGGTTTACGGTGTAAATTTACTACATCTTTTTTCTTTTTCAACATGTATTAAGAGGTTTTCACCCTTTTTTATGGCCATATTTGAAGAAAAACAGCCCGCGGTCCGCTGGATCGTACTGCTGACCGCCGCGGTCTTCCTCGTTTCCTTCCCGCTCATGCAGATCGGGATGAACGAGCTGTACTCCACGGAGGGCGAATATGCCGCGGCGGCACTTGAATTCACCGGGGCGAATACGCTGGTGACCGTGCACGGCACGCTGCCGGACTCGGTGTTCCCGCTGTACCCGGCAATGGTGCGGCTGCTGCTGAACTGCGGACTGCCTCTCGAGTTTTCCCTGCGTTTCATGTCCCTGCTGCCGCTGGCGCTGCTGGCGCTGCTGACCGGACTGATCTGCGGACGTTCGACAGACCGGCAGGCGGGCGCGGCGGCGGCAGTCGTCGTGCTGACCACGATCCTGTCCGGATCGAAAGCGCCGGAGGGATACCCGCAGATGCTGTCTGTTCTGATCGTGTACGGGGGGTGGATGCTGTGGTTCTACCTGGGATTCGTCAGGTCGAACTGGAATGCGGCCTGGCTTTCGGTCGGTTTTTTCGGCGGGCTGGCGTTCTATTCCAACGGCCTGACGGCGGTAGTATATTTCCTTGTGCCGCTGGCTTTTCAGCAGAGACCGTTCACCGTGTGGACGAAACTCCGTAAGCCGGGGCTTCCCGCTGCGATTCTGCTGGGGGCGGTCTTTTTCTTCGCCTGGCTGACACCGATCCAGAACTTTCTGGCATCGAATCCCGGGCTTCCTCACGAAATGCCGCCCTTCCGCATCCTGACGTATTTCAAGGACATCGCGGTCCGCCCGTTCGACGCCGCATTCCGTTTCTTTCCCTGGACGCTGATGCTGTGGGCGCCTTTTTGTCCGGCCCTGATCGCCATCGAACGCAATCCCCTGCTCATCAAATACCACAGGATCCTGTTCGTGGTGCTCGGCCTCCTGATCTGGTTCAATCCGCAGACCAAGCCGCGCGATTTCTTCTATCTGCTTCCGGTCGCATCCGCTCTTGTGGCGTTCAACTACTGGATCCTGGTTCGGCGCTACGCCGGAAAGTTCTTCGGCATTTTCATGATCCTGGCGGTGCTGGCGCTCGCGGCGGGCGCCGTGGCCGCGGCCTATCTGATCCTGCCGCAGGACGTGTTTTCGAAATTCGCGGTCGGGATCGAGCTCCCGCCGGAGAAACCGGTCTTCTCTCTGCTGATGAAGGCCGAGATCGTGCTGTCGTTTGCGGCAGCCATCGCCGCGGTCCTGCTCATACGCATGCGCCGTCCCGTCTGGATGACCTATCTTTTCGTGTTTGCATCGTTCATGCTGCTCTTCTGGGCCGTAGTCAATCCGGTCCGGAGTGTGAACGAGGGAAAAAAGGCCCTTGCGGACGACATACTGGCGACGCTGAAGAAAGATGCCGCGGCGGCCGGGACGGAGCAGGAGACGGCTTCGACGAGCGGGCATCTGCCGGAAACGCTTTACAAGGATCCCGCCATCATGGGGCTGTATTCCGAGGGCTGTTACATCGGGATCCCGATCCGCACATTCGACCAGGACAAGATCCCCGAGGACGTCAACCCGGCCTACCTGCTGACGGCGGACGTGCCCTCACATCATACGCGCACATGGACCCGCCTCTACGACCGCGAGTACAGGCATGAACATCTGTATATCTATAAAGGCGTTACCCTCAGGAAGGAGCTTTCCGATGACGACGACTACGACTATGACTATGAATGAAGCAAGACCTTTCCTGGCGTCCGCCTCGAAACAGGACATCGCTGCGGCGCTGAAGGCCGCCGGACAGCCCGGATACCGCGCCGACCAGGTCTACGACTGGATCGTGAAGAAATGGATCGTCGATCCCGCGCTCATGACCAATCTTTCCGCATCAGCAAAGGAAGCGCTCTCGGCGGCATTTCTGTGCCCGTCCGTCGTTATCGAGGCGGAATACCCCGCCGAAGACGGATCCGCGAAATATCTGCTCCGGCTTCACGACGGCGAAACCATCGAATGCGCCCGCATCCCCGCCGAAGACGGACGAATGACGTTCTGCCTGAGCTCCCAGGTCGGCTGCCCCGTCTCCTGCGTGTTCTGCTCCAGCGGCGCCGACGGCCTCACGCGCAACCTCGCCGCGGGCGAGATCATCGAACAGTATTTCCTGCTCTGCCGCAAGCTCGGGCAGGCTCCGGACAACGTAGTCATGATGGGGATCGGCGAACCGCTCCTGAACTTCGACAACCTCGTCGCCGCGCTGAACGTGATCACGAACCCGGACGGCGTCGCGCTCGCACAGCGCCGCGTCACCATCTCCACCAGCGGCTGGACGCCCGGCATCAAGGCGCTGACCGAATTGCACAAGCAGTGGAATCTGGCGTTGTCCCTGCATGCCCCGGACGACAAGACACGCGCGCTGCTTATCCCCACAAAATTCCGCCGCGACATCCGCGAAATCCTCGCCGCATGCCAGGAGCATCGCGAGGCAACGGGCCGCCTGCTCACCATCGAATACGTCCTCCTCGCCGGCATCAATGATTCGCCCGAAATGGGACGCAAATTCGCGCGTCTTGCCGCCGACGCCGGGGCAAAGGTCAACCTTATCCCCTACAACAAGGCGCGCGGCGCGTTCGAGCGTCCTTCGCGCGAGGCAGTCAAACGTTTCGAAAACGCGCTGAAGACCCTGCATGTGCCAGTGACAGTCCGCGTCGAAAAGGGCGCGTCCGCCACGGCCGCCTGCGGACAGCTCCGCGCCACCTCGAAAAAGTCCGCCGCGGGCAAAACCGTCACATTCTTTGCCGCCGCCCTGACGCTCCTGGCCGCGGCATCCTGCTCTTTTTTCTCCTCAAGACCGAATGAGCTTTCCGACCACCAGCGCGAGCTTATGGCACAGGTCTTCAGCCCGGAAGAAGACCTCGATCCTCTTTATGAAGTCCTCTCGTACACCGACCCCAACTTCTTCGACCCGGAAACAGGGCGCACTCCGCTCATGACTGCTGTCGCGCTCGCCGACGCACCGCGCGTCTCCGCGCTCCTGGCATCCAAAGCCGATCCGGACGCAAAGGATGAGAACGGGGTGCGTGCGATCCATTATGCCGCGGGCGAACCCGATCCGGCGATCCTGCGCACGCTTATCGTGGGCGGCGCGGACATCAACGCGAAGGGACGCGCGGGAAAAACACCCGTCATGGAGGCCGCCCGCCTCGGGATGCTGCAGAACGTGAAGATCCTTGTTGACGCTGGCGCGGACCTCGATGCGCACGATGACCTTGACCGCAACGTGGTGATGTTCGGCGCGATGGCAAAACAGTCCTCGCTCGACATCGTGAAGCACCTGCTCGAAAACGGAGCCCCGAATTTCACGTTCACCAGCAAGGGAGACACCCCCCTCTTCCTCGCTATCGACCACGGCAATACCGACACCGCGCTGTATCTGCTGGACAACATCGAGAGATTTGCCGGAAACCAGGGGCTCCATGCCGGCCCGATCGACATCGAATACACGGTCTTCAACCGTTACAACGAAGCGACGGCCATCGGGCTTGCCGCCATGAAGCATGCGATTTACGCCAACGACATGAAGATCGTGGAAGCGCTGGTCGAACACAATCTGCCGCTGAACTCAAGCGTAAACCGAATCTACAAAGGCCTGAAGAGGGCAAACATCGAAGGTCTCCACGAACTCCTCGCGCGAAACGGCATCATCGAGGACGGCAAAAAGCCGCTCTTCTGGGCCGCCGAGACCGATAATGTGCCGATCATGAAATACCTCGTGGCACACGGAGCCGACCCCCACGAGATCGATCACGCGGGGAACCGCCCCATCGCCTACGCACGCAGGCGGGACGCCGTGAACTTCCTCGAGGATGCCATGAAGTGACCGCGGGAAGCTTCAAAACCAGGTACATGATCCTCCGCAAGACGCCGTTTCGCGATACGAGCCTCGTGGTCGCCGGGATCAGCGCGGATCATGGACGACTTGACTTCGTCCTGAAAGGCGCGCGCGCCATCGGGAAAAAACAGTTTCCCACCGCAGACGTTTTCCGCGAATTCCAACTCGAATTCCGTCCGGCACGCAGGCCGGAATCCATGCCGACGCTCCTTTCCATGGACCTGACTGCTTCGCACGACGGCATCGCGCAGTCCATAGACTGCTACCTCGCGGCATGCACATTCGCCTCCGAGACTCTCCGCCGCGCGCAGCCGATGCTGGAAATGCCGCTGACCTGGCAGGCGTTCTCCGTGATGCTGACCCGCATGGAACGCTCCCTCTCGCCCAAGATCCCGCTCATGCTCGTGCGCCTCGCCGTCCTGCGCGAACACGGCATGCTCTCCGACGTCGTGCCGTACCCGGATCTGGCCGCGCCGCTCTTTCATTGTGCGGTTGATGCCGATGCGCCGTGGCCGGATATCGACGAAACTGCGCTGAACCGTATTGACGGCTGGGTGGAGACCCGCTTCCGCATGCTCGCGACATAACCGTTTTCAATGGAAATGAGTTTTTTTCCGGAAAAAAACGGATAAAATCAAAAAAGAGTGTTGATTCTGCGCAAAAATGACGTTCTTACTTATGCGCCTTTCCCACCGGTACATCAATATTTACAATCATTGATGCGGGGCGTTGAATCGGCGGGAAAGACGTGCCTTTGACAGAAAACGGGAACCGACCCGATGAAATAAGCGCAAACGACAGGCAATACAATTTCATTCAAGGAGGCAACTATGAACAACATTCTTACATTCGCAGTCGCCGGAATCCTTTTTGCCGGCATCGGAACAGCCGGAATCGCAAATGCTCAGGCAACGTTCGGCAGACAACAGGCCAGGACTCTTCAGCCCGGACCGCAGGGTCGTCAGGGGTTCGGATTCGGAATGATGCCGCAGGGCGGACGTCAGGGATTTGGCCCCGGATTCGGAATGATGCCGCAGGGCGGACGCCAGGGATTTGGCCCCGGATTCGGGATGATGCCGCAGGGCGGACGCCAGCAGGCTGGACGCGATGCTCAGCGCAGACAGCAGTTATTCGGCAGAGGCGCTGCCCCCCAGGGCGGTCGCCAGCAGGCCGGACGCGGCACCCAACGCGGACAGCAGAGATTCGGCAGAGACGCTGCCCCCCAGGGCGGTCGCCAGCAGGCCGGACGCGGCACCCAACGCGGACAGCAGGGATTCGGCAGAGGCGCTGCCCCCCAGGGCGGTCGCCAGCAGGCCGGACGCGGCACCCAACGCGTACAGAAGGGATTCGGCAGAGGCACTGCCACCCAGGGCGGTCGCCAGCAAGCCAGACGCGGCACTCAGCGCGGACAGCAGGGATTCGGAATGATGCCGCAAAGAGGAGTCTTCGGCTTTGGATTGGGGCCTCAGCAGGCTCAGCCCCGCGGTCCGCAGGCAGGACCAATCGCAAGACCTCAGCAGGCTCAGCCCCGTGGTCCGCAGGCAGGACCGATTGCAAGACCTCAGGCTCAGCCCCGTGGCCCGCAGGCAGGACCGGTCGCGGGACCTCAGGCTCAGCCCCGCGGTCCGCAGGCAGGACCGGTCGCGGGACCTCAGGCTCAGCCCCGTGGCCCGCAGGCAGGACCGGTCGTAGGCCCTCAGGCTCAGCCCCGTGGCCCGCAGGCAGGACCGATTGCAGGTCCCGGCAGAAGAGCGCAATAAACGCCCCCTGTTCAGGTACAGCAGAAAGAGGCTGGCAAGAAGAAAGACAAAAGGATCGATCCAATTCCTGAATCTGAAAAAACTCCCGGTTCCCGAAAAGGCCGGGAGTTTTCATTTGATTTTCCGGTAAAACAGTATTATAGTAACATATCACGCAACAAATTACACGCATTTCAGAGGATTTCCGTCATGGCTCCGCAGGATACAGAAGAAAACAATCCCCTCGATCCGGCGCTCACTGAGCACCGCGCCCGTCTGCTGTCCCTGGCCCGCCTCAATCTGAACCCAGTTCTGGCTCGGCGCATTTCGCCGGAGGACGTGGTGCAGGAGACGTTGTCGGCGGCATGCCGCAAAGTCGATTTTCTGCAGAACCGCCCGGAGATCCCGGTATACTGCAAATTGCGGAGGATCCTCCTGCAGACAATCACGGACCTGGAGCGAAAACACCTGCGCAGTCCGAAGCGGGACGCCTACCGCGAACTGGAAGTCGGCGGGGAGGAAGATTTGTCCACGCCCGGACTGAAGTGGAACATGTTCGCCGACACCGTGACCGGACCTCTCACCCAACTCGCCCGACAGGACCGCTACGAGCTGCTTCGGAAAACGATGGAGGCCCTGCCGGAACACGACCGCGAAATCCTCGAACTCCGGCATTTCGACGGGATGAGCAATACGGAGTGCGCGGAGGCGCTGCACCTGACGCAGAAGGCGGCGAGCGTCCGCTATGTCCGCGCGCTGGAGCACCTGAAGAAACAACTGATCGAATTCACCGAGTTCCGGCCGTGAACGACGATACGACATTTGAAGAACTGATTGAAACTTATCTGGAGATGTTCCGTGGAGGGACCGCTCCGGAAATCGCCGAATTCGCACGTCTCCACCCCGAATACGCGGACCGGCTTACGGATCTTCTGCCGCTGATGGTGAAGATGGAGGACTGCGCCGCCGACACACGCCGGGACCATACCGTTTCCGATGGGGAGTTTCCCGATCTGAGCGGGTCGGACTACCGTCTGATCCGGAAAATCGGCACGGGCGGCATGGGAGAAGTCTTCGAGGCCATGCAAATCTCACTGGACCGGAAAGTCGCCGTAAAGGTATTGTCGCCATCGCTGACGTCCGATCCGGCGCAGCGGGAACAGTTCGAGAACGAAGCGCGCGTGATCGCGATGCTTCACCACCCGAATATCGTGAAGATCTACAACGCGGGCGTCAGCGCCGACCGATGCTACTATGCCATGGAGCTCATCAACGGCACCGGATTGAACCATTACAAAACGTGCGCTCCGCGCGAGGTCGCGCGTCTGGGACTTCAGGCCGCCCGCGCCCTCGCCTACGCCCACAGCTGCGGCGTCCTGCACTGCGACGTGAAGCCCGCGAACCTGCTGCTGGACACGCATGGCGAACTGCACATCGGGGACTTCGGACTGGCGTTCGTGCTGAAAGACGCGGTCGGGAAGCCGGGCAAACATGGAATGAGGAGCGGGACTCTGCGCTACATGGCGCCCGAACGCCTCAAACACGGCATCAAATCCTTCGCCGGGGACCAGTATTCGTTCGGCGTGACCATGTATGAACTTATCACACAGGCCCCGGTCCTCCAGGAACAGAATCCGCAGAAGCTGATCGACCGTATCTGCGCCGGGCCGATTCCCCCGCTGGAGTGCTCCGAACCCGACCTGGCCGCGATCGTCAACCGCTGCATCAGCTTCGATCCGGCGGCACGGTATCCGGGCATGGCAAACGTGGTGGCGGACCTGGATCATTTCCTCCATCACGAACCGGTCTCGGCGGCCAGCACATCGGTTTTCCGGCGGCTGTGCCTGTGGTCGAAACGCAAGCCCGCGGTAGCGGCGCTGGGGTTGCTGGCGCTGACAGCGATCGCGGCCTTTGCCATCGCCGTGACCGTCGGCTACGTCCGTACCAATTCCGCACTGAAACTGGCGGAGAAAAACGCGGCGGCGGCAAACGCCGCTCTGTCCGACATCTTCGCCCACATCGAGCACCGCACCCCGACTTCGAGCGGCAGCGAGCTGCTTTCCCGTCTGATGCCCTACTATCAGGACATCGCCGAACAACGCAACCTGCCGCAGTCGGAAATCGCGGACATGAACCTGATGATCGGCACGGCAGCCATGCGGTCCGGCAACTATCCGCTCGCTGAAAACGCGTTCCGGCGCGCGTACGAGCTTCAGCCCGACGGGGCCACGATGAACCAGCTCGTCGCCGCCCTCCGCCAACAGGGAAAGACTGTCCAGGCGGACCTGACGGCCCACCAGGTCGTCTACGCATATCCCGGGACCGTCGAGGCCGTCCGCGCCCACCAGTCATTGGGCGAATATGACGAGGCATTCGAACTGCTCCGCAGCCTGCTGCAGCAGAACCGGAACGACCCCGACTATCTTTACCAGTACGCACTGCTGCTGGAAACACAGCCCCGTTTTGCCGCCGACCGCATCAGCTACATCCAGCCGAACCCGTCCGCCCTGCTCGAAACACTGGCGAAACAATACCCGGACCGCATGGAATTCTCCCTGGCTTTCGTCGACCTGATGAGCCGGAAACTCGACACGCCGGGCCGGTTCACCCAGCAGGACCGTCAGTCGCTCGAACAGGCTTTGGCGCTGGCAGACCGTCTGCTCGCAGGGTTCCCGAACACGCCTGAAGTCACTTCGGCCGCCGTGGAGCTCTACAATGCCCATATCGCCCAGTTGCGCCGGAGCGGAGACCAGACCGCGGCTCGCAAGGAGGAAGCACGCTTTCAGGGGATGCTGGAGATCCTGTACCACAGCCCGGACGCACCGGACGAGGTGAAGGAGACCCTGCTGACGATGCAGCTGGAACAGCTGGGGCAGATGACCGACGCCTGGTCGCGCCTGCAGAACGCAGCCGTCCGCAACCAGTCCGGACGGCAGTATCAGGAACTGGCGATGAAGATCAGGGACGAGCTGTACGACTACCACGGAGACAAGCAGGAGGAATTCCTGAACGAACTGGAACGGCTCCTGTCGGAAACGGGTTCCGCGATGCCGATCACGAGAGAGAGTCGTCTGTTCGCACAGACCAGACGGCAGCCGGAATGGCAGAATCCGGGTCCGCAGCAGAGGACGCGCACGCGGATTCCGGGCGCGCAGCAAAACGGAACCAGACAGGATCGAATCGGACGCGGCACAGGAGACAGATTCATGCCGCCGGCAGGGGGTGTGATGCGTCCGTTTGCGCCGAACCGGACAGGGATCAATCGAGCAGGGATGTCCCCGGAAAGAAATGCCCGCGGCGGAACGACACAGGAAAAAACGCAGGGACAGGGTACGCGTCCCGCGACGCAGGAACCTTCATCTGCCGATCGTGGAGAGCAGATACCGGGCGGCGTTGGCAGTGGCGTTCTGTGAACCGACTTCAAGCATCTGTCTGAGTTCGGCCATATCCCGCTCGACCTCGGCCCTGCGGGAACCGCCGGGCAGGATGCGCTCCATGGCGTCGGCCAGGACGGCGGGCCGGACCTGGAATTGCAGGAACTCCTCGAACGATTTCCGGTTGAGGATGATGTCGACCATCGTGAAGGCGTTGCGGAACAGCTTCCGGATAACCAGGATCGCGAGAATGAACGTGATGTAGTTGAGCCGGTATGCCACGACGAGCGGAAGGCCGGCGATGGCGCATTCCACGGTAACGGTCCCGGATGCGGCCAGACCCGCGGTGCATACCTGGACGGCGCGCGGAGTATCGCCGCACTTGACCTCGATCCGGGCATCCGTCATGTCGGGATGTTTCTGCATGAAATCGTCCAGGCCGGCCTGGACGTCCCGGTAGGTCTTTTCGCGCGGCAGGGAAATCGTGAAATACAGTTCGGGATGCCGTTTGTGCAGGATCAGCACCGTCTTCAGGAAAGGCTCCAGCAGGCGGGACGTCTCACTGCCGCGGCTGCCCGGCAGGATCAGGATATGGTTCGGATCGCGCTTCAGAGTCGGGTCGGTACGTTCGCGGATGATCTCGATGAGCGGATGTCCTCCGAAATGCGTTTCAAGACCGGACCCGGCCCAGACCTCCTCCTCGAACGGGAAGATCACGATGAGCTTGCGGCAGTATTTCGCGATGCGCGGGATGTTGGATTTGCGCCACACCCAGACCTGCGGGCTGACGAACCAGACGACGGGGATATCGAGCTTCCAGAGCTGTTTTGCGAGGCGGATGTTGAATCCGGGGTTGTCGATCACCATGACGACGTCCGGGCGCTCGGTTTTCGCACGCCGGATGCAATCGAAGAAAATACGGATGAACGTGCCGATCTTCGCCAGAACCTCCACGAGGCCGACCACGCCCAGCTCGGAGGAATCCACGAAAAGGTCCACGCCTGCTTCGCGCATACGGTGTCCGCCCATGCCGCGAATGGTCGCGGCGGGGCATTGCTTCATCACTTCCCGGGCGATGCGGGCGCCGTAGAGGTCGCCGGACGATTCGCCGGACATGATCCAGATAAGCGGTTTTTCCTGACTCATGATCGAGTGCTCCAGATGTGCGGCAGATTATTTCTTGCGGCGTTTCTTCTTCGGCGGAGTATAGTTGCTCCCGCGCATACGGAAACCGCCCATGCCGCCACCGAAGCCGCCCATGCCGCCGCCAAAACCGCCCATGCCGCCGAAGCCCCCCATGCCGCCCATACCGCCGCGCATGCCGCCCATGCCGCCGGCCAGCCGGTCGAGCAGATTGTTGTTCTTCATGACTTTCTTCATGAGAAGGAACTGCTTGATGAGCTGGGAGACCTCTTCGACGGAGCGTCCGGACCCCTTCGCGATGCGGCGCCGCCGCGGCATGTCGATCTGTTCGGCGTTGGCGCGTTCGTACTTGGTCATGGAGCAGATGATGGCCTCCATGCCGGCGAATTTCGAGGGTGCGAGCTCGGCGACGCCGGAAAGCTTATCGCCGCCGGGAAGGAATTTCAGGATGGCTTCGAGCCCGCCGAGGCGCGTCATCTGGCGCAGCTGGCCCAGGAAATCGTCGAAGTCGAACGTGTTCTTGCGGATCTTCTCCTCAAACTTCGCCGCTTCCTCCTGGTCGATCTTCTCCACGGCGCGTTCCACCAGCGAGACCACGTCGCCCATACCGAGGATACGGGACGCCATGCGGTCGGGGTGGAAGATGTCGAGGTCCTCCATCTTTTCTCCGGAACCGGTGAACTTGACGGGGCATCCTGTGACTTTGCGGATGGAGAGTGCCGCGCCGCCGCGCGCATCGCCGTCGAGCTTCGTTAGCACGATACCGGTGATGTGGAGGGCGTCGTTGAAATGGCGCGCCACGGAGACGGCCTGCTGGCCGAGAGCGGCGTCCGCCACGAGCAGGATTTCGCCCGCCTGCGTCACACTGGACACCATCACGAGCTCCTGCACCATGGCGGTGTCGATCTGAAGTCGGCCGGCGGTATCGATGATCAGGAAGTCAACGTTGCCGGAACGCGCCCGGTCGAGTGCACGGAGCGCGATGCCGGGAACGTCCCCGACTCCGTCCTCCGCATAGACCTCGACACCGATTTCGCCGCCGAGCACCTTCAGCTGGTCGATGGCGGCGGGACGATACACGTCACATGCCGCAAGCAGGACCTTTTTGCCTTTGTTTTTGAGGTGCAGCGCGAGTTTGGCGCTGGTGGTCGTTTTGCCGGAGCCGTGCAGGCCGACCATCAGGATGACGTTCGGATGCGCGCCGGTATTGAGTTCCGCCTCGGCGGACCCCATGAGTTCGACGAGCTTGTCGTGTACGATCTTGACCGCCTGCTGTCCGGGGGTGACGCTCTTCACGACGGCTTCGCCGAGGCACGCCTGCCGGACTTCGGAAACGAACTCGTCGGCGATCTCGATATTGACGTCGGCGTCGATCAGGGCGTCACGGACGTCCTGCATGGATTCGGCAATGTTGGATTCGGAAATGGTCGTCTGGCCGCGGAGTTTGCGGAAGACTTCCTGGAACTTGTCGGAAAGATTTTCAAACATTTTACGGTCTCTTGCGCTTTGAAAAAATACATGCGGTGTTATATTATAGCATAAGAAAACAAAAAATCTATCCAGAACCGGAAAAAACCCTTCTTTTTTATTGACGCCATGCAGGAACGCACCATAAGCACCATAGCAGGACCGGAACTCGAGGGCGTCCGCCTGGACCATTTCCTCACGGAGCGTTTCACCTACCAGTCCCGGACCGGATGGCAGTCGATCATCCGCGAGGGGAGAATCGCGGTCAACGGCATCCGGGTGCGGGCCTCGCGCCGTCTCCACGCGGGCGACGTGATCACGTTCGACGTGAGGGGGATCGCGGAGCCCGAGGTCGATCCGTCGTATTCGGTCGTGCTGGAACGTCCCGCTTTTCTGGTCGTGTCGAAGTCGGGCTGCCTGCCGGTCCATCCATCGGGCTGTTATTTCCGGAACACCCTGCTGATGCTGATGAAGGAACGGTACGGCGAACTGTTCGTCGTGAACCGACTGGACCGGGAGACCTCCGGGCTGGTCGTGCTGGCGAAAGATGCGGAGACGGCGGGTATCCTGAGCGGGCTTTTCGCCTCGCGCCAGGTGGAAAAGACATATCTCGCCGTTGTCTTCGGCACATTTCCCGCGGGCACGGTCGTGAAAAATGGCTGGCTGTCATCCGATCCTGGCTCCCCGGTGCGGAAGAAACGGCGGTTCACGGAGACCGCCCCCGGCACAGAGGATGCCGAACCGTGCAGCACGGAATTCATTTGTCTGAAGTCATCCGCCGCCTTCAGCCTTGTCGAATGCCGTCCGCACACGGGCAGACTGCACCAGATCCGCGCCACGCTGTGTTCCTGCGGATTCCCGCTCGTCGGCGATAAGCTCTACGGGCCCGACGATATGATCTTCCTGCGGTTCACGGAGGAGGCTATGACGGATGCCGACCGCGCGGCGCTGGTCCTGCCGACGCAAGCGCTTCACGCATGGCGTCTGCGGTTCACGATGCCCGGCACGGATGAGGCCATCGAATGTGAAAGCACACCGCCGGACGCGATGCTGAAATTGTTCGAACCGGAAGGGCGCCGCTTTTTGGAGTAATGCGCTTGACAAAACGTGTTTTTGAGGTATATTGTATAGCAATATGTTTTTTCCTGAACCACATCGTTTATGCATGACCACTGAAAGGAAACGGAAATGATCCGGCTGATGATTCTGACCATTGTCTGCGCCACACTGGCCGCGACGACCGCTTCCTGCGGCTACTTTCAGGCGATGCATCAGCGCGGGAAACTGGCGGACATCCGGGTCGGCATGACGAAGGAAGAAGTCGTCGAAATCGCCGGCGACCCGCTCTCCAAAGAGCTCTACAGCACGGACAACTACTGGTTCTACTACACCAGCCCCAAATGGTACGACGGCATGGTCACACAGGACGAATGTACGCCGTTCCATTTCGACGACGACGGTATCCTGCAGGGCTGGGGCAACCGGTATTTCCGCGAAAAGGGCATCATGTCCGTCTGGACGCAAAAATCCATCAACAGCGCAGTGTGGTTCTTCTAACCTCCCCCGAAAGCATACGCATGCATCAGAAAACCGTCGTAATCCGCAACAAAGCCGGCATTCACTGCCGTCCGTCCAGCGTCATCATGTTCACCGCCGAGCCTTATGCGGCCACGCATGAGATCCTGATCACCGGCCCCCGGGGCGTGTCCAAGCTCACCAGCATTCTCGACCTGCTCACCATGGGGCTTCAGAAAGGCGAGGAAGTCACGATCGCCGTGTCCGGGGAAAAAGAGGAAGAGCTTTGCAAAAAACTCGCGGAACTCTTTGAGACTGAATTTGATTTCACCTGACAACATTTTGCCCGGACGGACGGAAAAACGGCGTTTCGGACAGGCTTTTCTCAAATCCGCCGCCGACACCGCCGGAACCGGAGGAGAGCCTTTATGAACATCATCGTGATCGGAGCAGGCGAACTGGGCCGGCTTCTCGCATCTACCCTGAGCGAGGAGGACCACGACGTCGTGGTCGTGGACAGCGACGCGGACGAACTCGCCCGGATCGCCGACAAATTCGATGCCATGACCGTCGCCGGAAGCTGTTCCAGTGTCAGAACGCTGAAACAGGCAGGGGCGGAATCCGCGGACGCCGTCCTGGCCGTGAGCGGCGATGAAGCGGCGAACATCCTGGCATGCCAGATCGCGAACAAGCTCGGGGTGAAGCATACCGTCTGCCGCCTGTACAGCAACGACTGTTTCTCCGAAGAAGAGGGCATCAGCCCGGCGACCTACGGACTCTGGCGCACGTTCTCCTCGCCCGAAGAATCTGCGGAAAAGATCCTGGCGGTCCTGTCCAACCCGATCACGCTCGAATCCATTACCTTCACGAATCCGGACGCCGCCATGCTTGTGCTCGAGATCACGAGGTCCAGCATCCTGCAGGGTGTCCGCATCCGCGACATCCCCGGCCCGGAACTCCTCCGCAAGATCCGTTTCGCGGCGCTTGTCCGCGACCGCCAGTTGCTCATCCCGCACGGCGACACCCTGCTGATCCCCGGCGACCGCGTGTATGTGGCCGGACGCAAGGACGACATCAATGCGTTCGTGGACTGGGCGACGCCGGAGAACGCCGGGAAACCGTCGCGCATCATCGTGTCCGGCGACGACGATGCCAGTGTGATCGTGGCACGCAGGGCGCAAGAACTCGGATTCGGCGTCCGCATGATCGTGCGCGACGAAAAGACCGGCGAGCGCATCCAGGATGAGATCCCGCCCGGGATCATGGTCCTGCACGGCGACCCGACCGATGAATCCCTGCTGGATGACGCCGGGATCTCTGCCTCCGACGTTTTCGTCAGCATCGGCCAGGACGACGAGGAAAATATCCTCTCCTGCATCATCGCCAAGCGCCTCGGCGCAAAAAAGGTCATCAGCCTGACGCACCGCCCCGAATACATCCGCATCGCACGGGAGCTGGGCCCCATCGACTGCGCGTTCAGCGCCACGCTGGTCGCCGCCAATTCCGTATTGCGGCTCCTGGAGGGCGGCAACAAACGCGTCGACGTCCAGCTCCAGAGCCTTAAGGCGGCCATTTCCGAGTTCCGCATCACCGGGAGCTCCCCGCTGTGCGGGAAATCCGTCTCCGCCGCCCAGCTCCCCGCCAGCCTCGTCCTGGCGCTCGTCTTCCGCGGCAGCGAGATCTTCGCGCCCGCAGGGGACACCGTCCTGGTGGAGGGCGACATCGTGGTCGCTGTCGTCACCCGGGACACCCGCCGCACGGTCGACAAGATCTTCCCTTCGAAATAACGCGTCCGGCTTATGAATCACAGGCTCATCCTTTTCTTCGTCTGCGTGATTGCCGCCGCGGTCGGCCTCATGGAAACTGTTTCCGGCGTTGTCGGCTTCTTCTACCATGATGCGCCGGGCGATGTCCGCACGCTCCTGATCTGCGCCACTGCCACGCTCATCGCCGGAGCCGCCGGATGTGCCATCTTCCGTCCCAGAACGGAACAGCATTTCAAGGCAGGACTGCGCGAAGGCTACGCCGTCGCGGCATTCGGATGGCTCGCAGCCTCGGTCCTGGGCGCACTTCCCTTTTTCTTCTCGGCGAAGATGCAGTGGTACGACGCCCTCTTCGAGTCCGTCTCCGGATTCACTACGACCAGCGCCGCACTGCTCCACCGCGGATACAAACTGACGGACGGGACGGTACTGCCGGACGGCGTGGAAAGCCTGTCGCGGGGCGTGGTCTTCTGGCGAGCGCTGGAATCATGGCTGGGCGGCATGGGAATCGTGGTGCTCGCGCTGGCGGTCCTGCCGATGTTCAACCGCGGCGGCCAGATGCTGTACAACGCGGAAACGCCCGGCCTGAAGTCCGCCGACACCCAGATCGCCCCGCGTATCACCTCCTCCGCTAAGATCCTCTGGATGATCTACCTCGGGATCACCGCCGCCGAAGCCATGCTGCTGCGGTTCGCCGGCATGAGCTTTTATGAGGCCATATGCAACTCCTTCACCACGATTTCGACCGGGGGATTCTGCACACGGCAGGACAGCATCGCGGCATTCCACAGTACGCCGATCACCCTGATCGTCATGTTCTTCATGTTTATTTCCGGCGTCAATTTCTTCCTGCATGTACGGCTCCTGTCCGGCAAGACGCTGTCGTATTTCCGCGACGAGGAATTCCGCGTGTACGCATCGATCCTGTCAGGCGTCAGCTGCATCATCGCGGTCGCCCTGCTGCTTCAGGGGGATGCATATCATGTCGATCCGGGAGAGGGCTTCGGTTCGTCCATGGCTGTCGTCGGACGGGCGTTCCGCGACGCAGCTTTCCAGACGACTTCACTCATGACATCCACCGGGTTCGCGATCGGGGACTACTGCGTCTGGCCCTCCGTCGCGGTCGCGCTGCTCCTCGGGATTTCCGTGATCGGCGGCTGCGGCGGTTCGACGGCTGGCGGTTTGAAATGCGTCCGCGCGCTGCTGGTGTGGCGCCAGAGCCTGACCGAAATCAAGCACAACATCTTCCCGCAGCTCGTCACGGGCGTGTACCTGAACAATGTCCGAATGAAAGCGCCGGCGATCCAGAAGACCATCGCGTTCTTCACCGCCTACATCGGCGTCATCCTGGTTTTCGCCCTGCTGATCCCCGCCGTCTGCCCGGAATGCAACTGGGAATCCGCGTTGTCGATCTCCATCACCAGCCTCAGCAACGTCGGACCCGGCGCGGCCCAGGTCGGTCCGGCTTGCGATTTCGACTGGCTGACTCCGGAGGCGAAACTCCTGTCCGCCTTCGAAATGCTGATTGGACGTCTCGAGCTTTTCACGATCCTCGTGCTCTTCCTGCCGTCCTTCTGGCGCAAGTGACATCGTCTCGTCCGCTCCCCCGGCTTTCGGCAGGACACAGGATGATCCGTTTTTTTTCGGACTTTTTCACGTTTTCCTCTTGTTTTTCTCCGTTTTTTCGGGTATAATAATGTACCTGTTATTTTCCGAAGGACCGATTACCGATGACTGAATCAGAGGCATTGCCGAGAGGCTCCGAAACACTGCTGATCGTGGATGACCAGGAAACCGTATGGGATTTCCTGATCGAGGCGTTGCAGAACCTCGGATACTCCGTTCTCCTCGCCGAGAACGGAGAGGATGCCGTTTCCATCTACCGCGACAACCCCAGCCAGATCGACCTGGTCCTGCTCGACATGGTCATGCCCCGCCTGGGCGGACACGGCACGTTCTACCAGATCCGCGCCATCGATCCGAACGCAAAGATTCTGCTGTCCAGCGGATTCGTCCAGGAGGGTGCGGTACAGGACCTTCTTGACAACGGCGCCGCCGGGTTCATCGCCAAGCCGCATCGTCTGCCGAAGCTCACGCGCGCCATCCGCGACGTGCTGGACGGCAAGCCTGTCTCCGGCCAGATCTGACACCGCAAGCGGTGCTGTTTCAGTGCCTTGCTCCGCAACGGCACACCGCAAGCGGTCTTCTTTGTGTGTCCGAGAGCGCACTGCCGCAGTGGAGGGTTTTTCCTCCCCGTGTGTGTCCGAACACAGCCGGACACTGCCACTGTGGAGGGCTTGCCTTCCCCCCCGTGCGCAAGCGAAGCTGAGCGCACTGCCGCAGTGGAGGATTTTTCCTCCATTTTTTCTGGAAAAAGACTGGAAAAAACGGAAAAACGGACTACTTTAAAAGTGGGTTTAAGAAAAGGAGAATCCACGATGATGAAATCGCTTCAAATAATCTGCTTCGCAGCTTTCTGCGCGGCTTTCCTGCTGACCGCCTGCGGACCTGAACCGACCGCCGACGAGTGGATGCGCAAATCCCTGGCTTCCGCAAAGGAGGCAAAATGGAGACGGGCGCTCGACCAGGCGGGAAACGCCGTGGCGAAAGCGCCCGGCGACACCCTCGCGAACGTCCTGTACGCCATCGCACTGGAAAACAACAACCGGCCCGACGAAGCGCTGAGCGCCGCGATCCGGGCGGGCGCCGATTCCTCGTGCTTCATCGCGCAGTACACGCTCGGCCGGCTCTTCTTCCGGCAGCAGAAATATGACAGCTGCATCAAGCCGCTGACCCGCGCGCTGGAACTCCGGCCCGACGACGAGAACACGCTGATCCTGCTCGCCCGTGCTAAACTGCGCCTGAACACGGAGGACGCGATGAAGCTCAACAAGCGCCTGCTCGATCTTCCTCAGTTCAAAGACTCGCCGATCGTCTACAACGAGCTCGGCGTCATCCAGGTACTGAAGAACGAACCGAAAAAAGCGACCTCGCTTTTCCTGAAGGCGCTCAGCCTCGACGCGGACAACCCGCACCTGAACCTGAACGCCGCCATCCTCTACGACTACTACCTGGGCAACCAGATGATGGCGAGCAAGTACTACAACTCCTTCCTGCGGCTTTCGGCAAACCGCCGTGAACTCCTCGACGAATATAAGGAAGTTCAGACGCGCCTGGAAATCCTCCGCTGATCCACGGCCATGCCCCGTTATATCCCGGACGACGTACTGGACCAGATCCGGCTCCGCGCCGACATCGTGGACGTCGTGCAGTCCTACGTCCCCACGCTCAAAAAAAACGGCCTGACCTGGAAGGCGTGCTGCCCGTTCCACCACGAGAAGACCCCGTCATTCACGGTCAACCCGGACCGCCAGATCTTCAAGTGCTTCGGCTGCGGCAAGGGCGGCGACGTCTTCAAGTTCGTCATGGAGCTGGAGAACCTCGATTTCTCCTCGGCCGCCGAACACCTCGCCCACAAATACGGCATCATCATCCCGGAGACGCCCGCCCGGCGCGGGCCCGGCGGAAGCAGGCGCGAGAGTTTCGACGGCCAGATCGAATACGGCACACGCGAACGCCTCTGCACCCTGCATGAAAAGCTCGCGAAATTCTACCGTGAATATCTGATCGAACACAAGGACGGGCCCGTCGCGACCTATTTCCGCACGCGCGGCATCCCGAACGACATCGCGGACAAATTCTGCATCGGCGCGTCGCCGGACAGCTGGGACGCCGCCATCCAGTTCGCGCACAAAGAGGGCTTCGTCGACGATGAACTCCGCGCATCCGGCATCGTCTCCAGCAAGGACGACAACCAGTCGCACATCTACGACCGCTTCCGCAACCGCCTGATGTTCCCGATCTGGAACGAATCCGGGCGCGTCGTCGGGTTCAGTGCGCGGACCGTAGAGGCCGATCCCCAGGGCTGGAAATACGTGAACACGCCCGACTCCCCCATCTTCCACAAGGGCCGCCTGCTCTACGCCCTGAACTTCGCGCGCACCGCCATCCCGAAGGCCGGGGCAGTGGTCCTCTGCGAGGGCCAGCTCGACGCCATCGCCATGCACCGGGCGGGCGTGACCCACGCCGTCGCACCCCAGGGGACCGCGTTCACCGCCGACCAGGCAACCATCCTGAAGCGCTATACCTCGACCGCCGTCCTCGCCACCGACAACGACAACGCCGGGCGCGAGGCGGTCTTCAAGGACGCCGCCATCCTCCTGCCGCTCGGGTTCAACGTGAAAGTCGTGCGATACCCCGGCGCGAAGGACGCTGACGAAACGCTCTCCAAATTCGGGGCCGACGCCCTCGCCGGAGCCGTCAGGGATGCCAAGGATTTCTTCGAGTTCGCGCTCGAGCACGCCCTGTCGAACGTCGATCCCTCCACGCCCGCCGGGCGCGCCGCCGCCGCGAACGACGTGATCTACTGGATGATCCAGCTCGAAAACGAGGTCACGCGCGAATTCTATTTCGACTGGCTCGCGAAAAAGCTCAACGTCCCCCTCTCCTCCGTCGAAAAAGTCGCGGAACGCCGTCTCGTCGACGGCGCGCGGCATTCCGCTTCCGCAGTCCGGCGCAATGTCGGCGAGGTCCCGCCCCCGAAACCGAAGAACACTTCGCTTGACAAGGCTGTTTTCGAACTCCTCGTGCTGATGCTGGATTCGGAGGAATACGCCCGGAAAGCGTTCGAGGACCTTCCCGAGAATTCGCTCGGCGATTCCGTCCCGGGCAAAGCGGCCGAAGCCCTGATCGAGAGCACGGCAAACGGCGAATGGAAGGAGGCGCCGTCATCCATCCTGACCTCGCTCGAAATGGAGGGCGCGGACGTCTCGAAACTCGTCGAGGCGATCGACCTCGCTGCCGGACACACGGCAGAACGTACCGCCATCAAGAATGCCTGGAATGAAGGAAAAGACGTGCCGCCCGCCTCCTGCGCGGCCGCCGATCCCGAGCTCAGCAAAAAGTTTTTCCGCAACACCTACAATTCAAGCGTGCGCCTGATCCTGACCGATCACTACACCCGGACGCGTGCCGACCTGCTCAGACAGATCAAATCGCTCCCGCCGGACGCCCCGGAGCGCGCCGCCATCATGGATCAGATCAAAGGCATCTCCTCCGCCCTCCTCCAGCTCCCGCAGAAATACCGCGTCGTCATCTGACCTCGTATACTTTTTCAGCTTCAGACATACGGTTTCATTTTTTCTCTATAAAACACCACCTCTCGCGCCTCGCGGTACCAACAAATCCCCCTCATCCACCCCAAAAAAATTGCCGTTCGCGCCTCGCGGTATCGACCGCCTTTTGTTGTTTTCCTCTAAAACTCTGCTGTTCGCGCCTCGCGGTCAAGTAAAAAAGTGCGAGCACAAGCGAGCTTTCCGAGGCGGCGAAGCCGCCCCCAGCGAAGCGGGGACGCGAACGCGTCCAAAACCGCCCATGGGATGTGCAAGGGCAGGTGTTAATCAATCTATACCGGAACGGGGCTAATTTGTGTTTAGCAGGCAGTCGGATTTCGCTCATTCCCCTGATATGTTTTAGAACAGAAGCACGATCCACCGTCCGGCCCAGTACAGCACCTCGGCGGGCAGAATCGCGATATCCATAAGGACTGCGCCGCCAACAAGGTACCATCCGCCTTTCACGCCGTCTTCTCTTGTTTCTTTTTTTGCGATGGCATTGAATTTCTCTTCGAACGGCTGCAGCTCAAAAACACGAT
>Ga0310786_10002898_pt1 | contig 25564 bp, 45 predicted proteins | sample AusTroGonzalo_MG_FD_203881 | JGI IMG/M metagenome (GOLD analysis project Ga0310786, IMG submission 203881) | Bovine rumen microbial communities from tropical cattle in Woodstock, Queensland, Australia - Gonzalo_03 (v2) (version 2) | ecosystem: Host-associated > Mammals > Digestive system >...
TCACAAGACAAAGATGGAAGATACTATATCTCAATTCTCTGCGAAGTTGATATGCAAGTTCCAGAGAAGAAACCTGTTTTAAGAGAGACTTCAAGAGGAATTGACTTTGGAGTGAAGACATTCTTGACTTTTGATAATGGAACTAAAGTTGATAATCCAAAGTTCTTGAAGAAATCTTCTGAGAAACTTGTAAAGCATTAGCAAGATTTAGCCAAACTAGACAAAGGAACAACAAAGTACAAAAGTAAGCAAGAGCAGATAACAAAACTGCATGCTAAAGTAGCAAGACAAAGAAAAGATTTCTTAGACAAGCTGACAAGCAAAATGTGCAATGATAGCCAAGTTGACACGATATGCATAGAGGACTTGTCGATAAAGGACATGCAAAGCGAAAACAGGCATTCAATGAACAGAGCTATAGGAGACTTAGCTTGGAACAAGTTCATCCAAATGCTGACATACAAAGCAGAATGGCATGGCAAGAACATCATCAAGATTGGAAGGTTTGAGCCTTCTTCAAAGACTTGCCATGAATGTGGATATGTCAAGCATGATTTGCAACTAAATGACCGGGAATGGACTTGTCCAAGCTGCGGACATTCTCATGATCGAGATATCAATGCTGCAAAGAACATCAAAGACTTCGCTTTACCAAATATGAATTTCAACAAAAGGGTGGGAAGCACCCTATCGAATGGCAATCATCTTCAGTGATTGCCAGCTTCAATTACAATATTTGCACAGCAAAAAAATGCCAAGCTTCTCAGCTTGGCATCTTCATCTCAGCAAATGTCAGCAGAAGTCTGTCACCAAGATATCTCACCATTGCTGTCAACAGAAGCAGGTCTACTGCTCTCAACAATGATCGACTGTCCAGACTTGCTAGCAAAGTCTTCAACAATTGCTAGTATCTTGTCTGAGATGTCTTCTACAGAAGAGACCATCACATTCTGGCTTCCAAGCACTTCAGCAAAAGTCTTCTTCTCTCTGGTCTGGTCAGGATATGACCTCGACTCGACGCAGATGTGGTAGATGTCAAACTTCTCAGAAGCTTCATTGAACAGCTTCTTAGTATCAACATCATCCTGGAGAGTGTCGCCTGTAGCTTCATTCAATGGCTTGTGCGGCAGATATGGATTGATCGGCTCGTCGCCCATTGTGATGATCAGACCCTTCTTGCCGCGCTTCCAGCAGTCAAGCTTGCAGTGCTTCAGCCCCATGTACCAAGCTGCAGTGTAGGACTCGTAGTCATTCCCTCCGCCGCCGTTCTCAAACCAGATCTTGTCAAGGTTCTCAGCAATCCGGATGTCAGACTCAAACTGAGATATCTGGATGGGAGAATAGTCATATGCAAGATCACCGATTGCCATCACCATGATCTCAGCATCTTTGACACGCTTGTAGATGTCTTCCATGATCGGATTCAGCTTCTTTGACACTTCAAGCGCTGTAGAGCCCATTGAGCCAGTCACGTCAAGCGCAAGTATGACAGGGATTGTTGCAGGATGCTCATCACTGTCACAGCATTCACGGATGACATTCTTAGGGTCTAGAGCTTCATTCAGTGACTTTGACACATATGCCTGTGAAGCATTTGTGTAGTTCACAGCATAAGTCTTTGTCGTGTCATCAAAGCCGCGGCCAATGCTGTCGCAGTAAGCACAGTAGCGTGCAGTTGTCCAGCTTCCACTTCCCATGTCATTCTCCCTTCATCTCTGAAGCTATCTCGTCTAGCTTCTTGTCATCAACAAAGCTTGCAACATACTTGCCGAGCATCACTTCAATCTTTGTGCGCAGTGGAATGCTTCCACTCTGCAGAAAGTCATTGATGTCCCACTTGTCATAGTACTTTGTGATGGGGTTGAACCCATTTCTGAACTCAGCCACAGTCACAATGTGCTTGGCAGATGTCTTCTCTTCATTGGCTGGTGCTGCATAAGCCACAGCGCTAGCTGCTGTCATTCCGGGCATTCCCATGTCAGTCTCACTTCCTCTTCTTAGCTGTCTTCTTCACAGCCTTCTTGGCGGGCTTTGCCTCTTCATCATCTTCATCATCTTCATCATCTTCGCCGATGAGCTTGTCAAGCATGTTGCCGCCGTCATCTTCATCATCTTCCTCATCATCAGCAAAGCCGTCAAAGAGTCCATCCATAGAGCCATTGCCCATGAGCATCATCATTGCAAGGCCATCGCCGCCGACGCCACCGCCGCCCATCATAGTGCTCATCATCTTGAACTTGAGCATGTTCTTGAAGAAGCCGCCCTTGCCAGCGCCGAAGCCATTTCCGATGAGTGAGACAATCTTGCCGTAGAAACGACGCCCCATCAGCACATGGCGTTCAGGGATCACCGTCTGGATAGTGCTGTCCTCATAGTTCATTGCCTCAACACGGTTTGCAGCCTTGACTTCAAGGATGTACATCGGCTTGCCGTTGATGAGCACAATGTCACCAGGCTTCAGCTTGCGAGTGGGCACTACCATGAAGAAGTCGTCACATGCATCAAGCACAAAGTTTGAGCAGTTTGTGACATTGCCCGATTTAGAATCGTACGTCTTATACCCATCGGACGTCTTGATTGCAATCCGTCCGTTCATTCCAAGCCGGCAGCAGCCAGGCTTGATCTTTCCCATCACTCCATTGAACATGTTGTCAAACATTTTCATTGCTCTCTTTCTTTGTCATCTATTCATTTTGATTACGTAAATAATATACTGTCATTATGCATTACTGCCATGCTCAGCAAGCATCTTTGCAGACTTCCTTGCTCTCTTGTACTCTTCTCTTGCAGCGCGGAGCTGGCTCTCCTTCTCAAAGTCACCGTCAACTTTAGCCTTGTGGATGGCATTTCCGAACTTCACAAGCATCTTCCAGTGCTCCTTGTTCTTCTCCTGCCAAGCTCTGTTCATAGCGTATATCTTGTCAGGATACCGCTTGTACTTGTCACGCTGCAAGGCTCTAGCATGCTCTGGGTCTTTCCAGTACCAGCACTGGTATCCGCTGAGCATTGTGCTTACTAGTTCATCTGATGTGCTTTTATTCATGCTGTCTTCTTTCTTTGCTTTTGATGTGTTCAGGATGTTTTATGTCAAATTTCAAGTCTGGCCGCCGGTTTGCCATCCATTCATCATAGTGCATCACAGTAACAAATGCATGCCGCAGCTTGTCATACACTACCACATATGATCCAGTCTGCAGATCAAGCTTCCAGAATGTTCTAGTGTTTGACTGGCTTCCAAGACTTCTCAAAAAGCCATTAGCCATTCCGTCTTTCAATGTCTTCTGCTTGATGAGATGCCCTATGCGCTCTATGCACCGCTTCTGGAAATGAGCGACTAAGTCACTAACAGTCTTTGCTTTCTTGTGCTTCATCTGCTTTCTTCAACTAAATCATGCTTCTGCTTCAGCCGCTGCGCTGTTTCTCCGCTTTCTCATTCTCTTCTTTTTCGCACAGCTTGATGACTCTGTCTGCCATCTTCATGCCATGCCAGAGCGGATAGCAGAATGCTTCATCACATTCTTCACCGTCATATGCACGGCATCCATAGCGTGCATCAAAGTCAGGGCATGTTGTTCCAATGCAATATGTCTTGATGAAGTCCGCTGTTTTCATTTCATGTCTTTCTCATATTTCTGCTTGAGCTTGAGGTATGTCTCATACTCTTGCTTTGCTTTGCGAGCTGCAGCAGCCTTCTTAGCAGCAGCTTTGCGCTTCTGCTCAGCTTTTAGCCTCTTCTGCTCTTCTTCGCGTTCTTTGCGCTTCATCTCTTTATATGCAGCTTCATAGTCAAAGCCTTCATCAAACCACTCAATTGGAACATGCACTGACTCATGTCCGTATTCTCCATGGCAGTGGTACTCATACAGCACTTCAACAACATTTTCACCGACTATGAGGTCATCAATGCTGTAGCAGTAGGGATCAAATATGCTCTCTATTATTTCGTGTGCAATGCCACTGAGCTTGTCAAACATTGGCTCTGTCCGTCTGAGCTCTAGCAGCATCTCTCTATTTGTCATGGCAGTCATGCCTCAACAAAAGCGGTGTTCACATCAATCTGGTTGCTCTTCAGCACTTCAAGCGCCGCTGCATGACGCTCAGGTGAAGACCCTGCACAGAGGTTCTCAAACACATTTATCTTCATGTTTGGAAATCTTGCACGGAGAATCAATGCGTTTGAGACAACACATATGTCAGAGTCAAACCCACATATGTCAATCTGGTCAATGCTCTTGCCATAGAGCTCCTCATAGTTGTCCATCTGGCACTCAATCAGGTCTGGCAGATCACTGTAAGAGCCGAATGTGCTCTTGTCAACAACATTTGAGCTGCCATTCTCTTCATCATAGAAGACAAAGTCTTTGAGCTCATCAGCAATCTCCCAGCCATGAGTGCCCTCTATGCAGTGAGGCACCGGCAAGTTCTTGCCTTCAAGAGTGTCTTCATATTTGCCGTCACCGCTGTCATGATGTGTGTCACGAGTGAACACAATCGGCATATTCCACTTAGCTGCATTGGCAGCACAAGCTGCAATGCGCTTTGTGACTGTGCGGTCTTTGTCTGCAGGCAATGCTCCGTCAATGAAGTCATTCTGCACATCAACAACTACTAGAATTGGGTTTGCTGTGTCCATAAAAATGCCTTGAATTTCTATATGCTATAATTATATCACATCCAAGCACAATTTAAACTATTCAGTGCTCATACTTCTCTTTGAGACGCTTCAGCTCAGCAAGCTCTTTCTTCATTGTGCTCATGGCTTCAAGCGCAGCGGGGTCATCAACATCATTGCGATGCAGAGCAGCATACTTGTAGTCAAACCCCTCTTCAAGCCATTTGACGGGCACTGTCGTGCAGCTGCTGCCGCGTATGTTCCTGAATCTGAAGTCATATTCAACTTCAATTGACTCATCATCTTCATGCACGGCAAAGTCTGTCACTTTGACGGCATACACGTCTTCAGTCTCTTGGATTATCTCAAGAAGCTTGTCATCAATCTCATTCCGGAGCTTCTCAGCTTCTTGGACTTTCTTCAAGATGCTTGAGATGCTTGTCTTAGCTTTCTTTCTGGACTTGATCTTCATTGCAGTTCCTCTAGATAGAAAGTACACTATTAGACTTCTTCTTGGTCTTCCAGCATGGAGTCTCAGCAGCTTTGAAGTTGTACACAGGCTTCAAGACTTCTGCTATGTCAACAGTGTCAGTCACTTGCTCAATGATCTTCTCCATGGGCTTGTATGCTTCAGGAGCTTCATCGAGTGTGTCTTCATCGGCAGTAGTAGTGTAGATGCCTTCCATAGTCTTCTTGAAGTCATCAGCTGAGAGCGACGCTCTTGCTTTTGCTCTAGACATCAGACGACCAGCACCATGCGGAGCAGAGAAGTTCCAGTCTTCATTTCCCTTGCCCACTGCTATGACAGAGCCGTCTCTCATGTTCATTGGGATAAGCACTTTCTGTCCAGCATATGCGGCTATGGCAGACTTCCTTATGATGTTGTCATCGCCAAGATAGTTGTGCACTGTGTCAAACTGGTCAACAGCTGTCCAGTCCATAGCTCTGCAGATGTGCTCTGCAATCTTCTTCCTGTTGAGAGCTGCCCATCTCTGGGCAATCTTCATGTCATGGATGTAGCCGTCTCTGCTAGCTCCCTCAAGCCATGCAAGATCTCTGTCAAGAAGCTTCTCTTCAGCATCATATTTGTCATTGATAGCTTTGACAGCATCTTGGATCTCACTGGTCTTGCCAGCAGCTTTCTTCTCTTCAATTGCTTTCTTCAATGCTTCAGCTTTAGACATTCCACAAGCATTTGCTGTTAGATTCTGAAGTGCAATGTCTTGCCACCATTCGCAGACTTTCTTGCCGAAGTTGCGTGATCCACAGTGTACAATCAGCCAGCAGTGTCCAGTCTTCTCAGACTTCTCTATGCTGAGAAAATGGTTCCCGCAGCCGAGACTCATAAGACTTTGGTCGAAGTACTTCAGCTCCTTCTCAGTGAAAGCTGCTTGGCAGTCCTTGGGGTCACAACTGCAAGCAACATAGTCTCTGCGGTCTCCGACAACATCTCTTCCGTTGACTTTCATGCCAGAAGGGATCTGACGCTTGATGACTCTGTCAAGCTTTGCAAAGTCAATCTCAATGCCGCCGACGTCTGTCGCCAAGCATCCACAGCCGATGTCGACGCCCACAAGATTGGGCACAACTTTGTCTCCCAAGTCCGCCGTGAAGCCGCAGACACATCCTTTTCCTGCATGCACATCAGGCATTATTCTGATCTTAGCTTCAGCGAATGCAGGAAGAGATGCAACATGGTTGATCTGCTCTACAGCAGACTCTTCAACCATGTCAGTGAATATCTTGACGTCAGCACTCATAGATTGTAGAGCTTGCCGTTGTGGCGGTACACATTCTGGTGCACGATCTTGCCGTTTCTCTTGTATGTCTTTGAAGAAGCACCATATGCAACTTCAACATTCTCAGTGCCAGCTGGAAGCTGAGCTTTGCCATGCTCATCATATGCTGCAGGGAACTTCAATGTCATCGGCGGTGAGAACTTCAGTTCATTAGTGTTTGTCATTGTGTTTGTCTTTCTTTAAGTGAAATATCATTAATTGCCAAACAGCTTGTCAAGAGCTGCATTGATCTTTGCTGCAATCTCATCTACGTTGTCTTCAGCAAGCTTTGTGTACTCAACAACTACATCTCTTCTTGGAGACTTGAGTGAGACAATGCTCATCTCGTCTAAGCCTGAGAAGTCAACAACCTCAAAGTAGACATTGCCGCTTATGTAGTACTCAAGACTAGCAGCAGCTCCATCCTTTTCGCCGAAGTCAATGAATGACACTCCCTCAAGTGAAGCAATTGGATCAGTGACTTCATGCACAGGCTTGCGGTGCAGCTTGTCTATGAGCTTTCTAAGGTCATATGGCTCATCAACTACTTCAATGTCAACAGCATTCAGCAGCACATCACCATGCTGGTCGTGGAACATCAATGAGAAGTGGTCCTTTGAGAGCAGGTCATCATTGACTTGATGCCATATTGTGCCGTTAGACACCGCATGATGCCCTTCACCTATTGCCATGTCAAGCACTCTAGCTTCTGCACTCTGGAACTTAGCTGGAGAGCTTTCATCTTTTCTGAGGTCTGAGAAGATCTTCCCCTCTCTTGGCACTAGCTGGCAGTAGTATCTGTCATTTATGACAAGCATCTTTCTGTCATCTGGCTGCAGAGCTGCTATGCAGTCTGCAAGCTCACTTGTGATCTTGCTCACTTTGTAGCCTTCTTTCCACTTGCTTTCTCAGTCAATGTCTTGATTGCTGACTTGCAGTCTGCAATCACATCATCCGTCGTCCACTTCTGGCACTTGCTGTCTTTGAAGGGTGATCCAGCACCGTCTTCAGTCCAGATGTAGTCATCATAGCGCCCATAGTCCCAGCCGAGGAACCATCTGTCAACATCTTCATTGATGGGCTTCTCATAGCAAAGTCCCACACACCAGCCGCTGCTGTATGTGATCCCCTCATGCACAGCAGAGCAGAAGTCGCTTTTAGCTTTCGCATACTGCTTCCGGCAAGAGTTGCGCCAGAAGTCCATGCGGTCCTGTGTCTTGCATGAGTTGTACATCTTGCTCTCGTCATACTCTGTGCCAGTGACTTCAATGTAGCCGCATGGCCAGCCGCCTTTCACATTCACAACAGCATAGTTTATGCCCTTGTGCTTTCCCTTGTACAGAAGCTTCCAGCCGTTCTTCACCGCTTCTGGATCTCCATACACCATCTACTGCTTCTTCATATGCTTCCTCCATTGTCTAAGATCTTGATCACAATGTTCTTATGCAGTTCTTCGAGCTTCTCAGTAATATAGGCGCCTGATGCTATAATGGGCATCAGGACAGCAAAGTTTGCAAGCCATGCATAAGGCATTATTGACACATTTGCAATGTGCTTGACAACAGCACTAATGACAAGAGAAGACGTGAAGAACAGCAGAGAAAACAACACCATCAACACAGTGTATGCTATGCTTGGATCAGTTGACAGAAATCCAAAGCGGTTCTTCATCACATAGTACAGCCAGAAGTACTTTTTCAGACCATAGCTGTTTTCTTCTTTGAGGTCAGCTTTGACTGCAAACTCTGGCCATGTTCCAGCTTCTACATAGTCTGCAGCCATGCTACGCATCTCAATGAGATAGTCTTCTTTGATCTTGTTCTTCTTCTCCTGCTGTGGGTACTTCATGCTTAAGCTCCTTTCATTTTGTGGTTTGTCCAATATGGAATAATTTTATCATCTCTGCTGCAGCATTTAAACTGTCTGTGCACTTGCCAAAGATGAGCTGCCTCAAGACTTCAACAGCATCAGCAATGATGTCTTGCCTGCTGATGCTGCCATTGCTGTGCATTGCTTGAGATGCTAGACTTCAGTCCCAGAATGTCTGGCCATGCTCTTTGACCATGTCCCAGATCTTGTTCCAGTGCTCCATTGCCATGCTGTCAATCTTCTTGTAACCCTCTGATGTGAACTGCCGGTTTGACCCTTCTTCTTGCGGAAGTGTGTGCATCCACTTCTTGTCAAACTCAATGTCGTCTGTGCTGCCATAGCTGCTGTAGAAGTCATAGAGCTTGATGTGCAGCACAATCTCATTGTAGACATTCTTCATGATGCTCACAGCACGCTCATCAAGCTTGCGCTGCTTCTCAAGGTCATTTGCATCATCACTTCCATAGCTGCGCTCAATTTCATCCAGCTTCTCTCTCCAGCTGTCACCGAATAGCTCTTTTGCCGCAGCAACTATGAAAGAGTTGTTCACACCATGGCTGTCAGATGCCAGCTTCGGCAGAATGCTCTTCATGATCTTCAGAAGATAGTCATCAAGACTCCACTCAGCCCACTTTGGATATTCATTCTTGAGCAAGAACTTCTTGCTTCTTCTCTTCCGCAGCCAGGCTTTCGGCTTGTCTACAAGCCATTTCTCAAAGAAGTCTGCAATCTTCTCTTTGAAAGAAGACTTGCCAATGTCATCAAACAAGTCTTCATGGAATGTCTTAGTGCCGTCATCATGCACCGTAGTTGACGGAGTGCATCGCTCCCATTTCACAAGATCAGGATTTGCAGTGCTGTCTTTCTCAATCAGATATGCTTTGCGGTACTGCTCAGCACCATTGTCATCATCTGCGTCAAAGCGGATGATCTCTCTAGACTTGTGGTTTGTCTTAGGGTCTATCTCTACTAGCTTGTATCTTGACATGATAGCTCCTTAGCATGCATATGCAAAGATGTCTACATCGTCTACCCAGATGTGGGGAGCATATCCCTCTGGGGTCTTTGGAAGGCCTTCTGCATTGTACTGGTAAGCCATTGACTCTTCTTTAGAAGTGTCTCCAGTGACATCTATCGCCCCTTCTGTGATGTTCTCAATGACTGCTCTGAGGCCATTCATTGCAGCAATGGCATTCTTGACATTCTCAATGTAGTCTTCATTGTCACGCAATTCTTGCTCAAATTCATCCTTGACTTCAACGGACTTGGCATTTGGAATCAGAAGAAGCTTCTTTGTGTAGAATTCATTCACAAGCTCTTTCTCAAGAGCTTCTAGCACCTCAATGTCTTTGTCTACATCAGATATGCTGAACTTCTTCTCTTTGCTGGGCTCTTCATCTACTATGTATGGAATTCTCTCTAGGTCAAACTCTAGGTCTTTGCCGTAGATGTCATTCAAGGCCTTTATCCTATCATAGTTGAACTTGGCCAGGATTTTGCCGTCAGTTTTACGCGCAATTTTGAAATAATAGCTTGTGCTCATAGTTGTGTTCTCCATTTGACAGCATTATTATACCGCAGACTGGTCGGCTTCTAAACTCAGACATTTCAAGAGCAGAGCTCTTCTACAGTCTTGAATGACGGCATCAATGTGCTTAGACGCTTCTTGACAACACTTGCTAGAACTGTCTTTGACACTTCTGACTGGCAGACTTTCAAGTCTTGCACAATTGAAGCTGCTTGCTTAGTGCCTTCTTCGATGTCCTTGAGAGCAGCTTCAAGCTTCTCAAAGTCTACATTGCTTCCTTCATTGCTCATTGTCTGTCTCCTTGATCTTAATTGTGCTTGAACACATCAACCACATTGAACTTCGGTCCAGGGATGTTGATGATCTCAAGCTTGAACTTGTTCTTCTTGTGCATTGCATCAATCTTCTGCTTGATGTCTGTGCTGATGACACCGCCCCGGATGTACTTGTCAAGCTCAGCATATGTGAAGCCGAGGTTCTCTTCATCAGTCTTGGCCTGCAGGCCGTCAATGGGCGTCTTGTATGCAAGATTTGCTGGGACAATCAGCCAGAAAGCCAGCTTCTGCACTTCTGACTTGACAAGGTTCTTCAAAGGCGAGTAGCATCCAGCATCATCGCCGAACAGTGTTGAATACCCTACGATGTCCTCTGACCTGTTGCAGGTGTTCACAACAACGCCTTTCAAGCACTGCGCGACAGCAAACAAAGTTGCCATGCGCAGTCGAGCTGGCATGTTTGTTGTGCATTGGACTGTCGGTGCAATTCCCTCGGCAGCAATGCATGTCTTGACAGAGTCAACAGCTTCACCAATGTCAACAGTGATGCGCTTTATCCCCAGATGTGTGAACACTTTGTCAACGTCTTGCATGTCTCTCTGGCCATTGCATGGCAGTGACACACCGACTACTTTGTCTTTTCCAAACAGCTTGCATGCGAGTGCCGCTGCACATGTCGAGTCAACGCCTCCACTTATGCCTATGATGTACTTCTCAGGCTTGACATCAGCATCCCAATTGGTCCAATGCCGCTTTATAGTCTCAAACGCTTCTTCAGGCTCTATGAACATTTTCTCTTTTCCTCATTCAAAGTTTACCACAATGTCATCATCTTTTGCATATCTGAAGACCATGTCTAGCTTCTTCTGGATCTTCTCATCTTGGTCTTCAAATCCTTTGTACCAGCTCTCTAGACTAGCTCTGGTCTTCTGCTTCATATCAGCTGCTGTGCATATGCCACTGTTTGGAATGTCAGGCATCTGCTCAATGTAGGCATTTGAGTTCGGCTCCCAAGCTAGCACACATGCATCAGGATTCTGCTTTGACAGCCAGTCTATCAGCTTCTTCACGGTCAGCATCCGTGTCCTGTCTGAGACAAACACCGCATGCTTTCCGTCGATCTCTGGCAGCTTCTTGTCAAAATGCTCATCTTCAGCCTTTGAGATCTCATCCATTGTCTTGCCTGCATATGCCGCATTGATCTCATCAATGCTTCTGTCATCCTCATAGAACTTTTCCATAGTCTTCTAGCTCTTTCTTGCATGCTTTCAGCTCAGCTTCAAGCTTGCTTATTCTGTCATTCAGCCCATTCTCCACAGTGCTTCTGACAACTTCACAAGCTTTCTCAACTGAAGTGAATGCTCCCTGGAAATGCCCATCCGGCAGCTTTCTGCTGACTTCATTTAGCGGTGACTTCTTGAATTTCTCCCATCCAACTGTGCTCTTGTCTTCCCATTCAACTTCAATGTGCCCGCCAAGTGTGACTATTACGCCATCTACAGGTATCGGTGCGCTTTCAATTACATGCCCCTGCTCATCAACTGTCATCCAGCTGCATATGCTGCACTGCTTGAACATCTCATCAAAGTCTTCTCTGCTGAACTTCTTCATCTGATCTCTCTTCCAGAATTATTGTACATCGCTAAAGCAGCAAGCATCATGCCCGGCACATCATTGCTTGCCCAAGTCTTTGTCTTGCGGAATGCATCTTCAATGAACACTTTCTTGCTGCGCCACTCCCATTCTATGTTCTCATGTGCGTCAAGCTTCTGTGCAGTCCATTCTATTGGATGGCTGGCCTCGTTTGCATTGAAGTAGAAGACATGCATGTGGTTTGTCATGAATGCAGGATTCGGTGACATAGACCCAAGATACTGCAAGTCTTCTGGAGAGACAACTAAGCCGATCTCTTCTCTGAGCTCTCTAACAGCAGCTCTACTTGGAGCTTCACCGGCTTCTACCATGCCACATGGAAACTCTTCAACTTTTGTCATTGTGCCGAAGCGCAGCTGGCACTCCACTATGAGCTCATCATCTTTCTCTACTATGACAGTCACCCAGTCTGGAGCTTTGACTTTCACTGGCTCAAGATTCTTTGCTTCAGAAACGGGCTGCCCCTGGAACACCTCAAAGATGGGTGTGCGGCACAGCAGCTTGTCATTCAATGTGCCGCTTTCAATCATCTTGATGTACTCTGCAGCTCCGCGGCTTGCATAAGCTTCACGCATCAAGCTTCCAGACATCTCTTCAAACTTTGGGTCAATTGCTATGAGCTGGTGTGGAATGTCAATGTGAGCAACATCAAGTCCACGTCCGACTACAACATCTAGGACCGCCTGGTTCAAGATGTCTTCCCACATATGCCATGTCTTGAAGTTGGCAAATGAGTCAGCACCGATGACTACATGCACTTCATCATCTTCGTGGCACATGGCAGCCTTGAAGTCAAACAGCGTGTGGACAAAGCGTCGAGAGTCTACAAATGCCGCAGTCTCCTTTGGAGTCTTGCAGAATGCCTTGCGCTTGAGATCGTCTTCCCAGATGTTGATCTCCGGCATATAGCAGTCAAAATGTCCATTGTTGACTGTAGCTAGCATTGCATTGATGACATCAATCTTCTCTTTGTCATTCAGCCATGCAGTCTTTCCGCTGCGGTGGTAAGACACAACTGTCGGCATTATCCATATCTCATCAAAGAAATAATTGCCGTCTGTGTCACGCTTGTCCACCAGAGCTTCAACAATAGCTTTGTGGGCTGGTGTGAACGGGTCAAATGTCCCACCAAACAATGCAAAACGCTTTCTTGGTCTGTTGCTCATATGTCCATTCTTCTCTTTCAAGACATATTGTATCATGTCTGAACGCATTTTTAAACCTCTTTAGAACTTGATGTTCAAGTTCAGCCCTATGACATGCCCTGGACACCAAGCGTGAGAACTCCGGTCTTTTGTCTCAGTCAGCATGTAGAAAGCATCAATGCTGAAGTGCTCATTCACAGCTTTGCTAAGTCCAAATGAAAGCCATTGCATTGAGAACTTGTCATTCTTGCGGTATCTGCGCTCTTTGCAGCCTTCATCAAAGTACCACTCATATGACATATATGGCTTGACTTCAAAGCTAGTGGCCGCTGGAAGCACAACTTTGCTCAAGTTCCTGTATCTGAAGTATGCATGCTCATGCTCAACTTGCCTGCATATGAACCTAGACCTGTTGATGAGCTTGGCTCCATAGGCGGACTGTGACAGCTGGACATCAAATCCTGGCCGTGAGTCAAGCTTCCACACAGCGTCAGATCCACTTCTCAGCATCACAATCCTGTAGTTCGGGCCAATGCTAAGCCAGTCATATGCAGCCCACATGAAGCCAGGTGTGGCATGCACTTCGTCAACATGCTTTGAGCCGTCTTGGTCTGAGATCCCCCATCTAGTCTCTTGTGACACTGTAGCTACAATGTTGTTAGTCACATCTGCGGATGTGTTGACTTGAGTCCACACTTGAGCTCTGTTGGCAAACGCATATGATGCTGTCAATGCAGCTGCTGCTATAAGTATGCGTCTCATCTCAGCCTCCAAAGCCATTATCCATGCCGCTAGTTGAGATGCAGCTTCCATATCTGAGGCCAAAATGGTCAAATGCTCTGAGATGCCACTCTGACTTGTCATCTGGACAGCTTGCAGCAAATGCTTCATTCAGCTTGTTCCATGTCGGTGTGCTCCATCCGATCTTGCATTGCAAGTCTAGATGCTTCTTTGCAATTGGATCACTGACCAGCAGCTCATATGCTTGATCGACAAGCTCAACAGCCTTCTTCAAGATCTCATTTGCTTTGCCAATCTCTATTGCTTCTTCTGTGCTCATAAATCAAAAGTGGTCTACTGTTCTTGTTATATATTTTTTAGGAACACTTTCACACATCCATGTTCCATCATTAGCTGAGTGGAAGAACTTGAATCCATCTGAACGCATCTTAAGCGCATCAATAGTCAATATGACGGGATTTCTGTCATGGCGCATTCCAACTTTTCTAGCAGTAGCGGCATCGGCGGACAGATGGACATACTGCCTGTTCATAGGCTTCAAGCCTTCTTTGCATATCTTCTTGTAAGCGGCATGTGACGTGCCATGGAACAGCATAGCGGGCGGAACCGACTCTTTGAACTCTATCTTGACAGAGAATGAATGGCCATAAGTCGCTCGCACTTTGTTTCCTGCAATCTCAAACCGCTTCTTCTCTGACTCTGCTATTATCTTCTCAATAGTTTCTTTGCTGATATGCACATGATGTTTGCCGCTTGCAAGCGCATTGCAAAGAACATCAATGTCTATCCAGCCTTCTTCATCTAGCTTGATGCCGAACTCTTCAGGCTTGTGCCTAAGCGCATAAGACAATGTCTTGCTTGCGTCTACTAGCTTCTTGTCCATGATATTACGACTTTCCCGTCTTCCAGAAGTCCGAGAAGCTTCCCTTCTTCCCGTTCTTGACCCATATTCCATAGACGACTTTGACCAGCTCCTGCTTGGTCTTGCGCTCTATGTTCCCCCACTTCCACTTCTTTCCTACTTTATGCGGCATTTCACTTCATCCTCTCATAAGCTGCTGTTGCACTTCTGCATCTGTCTTCATATGCACATCTTGCTTTGTAAGCTTGCCAGCATAGAAAGCTAGCTGCTAATGCAGTCAAAACTATCTTTGGACTAAGCCATTTCTTCAATATGTCTGCAAATGTCTCTTGCTGCTCATAGAGCATGCCTGACAATGCCATGATCAGTGGAAGTCCGACCACCGCTCCAAAGAACAACATTATCACTATTGTTGTGTCACTCATTGCTTTCTCCTTCAAGCTGCAAACTTCTTCACTAAGTCTTCTCGTGTTGCTTTTCCAAGCTTTATCTGCAGAATCATGTCTTGCAGCTCTGCAGGCTTGATGCGGTCTGCTAGACCTTCAATATTGTACCCAAGATGGTGCTCTATCATCTTGTTGGCTGTCTTAGGCGTGAACTCGGTGAACTTCACAGTCTCATTCATCCGGCCTTTCCGCAAGAATGCAGGGTCAAGCTTCTCAATGTGGTTTGTCGTGAACAGCATTATTGTGCCGTCATTTGACAGAAGCCCGTCAGTGACATTCAAAAGCTCAGACAGCGACAAGCCTTCTTTTATAAAGACATTCTCAGGTGGTTCTATGTCATCTTCATCATTCCGCTTGACATTGACTTTTGTGTCAACAGCATCAATGTCTTCAAACACAAATATTGTGCGTGACATATGTGCATAGCTCATCAATGTTGCAATAGATGCTTTAGCTGGATTTATGTATGCAATGTCATAGTTCAGCTCTGAAGCTATGGCCAGTATCGTTGATGTCTTGCCGCAGCCAGGCTCGCCATACAGCAGAGCAGAGAAAGAATATGGTGAAGAGACTTCTTGGTATGTCTTCTTGTTGTTGATGAATGACTTCACATCTGACATAAGCTTTAGATGGATGTCATCATTTGTGAATATTGTGCTTGGACTGCGCTTGAACTTAGTGCTGTTGCAGTAGCCTTGGTTGAAATATATGCACACATTGTCGCGAACAATGTTCTCTGCACACTCTTCGATAGCTTTAGTTGTCTTAGCAATTGCATCATCTAGCTGCTTCATGAACTTCTTCTTAGATGCAAAGAACACTGTCAAGTTTGTAGAGACACTTATCTTCTGCTGAGTGCTTATAGATCTATTGCATAGCACAAGCTTTCCAAACATGATCCTCAGTGAGAACCCATACACTTGCGAATGCTTTATGACATCGGCATATTGAGAGATTTGATGGTTTGAGAGATCTAGGGACTTCGTCCTCTCCCACAGTGCTCGGGTGCTGTCTATGAACTCAAGAAATGCTTCTTGCTCTCTTGTGATGCCATGCCCGCTTCCTCTGTTGTCTTCATATACATTCACTATGTTGAATGACACAATGCTCTTGATGAAGTCTACTGTCTTGAAGAATATGGCTTTGATGTTTGACACAAGCCAGACAATGACAGATCCGCCAGCGATTGTTGACAGTATCTGGTTGTTTGAGACTAAAGTATTCAACTGTACTAGAAAGTCATTCATTCTGCTTCTTCTCCCACTAGCTCATCATATTTGTCTGCAAGCTTCTGCTTCTCAGTCAGCTTTGGCATGACAGCATGCAGCATGACTTGGCCGCAGCGTTTGCATTTCTCACGCTTGAAGTAGTATGCTCGCTTCAGCTGAAGCTCATTGTCTGCCAGAAGCTTAGCAATCTTTTTGTCATCACCTTTATGCCAGATGACATCAACTGGGCCATGCTTCACTCGGCATGCAACTCCAGCAACTGTCTCATATTTGCATGCAAGACAAATCATTGCAACTACAAGTGACACAGCAATAGCTGCATATGTCTTCATTATTGTCCGATGGCAGTCAAGCTCACATGTCAATATGCCTGTCATGGCAGCGCCAAGAAGCAACATTATGCTTAGTATCGTAAGTAAGATAATCAATGGCATATCCATCATAGCTTCCTCACTTCACTAGCTTTGCATATGTGTCAGCAGGCTTGTCATCATTCCATGCCATCACTACAAGTCTGTTGCCAAAGTCTTCTTCTTGGCAGATGGCTTTGCTTGCATCAATTGGCCTGTCAGGCATGTTGCGTCCGGGTCTGTGCTCTACCACAACTACATGGTCATGCTTGATGCATGCTATGAGATGCGTGATGTTTCTGAATGACAAAGCACACAGCACTAGAGCTAGAGTGATGACTGCGCCAGCTGTAGCTATGATGCCTATATGTCTGCGCTGCATCCGAAACAGCTCATCACATATTGCACATATGACAAGTGTGAACAATGCAATTGCACCTGCAACAAGAATCAGCATATTCTGTCTCTTTTTGAAGATCTGCGCTAGCTAGACATCTCCAGCTAGCGCATTCCATCTAAGCTTTAGTCTTACTTGATTGTGCTGAGATATGCTTCAGCTTCTGCCTTTGTGATCTTGGCGGGCTTAGTTGCATCTCCAAGCGTCTCAAGCTTGATGTCCTCTCGCAGCAGGTCATCACTGATCTTCTCAACATTCACAGCAAGCTCTGTGTCGCCAGTACCCTTGATGTTGGCGATGTTCTCATTGACGCCCTTGATAGTGTCAAGCAGAACCTTCTTTGAAGAGAGCGTCTCAATGTTCAGCTTGGCCTTAGCCATGTTGCTTGTGATGATGCTCTTAGTCTGCTCAAGCTTCTTGATTGCAGTGTCATATGTCTTGACCATGGCAGCAGTGTTCTGGATGCCAGTCTTCTCAGTCTCATATGCATCTTTGAGAGCTGCAAACTCAGTCAAGTTTGTAGTGCCAGCAGCAATCAGACGCTTCTTAGTGCAAGCAAGACGCTGCTTGGCGTCATCAAGCTTCTTCTGCGACACACGCTTCTCGACAGTGAACTTCTGGATAGACTCATCAACCTTGACAAGCTTCTCATGGAGTGAGACATACTCAGCCTTGTAGTTGTCTACAACATACTCAGCATTGAGCTTCTCATTCAATGTGTTCTTAGCACGGTTGAATGGGCCCTTGACAGCAGGCACTGCAGCAGCTACCACAGCAGCAACTGCTGTACCGATTACGATTTTGACTAATGTTGTCATTTTCTTTTCCTTTGTTTTTTTGTTTTTTGTTTGTTGTTTAGATTATAAACTACTATTGTGAGATTTAAACTCACCATTCCATGAGCTTCTCTTTCTCAATTCCTCTGCATATGACAAGATACTCATTCTTGAACATCTTCTTAGAAGTCGTCAGCTCAACTACCTGGAAGCCCTTTGACTTGACTTGCTCAACTGCATTTGACAATGCATATGGAAGCAGCTCAACGTTGTCTACTTGGACTCTTGCTTCATAGCTTGGTGCTGCATATGTGCTGATGCTGCTGCCTATCATTGCCGCCAATGCTGTGGCTAATGCTACAAGTGCATTGCATATTCCAATTGTCTTCAATGTCTCACACATTATGCTGTCTTCTTTCTTCTGATTGACTGCTCCAAGCATCGATGTCATGAATGTCTAGCTTATGCTTTGGGACAACAAGGACTTCTCCTTGATGCCAGTCAAATCCCATGCAGATGCTGTCCACATCCACAACACAACCATCTGGGCATATCCACCCTACTGGTTCATTTACGCAGATTCCAACTTTCGCATCATCGTCCATCAATTCAAGGGCATCTTTCAATTCTTTCACAGTCATCACTGCTTTCCTCCAAGTCTGTGCCGCAGATATCCAGCTAGAAGAAAAATGCCTATGAACAAAACTATGCTTGCAGCTCTGACTGGATATGTGATGACTAGTCCAATAAGCACTAGTATGGATCCTAGAGCAAAGACTGCAGCAAATGCTGAACAAACAAATCCAAACATCAAAGACAGTCCATATGCTAGAGCTGAAGCAGTCTCCGGATCCCAGCTTTCTGAAATCATGATGTTGTGTGGAATGCATGTCAATATATCCATGCACTTCACAATGAATCTAGCAATTCTTCTGATCATCTCTCCACCACTTTCTCATACATGTCACTTATTGCTTTGATCTTGTCTGTCTGCCGCTTCTCTTCAATCTTCCTTGCTCCAGCAAAACAGACAGCCCACAATGCAGCTAAAGCAACTACAGCTGGCCAGAACAGCTTTGAAAACTTCTCATTTGTCATAGCATCTTGTCTCCAAGGTCTCCAAGCATTGCGTTGAAGTCAATCGGCTTCTCAAAGTATGTTGGATCAATTATCCGGTATCTCTCAAATACATAGCAGACATTGACATTGTCATCATAGTAGAGCTTTGAGTCATCAGACTGCTCATACTTAGACTTGTTGTTTGCAAAGAACAGCTCAAACCTGTTCCAAGCTCTCGCAGCAGCTGCCTTGGTCTGGAAACGCAGTGTGACTCCAATCCAGTTCTTTGTCTGCTCTAGCTTAGTCTTTGCGATCTCAGCTTCAGCTTTAGCTTTCTTCTGCTCAAGCTCAATAGTCACCGCTTGCTGGATCACATTCTTGAACTTCAGCTCATCAGCTTCTCTGCTGAAGTCTGTCCTGTACAAGAAGATTCTTTCAACTAGCATTCCAAGCAGAAATGCTGCAATAGATCCAGCTGTCAGCAATGCAGTAGTCATTCCACTTCACCTCACAAGCTGTTCTTCAAGCTAGCAAGCTCAGCTTCAAGCTCGGCAATCCTGTTCTTCTTGATATCTTTAAAATGCTCTTTAGTCACTGCTGCAGCTTTCTCTTCACTAGTAAAAAGCCCTTTAATGCAGTCATCATATGACCATGTCACAGCATCTACGCCAGCATGCATCATCTCATCATATGGATTGCCTTTGCGAAAGTACATAGCCACATTGCCATCTTTGTTTATGCAGACAAATTTGATGAAAATGTCTACACTTTTGTTGATCTTGCCATCAATGCCGACTTCCATCCACTTGCAGCCAGAGAACTGCTTGTACAGAGTCTTCAGAACTTCTTTGTCTATCATTATGTTGTCCATGATGTCTATTATAAACAATCTAGCTAGATCTTAAACTAGTCTGGTCATCTACGTCTAGTGTAGTACAGCACAGCCATTATTGCAACAAGAAATGGCAGCAAGATTTTGACTAGCAGCACAATTGAGTCATGTGTGCTTGTGATAGCAGCTGTCACTTAGACTTTCCTTTCGACTGTGCAGTGCTCTTGCTGTCAATGCCTACTTCTATCCACTTGCAGCTAGTATAGTTGGTAAATATGTTTTTCAACATTTGTTTGTCCATCTTAAGGAATTTCATAATGATATTATCTTGTAGATGTTTTTGAATGTATAATTCTGCTCTATAGTGTTTTCAGCATTATATGCTGGCATTATAATAGTGAACTTAAAGTTGAGCATGTACAGTCTTCCAGCCGGTCAACACCAATATGGTTCATGAAAGTCGCAAGCTGCATCTCAATGTACTCTTTGACAAGATCTTCTTTAGACAGCTTCTACAAATCACTTCTCACTGCACTTCATCTCCTATGCTTCTAGTTCCTTTGAAGATCTCATTGTACTTCTTTATGCACTTCTCAAGCGTACGTTCATTGACAAGATAGTTGATGTTTTTTGGACACCATTCTTCTCGTGCTTTCTGGACCGATTTTAGCATGTCTAATGGTGTGCTATTAGTGCCATACTTCTTCATACTTCTGATATAGTCAATGTCTTCCATGATGAACCAGCACTTGTAGCACAGTGTCTTGCTGTACATTTCATTGGTGCCATTTTCATCATAATTCAGTCTTCTGCCGCAGCAGTCGCAGTACGTATGTGGACACAGAGTGTCAAACATCTTCTTAGCGAATTCTCTGTCTTCAGCACATCCTCGTCTAAGAGACTTCATCACATATGCAATGTCTTCTCTATTAAGGACAAGCGCATCATTTTTGTAGCGTGTACTAATGCTGCCGCGGTGCCGGCCACCATATTCTCTGACAGTATATGTCTCTCGTCTCATATATTCTATATTATATCATCATAAAGCTCAGAAGCTCTAAGAACATGTGAGCATTATATGTTCCATTCGTTCACAATATGTGCTGCAGCTGTCACTTAGACTTTCCTTTCGGCTGTGCAGTGCTCTTGATGTCAAGCACTCCATTGTCCACATCAACTATGGGACTTTTGATGTTGAACATCTGTCTGATGAAATTCACAGTTGACTTGACATCTTCTTTTGAGACATTTTCAACACTAGCTGCAACCTTTGGAATCACCTTGATTGCAACCATCTCTTTTGTAGTTGGAGTGAAAATGTTTATTGCTAGCATCAAGAATGCAAATGGAGCAGACCATTTTAAAACTGACTTGGCTAGTCTGTAGTCCTCATCTTTTGGGCCATATTCACGCATCATAAGCATTCCCGCGATGCCGAATATTATACCAATGACCCCTAGACCTGTCATGGTGCCGAAGAACATGTGCATGCTGTCAAGACGTGTGATCCAATATATTGCACTTTCTGTCATTTTCTTTTCTCCATTAATTTAATGATTATTTCTCATATCTTAGACGCCAGTCAATGCAGCGCTTGAGATACTCTACATACTCTGCATTGCGGCACATGATCTTGTCTGGTGTGTCACTGACTTTAGCAACAGGCAGCCCATTGCATTCAACCATCTTGCACACAATGTTCAATGGATGGCATTCATCATCATTGTGCTGCACGCCCGCCAGATAAGTCCCAATTCCAAATGCCACATTGGCTTTGCCGTTGAAATGCTTCCACAGCTTGTCTGCCCTCTCAAAGTCTAATGAGTCGCTGAAGAGCAGTGTCTTAGTCTTTGGGTCAATCCCAAGTTTCTTGTAATGTGCAATCAGCTTTTCACCCCACTCAAAGGGATCACCAGAGTCATGCCGCACGCCATTGAAGCTATGAGCATACTTCAGCGTGAAGTCTTTCAAGAAGACATCAGTTCCGATCGTGTCCCCAAGAAACACACCTGGCAAGACGCCATATTCATCAAGCCATTCATCCATGACTATCTTGTTGATGTATGCTGGATTGAACATCAGCTTTGACTGCTGGGCCATAGGCACCTCATGCGCTGTAGTTCCAGTAGCTTTGACGCCATATTTCTTTGCAAGCCAGACATTTGAAGTGCCGACAAATCCAGGAATCTTCTGGTCTACAATGTACTTGATGAGCCAGTCTTGCATAGCATAGCTGTAGCGCCTGCGAGTGCCAAACTCAGACCATATTCCAATGCTCCAAGTGCCGTCTTTTACTTTGCTGAACTTTTCAACCGTGCTCTGCTGGAACTCAATGTCTCGTGCTTCAGCACCATATTTGAATGCAAAATACACGTCATTGACAACTGCAAGGACTGCTATCTCGTAGAAGCTTGTGTTCAGCCATGTGCCTTCAAACTCAATTGCAAGACCACAGTCATTGTAAGCCTGCATGCCGATCTCATTGACACGTATCTCATCTCGGCTGGGCTGCCAGTACCGCAGATAGTTGTCAATGTAGTCATGCTTTATGAACTTTATAGTCTTGAGATAGTCAAGCTCTTCTTTTGTGAATCTCAATGAGCAGAAGTAGTCAAGCTGCTCTTTGATCTCTTGCACCATCTCAGGTGTGAACCTCACATCCTTGTTGCGGCATTTGAATGCCCACTTAGTGACATCACTAGGATGCTTGTGGTAGATGTACTGACCGATTGTGAACTTGTAGAAGTCCGTGTCAGTCAGATGCTTTATTATCAGCTCTAGTCTCATTTTAATCTATCTCCTTTGGTTGGTTGTCTGTTGACCATATCACAAGCTTCTCAAACAGCTTTGCTGGATGGCTTGTCTTCTTAGGCGGAATTCTAAGCAGCTTATGCAGCCATGACTTATGCTCATAGCTTTCTGACTCTTCAGTCAGCTCAACCCATACAACATAGTATTCAGACTCTAGGAACTCTACAGTGTTCAGCCATTTTGAAGTTGCCAGTGTCTTTGCAAGCTCTTTTGCTTCAGAAAGACTGTCAAGCACCATCACATCACTTGCATGCTTGATCTTGTACTTGTCAGCAAGCTCCATGCCGAACACGCTGAACTCTTTGAAGAAATAGCCTCTTCCGTCTTTTATTGCATATCCAGTCTTCATGCAAATATAATACCACATTATGCATGGCTTTTAAACTGAAAATGGGGCATCACTGCCCCATTTTCACGTATCATCTAGATGCAGTCTTCAGCCGCACTTCAAGGCATTTCTCTTCCACTCAGCGGTCCATGTGCTGGTGTCAATTATGCAGTCATCTAAGTCAAATGTGCTGAGAGGGACTTCCCAGCAGTAGTACCCAAGTGGATTCATGATGTACAATGTACTGCCGACATTGAACTCATCTTTGTGGTGGACATGGCCAGACACAATAGCTTTGATGTTCGGATGGCCAAGTATCCACTCACTCTTGTCTGTCACATAAGATGCATTCAGCGAGTCATTAACATACTCAGGCGAGATGCACTTTGTCGACAGGCAGTGGTGAGTCATCAAGATGATGTCTTTGTCTGCATTCTTCTCAACAGCTTCATTGACAGCTTCAAATGCAGCTTTGAAGTGCTCAAGATAGTACTCAGGCACAAGACGTCGTGCATTGTTGAAGCGCACGCGGTCATTCTTCCCAGGAAAATGCTTCAAGCACATGCCGTAGTTGAAGTCATTCATGCCGCCAGTTGAGAAGTTCCTGTATGGATCAGCCAGCTTCATGTTTGCTTCAACAACGTCATCGCTTCCCGGCCAGCGTCCAGACTTCAGAGAGTAGTCAGTGTACATCACATCGCCGATGAGAAGGACATTCTCACCTAGGTCTTTTGTGATGCAGCCGATGTCGTTGTCTAGATATGTGACATCTCCGCCAGCAGGAAATTCATCGGCAAACATCTTCTTGATGTCTTCAATTGGCATGTCTGTGTCATAGACATCATGGTTGCCTGAGATGAATGCACCACGCTTCATGTTCTTCTTCACCCATTCTACAGCATCTTCGGGTCTGCCGCATATGTCACCGCCGACAATAGTGAAGACATCATCTGAGAGCTTGAGAGGAGCTCTTCTGTTTATGTCTATGTGCAAGTCACTTACTGCTCTGATCTTCATAGCAATATTCTATCAAATTTTCTGCTGTTCTTAAACTGGAAGTCTGTCTTCAAGCTTGGCTGTCTGGATGAACATCTTTGCTAGACGCTGGATGTTCTCCGCTATGTACTCATGAGTCAGAGGATCAGACATGCCGTTGAGCTCAGCAAGGCTGCACTCAAATGTCTTGAGCTTTCCTGGATGTCTCATGCCAGTGCCGCTTGAATGCGCAGGCTTCAATGCAATGCCGAAGAAGACTAGATTCAGCATGTCTACTTCATTTGCTGGTCTAGCTTTTCTTGTCTCTTCCATGAAGCATTTCCATATTATTGACGCCCATTCATATCTGTTCATCTGCAGTGTGCGAGAGAAGCATTCGTGGATGCCGCTTTTGCCGGTCTTGACAATGTCAACAATCATGGCTTTGAGCATCTTGACATGTGTGGGGCAGCCATATGCATCATCTGCAACACTGTGGCTGTAGATGAAGTCTGGCTTGCTAGATGCCGCATTTGCAGCAGACCCAGCAGCAATTGCCTTCAAGAGCTTCTCAACAAAAGAGCGGTCAGAGTTGCCATACATCCATGATGAACGCAGAATGGCGCACAATGATGGAGAGTCTTTGTAGGCAAGCATCACTTCTCTCTCAGCTAGAAGCTTCTGCAGTCCATACTGGCTGACTGGAAACTCTTGAAGCTCGCCGTCTACGATGGGGCTGAGCTCAGACAGCACATAGTCGGTAGATATGAATATGAACATCTTTCCATGCGCTGCGCACCATCTAGCAAGGTTTCTAGCAGCTAGCACATTTGCTGCATAGAAGCTAGAGGGGTCTTGCTCAATCGCTGTCGTGTTTGTTGCTGCTGCACAGTGGATGACAACATCCAAGCTCTTGAAGCATTCTTGAGACATATATGTGTCTACAAGACTGCTGTGTGTGAGGTCAACATCATCAATGTCAATGCCGAACACAGTGCTGAACAGATCTGGCTCTAGAAGAAGCTCTTTTACTAAGAAAGAGCCAAGCTGTCCCCTGGCTCCTGTGACAAGAACAGTGTTTTTCATAGATATATTGTACTCATTGCTTGCTGTCTAGCTTCTTGAACTCTCTGGCGGCAAGGCCAGCAATGTATCCGATCAAAGCTATGGCAAGCACAGCTGGAAGCACTGCCAGCACTACTGGCACTATTGCCAGCGACACCACGGCTACAACTCCAGCAACAGTGTATGCTATTGTCTTTGTCACCGGGTCTTCTGCACGATGTCCCTCGTCTGCAAAGTCTGCGACAATGTCAACTGCAGTGAGTGCAATGTCTTTCAATGCTTGAAGCAGCTTCTTCATAGTGCATCCTCTGTTGTGCCTGCTGCATTCTGTGGCTTGAAGCTCTCTATCTTAGCTAGAAGCTCTTCTCTCTGCTTGCCAAGGTCAGTCAGCTCATCTCTCAAGCATGCAATCTCCTCCGCGGTCTCTGTCTCTTTTGTCTCAATGTCTTTTATCTTTGAGCGTAGACCGCTGATGACAGTCTGGCGATATGCTTCTTTGTAGTCAAATCCATCATCAAACCACTTCAGAGGGATGACACACTTCTCATTGAAGTCTACACATGTGTGAGAGTCACAAGCAAACACAACATATTCGACATCTAGCACTACAGTTCCATTGTCTGAACGCATCTTATATGAGCTGACAATCTCAGCTTCAGGCTCAAATGTTTCTTTGACCATCTTCAAGATCTTGTCTTTTATAGACTGGTCAAGATTGCTGCATTTCACAATGTCAGCGCCAAAAGCAATCAATGATGCAATGCCTGTTATGTCTTCTGTCATAATGTCTCCTTGTCTGTGTTGTTTTTGTCTCTTCTGAACATCTTCTTCAC
>Ga0310786_10002900_pt1 | contig 25554 bp, 38 predicted proteins | sample AusTroGonzalo_MG_FD_203881 | JGI IMG/M metagenome (GOLD analysis project Ga0310786, IMG submission 203881) | Bovine rumen microbial communities from tropical cattle in Woodstock, Queensland, Australia - Gonzalo_03 (v2) (version 2) | ecosystem: Host-associated > Mammals > Digestive system >...
CAAGAGGCATATGATAGATATTCTAAGATAGATTGAGTTAGTGATACACAAGTATTTTTGGCATCTAATATAGTATGAATATTAAATTCACTAGTTGAAACAGTCTTCTGATTAGAAAATCTAGCAGCATGATGACGGAAGATAACTCCAAAATTTTTAAAGAAACCTGTATTAAACTATCTTAGTAAGTTCTGAATTGAATATTGAGTAAATGTTACATGAGAGACATTAGAAGAAGTAATGCAAGCAATCAATGAAGATATATGAGCATTTTTATTATGAGAAGAAAGTGAGTTTGAAAGTGTTTGGGATATGTTAACATCTTCATCATATTGGAAGAATATGTATTGAGAAACAGTTATTCCTACAGCTAAAATATCTGCATGATTATTATGATTGCCTACACATATTTCTACTATGCAAGAAATTAAAAAAGAACAATCAATAGACAATATATTAGATGAACTAGATAAATGAATAACAGAAAATTTAGAAGATGTAGATAAAAAAGTAGCAGATATAAATAAAGTTATGGAAGATATCTTTAATAGAGATAGCATGTTATATGATTTAGCAGAAGAGGAAGAAACCTATGAAGAGTTTTTAGAAGACGCTAAAGATTATGCTGATGAGGATGCTTTGCAGAGGATATGGAAAGCAGTAAAATGAGAAGTAATGATAGAAGAGAAATGAATAGATACTATAGAAGAATGATTAGATGAACTAGAATATGAAGAAGAAGAGTGATTAGAAGAGAAGGTAACATGAGAAGAAATAACACAAACAGAGAGAGATATGAATTGAATAACAGAGTTTATTAATCAAGCTGAAGAACACTTTAATCAGAAGCTAGCACAAGAACAGAATAAAACATTAGAAGATGTTAAAAGGCAACAACAAGAACTAAAAGAGTTTGAGTTAACTGAAAGTCAAACAGAAAAAATTAATAATGCTTTATCTAATTTGGCATTAACTGTAGATACAAAGACATTAAGGGAAGCATGAATAAAAGATAATATACCTAATATTGTAGATTGAAGATATACTAGACCAAAGATATTTGACAATCTTAAACCATGAACAATATGAGAATGAGTAAAACCAGAAGCTACAAGAAAAGAAACTGAGCAACAATATTATAAAACAGTAGAACAATTAGATGAATCAAGAAGACAAAGAAGGGCATTAATATCATTAATTAATAATCTGAATAAAACATTAGACACAAATAAAGTAAATGATATGATAAATGAAGTTAATGATGCTATGTGATGAAATCTTATATGAAAAAATATATTATTAAGTGATTTAAAAAATTGAAATATAGTTGGTGCTGCATTCAAATCTAGAGCAATGGTTAATGATTGGAATAAGGTGATAAAGAAATTAAAAGCCAGGGCAGATAGACAAGCATGGAAGTATATATATAGATTACATTCTGAAAGTGCTGATAATCAACTAATATGATTTTCTACGTTTTCATTAAAGCATAAATTAAAGACCAGACCAACAGAAACAAAGTATATAAACATGATACAATCAGCATTAAAGAAAATGTCTGAATTGTTTAATCTAGATATGAGTAAAGTATTTGAATGATGTCATGTTATATTCTTAGATTATGGTGGTAGTTCTAGTAGACAGGCTTGGTGAACTATGGAATGATTTATAGATTGAAACTGAACACCAGTTATTCCTATCAGTCTTAACTATGTATGATGGAAAGAGAGTACAGTAATACATGAGTTAATGCACTGATTAGACTTTATATATCAGTACAGGAATTGATGAGTATCATTCATACAGAATGATTGATTAATGTATTCAGCTGATTTCTTATACACATTAAATCAAGAATTACCTTGATTATATAAAAAGTTATTGAATAATATGACATACTGAGAAGGTAGGAAATGATATTACACAAAACCTACAGAAGTAATGTCTAGGTTATTTCAAGAATATTATGAGTATTATGTATTAAATCAGACTAATACAGTTAATGATAATTGGCATTGGAAAGATATAACAGTAGTAAAAGATGCTGTGAACAAATTAACAGATTTGTTTAGGGAAGAGTTTGGTAGAAATCCTGTAATAAATTGAACAGAAACAGTAGAGGAATATAATAGGAAGATAGATGATATGGTAGGTAAGTTTAATTCTGAGAACACATGGAAGTTCTTAGAGATGATAGAGAAAGTTTGATTAGATAAGAAATATGTGGAATCAAAGCTAGAAGAATTAGGTAATAAATTAAAATGATGAGAAATAGATTGGAATACATATATAAAAGAAGCATGAGAGTTAAATGAGCAACAGCAAAAAGAGATAGAAGATAAGATATGAATTAGGAAGGAGAAGATTAAGAAAGCATGAGAGCAGTTAAAATGATTAAGAGAGAGAACAGAAGAAGCACAGAGTGTAGATGAAGTAATAAGATATGCTATAATGATGTCAGACTTAGAGTTCCAATGGGATATGCTTATGGAGTTATGACAAGATTTCACAGATGTTATGTTATGAACTAGATGAGAATTAGCTGATTTAACTAAAGAAGCAGTAGATTATGGTCTAAAAAGTTTAGAAGCAAAAGAATATGTAGAAGAGTTTGATTTAGCTAACAGAGTAAAAGAATATAACGAGAAGTATAATAAAAGAAAAGAAGAGTTATTAGATAAACTTTCTGATTTATATAGTAATTCATTAGCTGGTAAATGAAAGACAAAGAAATGGTTTAAGAAAAAGATAGAAAATGTTTTGTATGTACTTGCTAGAACCAGTGATAGGCTTTTAGATATATCACCTAGAATATGAGCAGCATTAATGGAGATGGAAGTCAAGAGTTGAATAATGACAGCTAAATATTGAAGAATAGCTAGACCTTTCTTTAAGAAATTAAGTAAATTAACTAAAGCACAACAAGAAGAGTTCCATAAATTAGTTATAGATTTTTGAGATACTACATCAGATACTACATTATGAAGAGAAAAGTTATTAGCTTTTGTAGATAAGTATTGATTAAGAGAAGAATTTGACGTTATATCTGATATGTTAAAAGCAATTAGAGATGAAGCTATAGGTGCATGATTAAAAGTAGAAGATAGAGAAAATTATTTCCCTAGAAATGTAAAAGATTATGATTGATTAATGGAGTATCTTAACAAGATGATAATAGCAGGTAAATGAGATGTAAATTATACAGAAGAAACCAAATTGTTATGACAATTACAAAAGGCTATTAGTGATACAAGTTTAACAGAAGAGCAGAAGCAAAGAAGGATAAGAAATGTATTAACTGATTTGTCATGAAAGTTTAATAAGAAGGTTTCTACTATGGCATCTCACCAGAAAAAAAGGACAATAACTTGAACTAAGGATTGGTGAGAATGATTATTAAAGTTTTATGATACACCAGATGTAGCATTAGCCAAATATATAGAGGATATGGCATGAAGAATAGAAAGGGCAAAGTTCTTTGGTATGTGAGTAGAAGCAGAATGAATAAATGATATCTATACTGAAGTAGAAAATTTAGGATTAAAGTTAAATGATAATCTTAGAGAAGATATTAGATTATATGTATTATGAGAGAAAGATGCTATTGCTAATCTACTTAGAGATGTTGTAGAACAATGAAAAGATTATGATAGTGCTGTAGATATAATATCACAAATGTTAGAAAAGATAAATAATATATATGAAAGAGATACGGATACTAGTATAACATGAGTGTTGAATAAGTGAATAAAGGAATGATGGATAACTCCAGATAAATTAAAAGAGGTAAGATGATTGCTTAAATCATATTTTGATTCTAGAGCTACTAGTGAATGAGCAGCAGCAGTGCAAGCATTAGGTAGTTTAGTATTCTTATCTGATATTAGAAACACATTAACACAGATAGCAGATATCTGATTTACTATAGCACAATGATGACTCATAAAACCAGTTGCTGATGTAATATTAAGTAACAATTGAATAAATGTAGATGTGTTATGAATAGAAGACCCTCGAGAAGAATTAAAGGTTGACAATGGTGTAGGTAAAGTTACCTCTAAAACATTAAAGGCTACATGATTTAAGACGTTTGATATGTTCTTTAAGAATACATTTTTAGACCAAGTGTTTAAGTCTATGTGTAAACAAGCTAAGTCTAGATTTAAATGGAAGCAGAAAGTATTAGAAACTAGATTAAATGCATTATGGTGAGAAGAAAAAGCAGAGCAAATATTAAAGATATATAAAGAATGAAAGTTACCTTTAACAGAAGATTGAGCATTGATATTAGAAGAAGCTATGCCAGTATTAGTTGATTGTGCTTGTGAATTATGAAACACACAGCCTATATATAAATCATCTAGGACACAATATTATAATGATGCTGATTGGGGGCGTAATTGGTATAATCTAAAAACATATACATTATCATTACTTAATAGATGGGTTTGGTCAACAAAGAGAAAATTCAGATATATGAAAGATGCTTGATATTGAGTTGTTAAAGCATGAAAATATGCAGCAGGTTTTCTCATATCTAATATGATAATAATGACTATAAGTGAAGTGTTTGCTTGAGAGATTAAAAACTTATGGGATACAATACCATATTGGTTATATCAATTAACTTGAAAATGAAGCGATGATGATAAAGAGTGGGAAGAAACAATACTATATACATGGTTAAACAAATGAAGTAAAGAAGCAGGTGAACTTATATGGGATAACTTCAAAGAACAACTAAAATGAATGTTTATGTTTAATAGATATTCTAAAACAGCATGGAATATATATTGAGCAAAATGAGTTATTATGGAACAATTACCACCTATATTAGAAACAGTGACAGAATTAGCAAAGGTTATATTATGGACATATAATAGGATAGTATGAGAGAATGTATTTGCTGATGTTAAAAATCCTGCTATATGGTCTAGAAGAGTACCTTGAATATGAAGTTTGATTTATCAATCTTGGTGAAAAGAATATGCTAAAGAGCATAAAGATGTAGAAAAGAATTTAGATAAAGATAAATGATGAAAGTCACATAGGGATGATAAATGAAATCTAATATTCTAAAACATAATAAAAATACCTTGAAAAAATTAACAAATAGAATATACAACAAATGAGTATAAGACCGAATATGACAGATAGACCGAATACCCTTTAAAAGGAATTTAGTTTATAAATCATATCAAATGGTAAAAAGACAATTTCAAGACACTCATTGACTAGAGCAGATGCAAGCATATCAAGCTACTTTAGTTAATCAGTGAGATTTAATATGGAAAACAGATGTAAACACTACAGCTGATTTACCATGAACAGGTAACACAATAGGTGATACAAGATTAGTAAAAGAGAATGGGTTTGCTTATAGATATACTGATTCTTGATGGAAGAAAATAGCTTGAAGTGGAGGATGAGGAGGATGAAGTACATCTTGGTGAGATATAGAATGAACACTATCTGACCAAACAGATTTACAAAATGCTTTAAATGCTAAACAATGAACTCTAACAGAGTGAAATTGAATAGAAATAGATAACTGAACAATTAGTAATACATGAGTATTATCAGTTAATGGTGATGCATGAGCTGTAACAGTAGATGAATTTACTCCAGACAATGAATGAGTAACAGGTAATGTATTAAAGAAGACAGAAAACTGATATGAATGGTGAGAATGAGGATGAGGTGGATGAGACTTTGACCCAGAAGGATACTATCCTCAACTACATGCAGGTATGGCTGACAACCTATATACAGACGATAATATTATTGATATAGATGTATGGAATTTTAGGACAACAGCAGGTTCTGAATCTGTACCTAGTTCTGGTACTGCTTCATTAAACAATCTAAAATGAAGAATGGAAAGAACTGCAGCAAAAACAGGATGAACAATAGATATTACAACAACTGAAGGAATATCTGCATCGGCAGACAAATATGCATTCATTAATGCAGTAAACAATATTACAGATACGTATTCATTTGAATTAACTAGTGGTATTTGGGATGTAGACCCTTCTACATACTGAATCACTGCTACATTACAACAAGCAGAGTTCTCTATAGATAATGGTTCATTCACAGATGACTGAACTACATTCAAAACATATGTATCTTCTTCTAGATGAAATTTCACATTATCATACGATACAGATAATTCAGAACGGGTTTTAACTAATTGAACAGATACATGGTCTACTGCAGATACAACAATATTCTGAATCTCTACACCAGGAAGTACAGCTGATATAGTAACTATTACATACTATGAAGCTGTAACAGATTGAACAATAGATGTAGATTTTGTTGCAGAAGTTCAATGAACATTAACAGTTGCTAATCCTGTAAAATTAGTAGCAACATGAGTAAATCAATATGATTGAACAACATATATTGATAATGCAGAAATAGATGCTAATTGAGAAATAGTTTCATGAAGCAATAAAGTAGTATATGTATATGCATATGGATGAGTAACAAACTGATATATGTGATATAGTGCAGATGGATACATTGTAAATTGTGGATGGATAGCAACATTACCACAGATAGGGGATACTCTAGACCAAACATGAGCTAGTGTAACAACTACAGCATGTAGTATGCCATTTGCTGATACAGGATTCTTCTGTGTAGAAGTATCAGATGATACAGGATTAAGTGTACATCCTAAATGGAGTTGACAGCAAGATACAAACACAGATGCATATGAAACAGATACAGTAAACATCCCTACAGAAGACACAAATAGTAATGCATTACCTACAGATAGTTATGGTATGCCTGCATTATGAGATGTATGTGATGAGATTAACTTCCAGACAAACAAATACATCCAAAGGATAGGACAAACATCTTTCTCATATTCTAATTTGGTAACTGTTGCAGCAATGTGAGTATCATTTGATTATGATGATACAAATATCTTCTATGTATTAGCAAATCCTGTAGTATCAGATATCAGTGGTACATGGACATATACAGCAAATGACTACTGAACAGAGAGGTTCTTAGATAGTAATGATGATATCATAGATATCCCTGTAGAAGCTAATACATCATATGGTTCAAACCTAGTAGATAAACTTAGGACATGAGTTGTCACAAAAGAGGAATATCCAAAGGTTATGGACCAAGCCACATATGATGCATTACCTAGTACAAAATTAACTGATGGAATAATCAGATTTATATATACAGAGGAATAGTCTTCGGACTATTCTTCTGATTTACTTTTAATCAGAAAGACAATGACAAAATATATAGATAGATACTATCTAAACTGAGAACTATATGGAATAAAGTTTGGTGGAGGTGGATGATGGCAACCAGGTGCTAATACAGTTGCTTATTGGAAATTTGATTGAGATTTAACTGATGAAATGTGAAATTATGATTTAACAGCATATGATAATAATTATACATTTGATACATTACCTGATTGAGTAACACAATGCGTAAGAAAAACAGTTATTTGAACATCTTTTGCTTCAACATTAACAGATACTGCTGTTTTTGGTGGAAACTTTACATTAAGTTTCTATATAAATTTTACAAGTATTAATCAGGTAAATAGATTTATGTGATGTGCATCAAACTATACAAATATTCAATACGAAAAACATTCTGGTACAACTTGATTACAATGGTATAATAATAATGAAGCTTGAAGAACTACTTGGAGTTGGTCTCCAGTGGTATATACTTGGTATAATATAATTATAACATGAGATGGTACGTCATATAATGCTTATGTTAATTGAGTACAATTAACAAAAACTTTAGCTGGTATAGTATCAACAGGCTGAGATGATTTTATTATATGAAACAATGTACAATATGCTGAACATAATTGAATGTTATGAAGTTTGAGTAATGTGATTCTAGAAAACAAAATATGGACAGCAGAAGAGGTATCAGTTTACTTCAACCAAACAAAATCTTTATATTGAATATCATAGGGAAATGAACGAAACACAAAAGAAATGGTATCAGTATATCACAGCACCTGCAACCTTAATAACTGCTATTGTATGAATCATTTGAGTAGTTGTATCATGGACAACATTGAATAACAGAGTCCAAAATTTGGAGGAGTTTAAGTCAGAAGTAAATATAGTAGAATTGCAGAGAGATATACAAGATATTAAGACAAATGTAGCTTGGCTAACAAAACTGATGACAGACTATATAAAATAGATTAAAATTTATAACTTAAAAATATACGATGAAATATACATCTAAACTAATTTTAAATTGAACAGAGTATGAGTTTGGTGCAGATAACTCAACTGAAAATACGGAAGAAGAAAATGAATAATCTTTATTTTAAATAAACTAAAATGAAAAACTTTTGGTGTAAAATTAGTATAACAAAATTAGTCTTTCTGATAGTTATGATATGTCTGTGTATATTCACAGGGTATCAGTATATCACATGAAAAGAGATAACCATACAACTACGAGATAGTGTAGTAACATCTATTGTGGCTTTCTATTTCGGACAGAAAGTATGAGAAAGCAAGAAAGATACTTTAATTAAAGAAGAGAAAGATGAGTCACAAATCTAACTATTCTGAACATCATTTAATCCCACAAAAACGAAAACAAGACTTTGTTAATCCACAAGAGATTAACGACAAAAGGAACAAAAAGCTAGTAAAGAATAACTATCACTCACATATACACTGAAAAGATTGAGCAGATACCCCTGCAATGGTAATCATGAACGATGTGATGTTTAATATAGAGGTCTTCAAGAAAGAGTTTGCAAAGGATATCTTAGCAGTATTAGAGAAACACGTATGAAATTATTATATCTTTGAGACTAGAATCCAGGAAGAAATATGAAGGCTATTTGAATTAGAGAGGGTTTTAAATTCTAAGAAGGAAAATGAGTAACCCTTATTATGAGAAACTCAAAAGAGAAATCGTAAAAGATGTAATAAGTTTAATTCTGATAGGACTATGTTCTATCTGAATATGTGCATGATTTATATATTTAATTGTAAAATAATGACAAAGAAAATCACAAAACTCATACAGAACGGAGAGGAATACTTCATAAGAGAATATCAAAATAAATGGCAACCATGAGCTAATACATTGTTATATCTTCCACTAAATATCACAGATACATATTTAGATAAAAGCTGAAATAATATACAAACAACTAATAATTGAGTAACATTTGGTACATATACAAGTGATAATGTTGATTGTTGATATTTTGATTGAAGCTCTAATAATATTGCAGTAACACCTTTTAATATTAATTTCAAGAATTATACTTGTGCAATATGGTCTTATGCTATTGGATGAGAATTAGATGCTAAAATTATAGATATGAGAAATAATATACAATTAACTTTTGTATTCTGGACAGGATGAAAAGGATATGCTTTAACTGGTGTTAAAGACTGAAATTGAACAGCTACAAACTTTAATCCTTGATGGAACTATACTAATAAATGGGTTCTAGTTGGTTTCACAATGGATAACTGAATATTTAAAATGTATATAAAATGAGATAATTTAGATTCAAGTCAAAGTTATACTTGTCAATTAAAAACAGCTATTACTCCAGATTATATAAATATATGAAATGAATATGATAATAATAATTCTAGGCATTACCAATGATATTTAAGTAATTTAATATTAGAAAATAAAAGTCGGTCTGCTTCAGATTGGGATGACTACTTCAACCAAACTAAATCTTTATATTGAATAAGCTAGAAAATGAATCTGCAAGAAGAGAAAGCAAAGCTAGTAGATGCATACACAAAAGTATTAGAGCAGATAGATAGATACTGAAGTATTCCTAACACAAAGACAGAAGACCTACTCAAAAGAAAAGAAACAATCCAAAATAAGATAGAAGAACTAAATAAACTTTTAAATTTTAAAGACTAAATATGCCTACAGATAAACAAATAGAACAGATATGTACTTGATGATTGTCTAAAAAAGAGATATCAGAATTATTCCATGAATGTAAAGTATATCTTTACCAATTAAAGGAAGAAATGCTTAGCACGCCTAAAGAAAAAAGAGCTGCGATAAAAGAGAAATATAATAAAGAGTATTATAAAGTTAAAGTTATATTTGGTACTTGGAGAAATTTATATTCTTATTAATAACAATGTATCCATTTACAGATAAAAAATCTACAACCAAGAAAACCAAGTGAACTAACACTTGCCAATACATAGTATAAGTTGATATTTAAAATACAATATATATAATACAGATGGTCGGTTAGCTACCGTAATTGGATAGAATTGATTAGTCCGATTCTATCCTCCCAATTAAATAAGTTTTATAGACTAATTATAAATACTATGGAAAGAAAATTAGAAAAAATTTTACGTGCAAGATTCTATCACATCAAGGAAAGATGTAACAATGTTAATTGTAAAACCTATTGAAGATATGGTTGAAGATGAATTAGATGTGAACGAGAATTAACAGAAGACTTTATAAAAGATATGTGACCATCGTTTGAGGAACACGTAAATCAGTATTGAATAGAAGATACAACGATAGATAGAATAGATAATAATTGAAATTATTGCAAAGAAAATTGTAGACGAGCAACATGGCATGAACAATCAAAGAATAGAAGAGAATGCAGAAAATTTAATTATAATTGAATAGACTTTGAAACATTAAGAGATTTATCAAATCATATATGAATAAATGAAGGTACTGTTAATGATAGATTAAAAAAATGACGAAGCATAGAAAAAATAGTAAAAACAGAAGTAAGAAAGAATAAAAAAGAAATATGTTATAAATGAAAACAATATGAATCAATTAGATGTCTATGTAATGATTTATGAATTAATGAAAGTATGTTTCGTAATAGATTACAAAAATGATTATCAACCAATTGTGCAGTAGAAAATCCTGTTAGAGAATGAAAAAAACAAATAATATATAGATGAAAAGTTTTTCAATCATTAAAAGACCTTTCTAAATATTTATGAATCCCATATTCTACAATCAAAAGAAGAGTTAGAGATTGATACAATGAAGATGAACTAGTTGAATGAAAAACAATAGAATATAAATGAAAAAAATATAAAACAATACAGGATATTGCAAAAGAATATTGAATAAGTAAACAGGCTATATATTGTAGAAGCTTTAAATGAATGAGTTTAATAGATGCAATAGATGATGCTTTAGATTATAAACAATCAAAATGTACCCATTTACAACCTATACTACAACAAAGAAATATACAGCATGAAAATTCCAACCAAAATACATCATCTTGCACCATACCTGAGGCTGAAGCTACCAATCAAACATAAAATATCTTACAACAAATACAGCACAAGCATCAGTACATTTTATTGTATGACCGAATGAAGAGTGTTGTAAATGTTTTGAAAACGAACCAAAAATCATGTGGCATGCTGGCCAAAGTGAGCGATGAAACCTTTCATGAATGAATAAATATTCGCTTTGAATCGAAGTAGTATGAACAGGACAATACAACACAAAACAGTTAATTAGAGTAACTGACCTAACTGAATATTTAATGTCTGTATATAATATCCCTAGAGAAAATGTCCTTACCCATGCAGATATATGCCAATACTGAGATTATAGTAAAAAGAAAATATTGTGGGATTGAAAAAGGCCATCTAGAAAAGTTGATATAGCAAAATCATTTTTCCCTATGTGATTTGAAACACGGAGAAATCAACTAACTCCTAGAAAGGAGAGTAGATATAAGTCAGATTAAAGTCTTTATATTATTAATAATATAGGAAATGTATAAACTAAATGGAGAAGACAAAGGAAGTACAATCGCTATCAATAAGATAGTATGTCAAATCCTTTGATTAGACTTTGATGCTGTTATCTATCCTGATTGTGCAGCAGCAAATCTTCCTACATTAGCAGCATGAGATGCAAACAAAGCTGTTTGTTTCGATACTACTAACAGTAAAATGAAGGTATGGGATGGAGATAGCCGAGAAGTTATATCTGCTAGTTAATAGCGATAAGAGCAATAAGGGTACAAACTGTACCCTTTTTATTTATTAACCAAATATAAACATGTGATGTGGATGAAAATGAGGTAGAAAAGGTAGATAAAACACTAGGTACTACCGTTACCAAAAATTAAAATTTGAATAGTAAAATAAAAGAGTGGACAATGTATCCACTCTTTTTTATTCTATATCATTATTTAATTTCAAATCAATAATGTACTGTTTTAATTCTTCTATGTATCTATCCTTTCATTCTACAATTATCTTTAGATTATGTACTCTTTTCGATAATTCAGCCACCTCGTTTTCTAACTCTTTTTTTGTTCTCCCATAATATCATCTATTATCATTTATTATCTTTTCTCTATTCTGTCTATAATATTCTTTTCTTCTCTCTACACTAGATACCATCTGTTGTTATATTATAAACTAAAACGAAGCTTTGTAACAATATCATAACTAGAATAAATATTAAAATAATTATATTCTCTTTTTTCTTATTTTTTCCCAATCTAAGTCTCTTTTCTATTTCTATTTGTCTGTCTCGTCTTTCTTTTAATAAAACATATAAAGACTTATAAGCTTTGAGTTCTTTATTCTCTTTCTCTAATTTTTTTATCTTTGCTCTCTGTTCAGCCATTATTATATCATTCATATCATCTGGACTTGGTCTATTCATCTCATATATATTATAAACTAAAAATGTATATATTCTTGTCTTTCCCATTTTCATATTTCTTCTTTTAACCTTTTATTCTCCTCTTTAAGTTTTAGATACATTATTGATTTCTTCTTATAGTCTTCAGCTTTTACATATACTTCTCACTCAAATACATAAACCTTAAAGTTCTCTAACATTTTTAGTTCTTCATCAGTCATCTTTATTTTAATATAAAATCTAAAAACTCTACTGGATAATCTAACACGGACAAAAATTTAATCATGTGTTCTAAGTTATCCTCAACTACACCTCTTCAAATAATTTGCATATCATATCAAGCCTTCCTTGCTTTTAGCCAATCTATTTTATCATTAGATAAAAGCCATTTTATAAATCAATATTTCTTTGATACTATTAATAAATCTGAACACTCACTATTATCACAAGCCTCCCATTCCAAATGATTAGGTACAAAATTCCATTTGTACTTAATCTCCTCCTCTGTGCAATATTCATTTAATAAGTTTAATAATTTTAATTCCATTTTATTTCAATATAGAAAGTAAAAAGTTTATAGGCTCTTCCTGAATGGATAGTAACATTAGCAAACTTTCATAACCCTCAAATGCTTTTGTGTACCCCATTCCTTTTCACTCAACATTTACACTCACACAAAATTTATTTGTTTGGTCTATCTTATCATTATCTACAAGTCGTTTGATAAATCAGTAATATTTAGATACAACCATAGAAGCAATTCTATCTGACATTCTATAATCTCATACCATTAAATTTTGTGTTCAACTTTCATACCATATAGCTCCACAATCAGCTAAATCTCTTTCAAGACTTTCATCATAATTTAATAATAACTTATAAAATTCTGCTTCTTTGGAGCGTGGGTATCAATGAATGTGGTTCATCTTTACTTTAATATACTAATTAAAAACTCTATTGAATTATCTGATATAGCAAGTAACATAAGTAAACTTTCATAAACTCAATAACACTTACAATAATAAGCTCATATTCCATCTGTTCAACAGTCTTCCACAACTTCATCTATGCTCTCATTGCATATCTTATCATTATCTACAAGTCGTTTTATCCATCAAAAGTCTTTACTTACTATATATGCTTTTGCTTCTCTACTCATTGTATTCCAGTCTTCTTCTGTCCACGCATCTGCTGGTTCTCATCCTGTCATCTCTGGACTTAAATTATATTCATTAAATAATTCTATAAGTTTATCCATCTCTACTTAAATTTATGTAAATAAAACATTACTGCACCATAAGCAAATGCTATAAAACCTGATGCAAATATAACTCTATCATCATCAATACATCCTCATATTGTTCTAATAATTCTACAATTATCTTTTTCATTCTAAACTCATATAAATTAAAGATTTATTGCTTTTGATTTTCTCATAATATTTTAGTTAAAAAAATAAATTCTTTGTTTCATCTTTTCTCTATTCTTCCATCAATACCATACCTTACTAGGATTAGGTACTGCATTCCATTTATCTATACACACTTCAGCTTGATACATTGGGTCTGACCATCTTTCATCTTCTATCCATTTTCTGTTAGTTTTATTCCGATGAAGCATACATAAACCTCGGTCGTTAGTCTTACTAACTTTAGTGTGGTCAAAGTTTCAATTCTCTGCCATAAATGTAGCTATCATATCTAAATTACCATTACTCTGGTCGTACCAATAGTTTACTATTTCATTTGCTAGACTATCTTCTGGAAATCAAACTATTCATATAGTGTACTGTGGTTTAATTTCTTGTTCTGCAACAATTTGGTTTAATATGTCTACACAACTATCATATCATGTAGCAGTGTATACACACATAATAAACTGCATTATTAATCAAGTCATTTGATTTATTTTATATCGATAAATTTATAATTAGATGCTGATATTGTATCATTCTCTCTTTCTGCACTATATACTGATATCTTAAATCATCTAATACTCTCTATAGTATTCCACATTCACTTAGCCATCTCTTTCATACTCCTATAATCTCAATATTCTTTTTCTGCTACAAACTTTCATATCTCAACTGCTTCTGTTATAGGTTTCTTCCTACCTTTTTCTTCTAATGTTGTTTCAGATTTTCTGAGATTATACCTCTCCTCTTCCTCTAATGCTAACCTAGATGCAGTACTAGCACATACTGCCATATTAAATTCTATTCTACTCAACTTTATCATATCCTTCCTAGTAGGATTAGGTAGATTTATTATCTCACTCGCTTCCTTTATTAGGCTGTCAAGTCTGCTTGTATTTGTTGTTCTTCCTTCAATATCTTGGTCATTTGTGTCTGAATTGGTAATTGAATTTTGGTCAAAGTATTCCATTTATCATTTTTACTTTACTAAAATCTATATCTGGATACGCTTGCTTTATCTTCCTCATTCAATACATCGTTACATATCCAGTCCACTCCCAATATCTATATAACTGGTCTGATACTCAACATCATGATAAGAACTCCTTAAGATATAAGAACTTCTTACCACAATATTTCATCACTTCTTTTTTGAAGTCAGTAAAGCTATATGATATTGAGGAAGGTTCACATCATATTATATCTCATTCCTGTGGTATCATTCCCTTTACTTGTTATTATTTAAAATGGATAATCGTCTTCCCCTTTTTCATCAAATGATATATCCTTTTCTGATGCTGTTGTATTTACTGGCTCTCAATCTCATTTTGCGATAGGTCTATTTCTTATCTTTCATTGTACAAATGGTATCACTTCATTAAATATCCATTCATCTAATGCTGTATCATTATACTTAATGAACTCATTTGTTTCAGGGTCTACTATAGCCCTTCTCTTAGGTTTAATATCTTTCTCAAAATCAAAAGGGTCATCCCATTTCTGTCAATCTACAAATACTGTTACATAATTTCATACTCTAGTCTTTCAATCTACATCCATAGAATATCTACCACAACTAAACCTTACTTTGTTTATCTCTTTTGGTCATGATAATTTCTGAATTACTTTCCTAACTGTAGGTCAATATCATATCCTCCATTTAATATCATTTCATTCTTCATCATATAACTCAAATATAATCTTATTACTTTTTTTTCATTCCCATTCCTCTTCCTTTAACTCTAATCATACTAGAGTTCATTCTATATAATTACAACTTTCTACTACTGTTTCTGATTCTTGTTTATCTCTGTTCCATCTTGTTATTACAAAATGTGGTCATACTTTATCTGACATCATTAGTCAGTCTAACTTTGCTGTTAAAAAATTAACACGATTTGTTTCTGTAGTTCCTCGTCACATTGTTTTATAATTATAAGTTAAAAATTAATCAAAAGGTATTTGTAATGGTAAAGCCTCTTCTACTTTTTTATCACAATACTTCTGCATTTGCTTTACAACATCATCTACATTATCTCACTCTTCTAGTGATACTGTTATACTCATAGTTGATTCGATAGGTTCATATTGTCTTACCATTATCTTCCTACTATAACCTACCGATATTTCTTTTATCTTCATCTTTAGTCCGTATAATCTAAAATCCTGTTATAATATCAGGTTGCTATAAACTTAGCCTCATTTAAACTAGGTATCATATGCCTAGTTAATCGTATACTACCTGTGTAAATGTCGCCTGTATATATCCATTTATCAGCAAATATTGAATACGTCTTGCTACCATCATGATGTTCTACTGGTGAGATTTTGATTACAATATTAGCCTCTTTATAAACATAATCTCACTGTATCCTTTTAAATTTTAGATTAGTCTTGTTGTTAAACATTTTTGATTTGGTTAATAACTAAAAAGGTAAATTTGAAAGCTCATTACTTCCTGCCCTAATATGGTCGAATAAATGTTCTAATGCTATCCTCTCATCAGCATAACAATCATTCTCTTCATTAATGTTGTGATAATATACACGCCATACTTTCTCATCTTCATCAAACATAATGTAATTGCCATTTTTCTCTTCCTCATCTAGATGTTCAACAAAAAAATCAAAATCGTCTAACAGATTTTGAATGTTTTGCTCCTCCCTTCGAAGGTCAATGTCGATTGTATCGACTGGTTCTTTTAATTCGGTCATTTTATAATATGTATAATATAAAAGCATTTTTTAATATGTAGTTGTTAACTACTAAAACCTATAAATTTTATTTGTATCGGTTCATAGGTTTATTTTGTATCAATATTTAGATTATATTGTTTTACATTTAAATGTAAACACTTTTTTGGTGTTTTTTTATTTTTTCTTTTTTATCAATTATAAACTTATATCGTTCAACTATATGCTCTTCATACCATGACTGAGATAAACTAACTAATTCTTTATCGTTTATCATTTGCTCAACTTTTTCTTGTCCAAACATCTGTATCATCTTAATTGTATACACTTTATAATTTCATGATAATATACAATTATCTGTATAACTTTGTGGAAAACAATTATTGATATCGTATCTATATTTCAACACTCATCTAGATATAAAATGTCAACACTGTGCCTCAGTCCAAAACATTCTAACTCAACTAGTTATACAATTTACATATCATTCATCATCAGCATAATATAGTCTACAATATTCTGAAAATACTCTATCAGCTATATCTTTCCATGTCACACTCCCCTGTGGTTTATGTGTTTTATGCCAATACTCTTTCACAACTTCTACAACCTCAGGGTTAACATTCTCTAACGCTTTCTTGGTCTTCCATAACTTTTTGAATGAGGCTAGTTTGATTTCTTTTTTCATGGTAGTTTTGAAATGATAAAATTTTCTATCAATGTCTTATCATCTTTATGACTTCGGCTATATTTTAGATAGCGATGTAGCTGTTTAACAATAGGTGTTCATGCTACTCTGTTTATCAATTCTATATCTACTCATAGCCAATCCATATAATCTACTAGGTTCATTTGTATCTCTTTCATTGTTATTTATGATAATATAAAATATTCCTTTCTACTCTCATTCAATTATCATAAGTATCATCTTCCTGTATCCTCTCTATTCTCCATCTGTTTAATCAAGAAATAAAAAACAATGTGTTTAATAAATTTGTGGTCTCCAATACCAAGTGATGCTCATCTTTATGCAACACATTTATTCACATTTGTAATAATTTTTTATTCCAGTCCATCATCACTTCTTTTAAATATAAATTGATTTCTTGAGAAATCTACACAGAATGCAAACTCTTTTCAATTAGGTCAATACTTATTCTTAATTATTTTTACTATCATTTCATCATCTAATCTCTGTAATAAAAATATTACATCACTACTAGCATAGTATTCTCAACTTCATTTTAATGATATAAAATCTGTATTACCATTATTTACATCTCTACCAACTGAATTACTTAATTGTGATAAGGAATAAATAACTGCCTTGCTTTGTATTGCTATTCTTTGTATTCACTTAGCTGTGGTAGCATTCTGTTCATATGCTCATCATCAAGTAGATTGTATATTCTGCACAAAATCTATAAATACTATATCTGGTTTTCCTTCCATTATCTTTTTCTCTATGTCATCTAGTTTAAATAAATTATCTGTTATCGTTAGATTTTCATACAATTTTATATTATCATCTGTAAAGGTATAGTCCATAATCTCTCTATAATTCATATTCTCAACTGCCTGAATAATATTCATTAAACAATGCTCAGCATCAACTTCTAGATTTATAAATAAAACTTTTTTCCCTGCCTTTAAAAAGTATGCTACATGAGAATAAGCAAACTTAGATTTTCATACATTAGAATATGCTCATATTGTATAAACCTTTCATGGTATTACTCAACTACAAATATTATACAACTCTGGAAATGGTCAATCAAATCAAAGTTTTCATTGCTTTTTTAATTTCTCTTTCATTTTTTCAAACTTTGATAGAACATCTATCTGTTCGTTTGTAAGCATCTTGATGTTATCTAGATATAAAAGGTATTATACTGGTTTTAAATTTTTTTACTGGTATATTATTTTCTGTATGCCAATCAACCCATTTATCTATTTTCTGTAAGAATGTCTGCCATGCTATCTGTCAATCAGGTTTCTTAATGTTATATAAATTTGCTTTTGCTTTTAACCAATTTATTTCGTCCATAATCTTATTCTCTTTTTTCTCTACTTTATATCACATACCTATCATCTTTAATAAAATTCTTAATTGTATGTTGTATTGTAATATCTGCTCTTCACTTAATATCTCTCTTATATCATCGCTATTCATAACATAAATTTTAGATTTGTCAAGTTTCGGAACTTTTGTATCTACCGTAGGACTCTGTTTAAAAGGTTCGTTTTCTTTTCCGTCGCCTATATTATTTTTAGTTTGGTTAATAAGCATTTCCTCTCCCTGATTTCCAGTCTCTGCAATTTGGGGAGACTGGACAAGTTCATAGGTAGTACCTGCGTTTCTAATTCTGTTCTCATCAATTAAATAATTAACTCTAACATAATTATCTATAAATTTACCATCTTTTCACATGGTTCTAATAACATCAATGAGTCATAATTCTTTTAAAACCTTTTTTGCTTTGTAGAATCTATTGTGTCACCATCATAATCATTTCCACATAAATTCATCTAAGCTAAAAGTTTTACTTGTATCCTGCATTCTACTTTGTTTTATATATTTTATATATAATACAAGTGCATCAGAATTTCATGATTCAATGATTCTATCAGCTGTATAAAAGGTCATTCAAAAGATTTCATTTACATCTAATCAGTGCATTTGAGTTTATTTTTATTATATAAAACGAATTAAACAAAAAAACCTACTAACTGTGTCGTAGTAGGCTGTTCTCATCTGATAGCAGTTGCTACGACCCAAACAGCCATCAGTTAATAGGTTTTTCTGGTTTTTATATTCTATACATATTACGCATGTATGCCTAGTATATAATGATTTATATCTGAATGTCAAGGGTTTTTCAAATTATCTTTTCTGCCTTTTTCAATAAGTGTTTTCAATCAAATCGATTACTCTGCCTTTTTAAATTTCTTAATTGCTCTTTTCTTATCTCATCATCAATACTCTCCATAATCTTATCTATCTCATCTAATATAATTTTCTTTTCCATTTATATCTTTTAATACATAAATCTATTTTGTTTTTAAAAATTTATGTTTTTTTATCAAATCAATCTTTTTAAAAATTTTGTTTATAATTTTCTGTATATTTTTATCAGTTCGTTTCGTTTTAAAAAATAAAATAAAAAGCAATCAATTTTATAAGTGGATATTTCTCCATCTCATAAAATCAATTGCTCTTATTTTATTTTTCATAGCGATACCACCTATTATTTTTCTAAATCAGGATTGTTTCATCTATCAGCTATGTATTGTAGCCTGTTATGTTCTTGTATCATATTCCATATAGTAGTTGCTACTCATTCAGCAGATAAACAAGTAAAATTTCCTAGGTATACATCTCAAAATCATTTAATTCGTGTAAATATTCAGCATTCATCATCTGTTCATACGATTTCAAATCGTAAAGGTAATTCTAAATCATTAGAAATAATGTTCATAGTAGAACATAAAGCTAATTCACTGTCGCCTGGTTCAAGGTCAATGTTTTCATCAGCAAATCTTTTTCTAAGAGTTCTGATAATCTTTTGTTGTAGTTCAAGTTCTTTTTCTGTCATCTTATTTTTGGTTAGGAAGTAAATCTTTTCATAAGGTTAGGGGAATAGGTCATTGTAATTTTCATTTTTTAACGTGAGTTATGATATAAAATAGTTTTTCTCATATTTCTTAGTAATCTTTCCATAAATTCTAAATCATTTTTATGTTTATATTCTCGTAATCTTTCAACACTTTCTATCCAGTCAATAGATAATGTGTCTAAGAAATCTATAGCTTTTTCATATTTACTGTCATCTCTTCAAATCTCTAGTGTCTTAAATAATTTATCAAAAGAATTAAATCAGTAAAATTTTAATCTTTCTATAAGTTTTTCGTTCATTTTTTAGTTAGTTAAAAATAAAAATTAGTTTTCATAAATGTCAGCATCTGCTCAATAATTATCAATAGCATCATCAATAATATCTATCAAATCATCTGCTGAAACTTCTTCACAATTTCAGTAGCCATCTAGTTTAATTAAATTTTCTGTGTTTCGGTTAACATCTCACATAAAGTAATACAATCTTGCCAATCATCAATCTTCTAATTGCTGTTTTGCCATTTCTTCTGCGTCATCTATTGTTAAGTAATCGCTTAAATAATCTTCTCAATCAAAATCTGATAAGATATTATATAATTCACAATAATATCACTCTAAATCTCAATAGCTTTCAATTCTGTCTTTCAAATCTAAAAGCTGTTGTGTTGCTTTAATTGTTAGTTGTTTCATCTTTATTTTGGTAAGGTTGTAAAAGTCATTGTTGATAGAATTGAATAACATAGTTATTCCAAGTGTCCATAATCTTTTTCTCATTTTCACTATCAGCACAAGCCAACAATACAGATAGAGTTTTCAAAAATGAACCTCCATATGTTTCCCGTGCTTGATGTATTTCCCATAAGAAAAATTGTAGTTCTTCTCATTTCTCATCTCTGAAAAATGCTACTTGTGTAAATGGTTTATATCATACATACATATATTTTTTCATTTTAATTTTTGTTATCATCTAAAATAGTTGTACATACAGAAATTTCCACCACTCAGTCCCAGTCCATAAATCAATCGGGTGTATTCCAAACAATCTCATCATCTTCATACCACATATCTCATTCACAAATTTTTTCTTCATTTCACTCAATGTCTAGCCAGTTGTTTATGTATTCTTGTATCACATTTCTTGCTTTTTCCAAAGCCTTGTGTTTGTCTGTATAAACAAACAAATTTGTAAAGTGTTCATCGTAATTCTGTTCTAAAAACACATAGCATAATTTTTTCTTTTCCATCTTTTAATTAGTTAGAATATAAAACTTTTTTTTCGCATTTATCAATTCGTTCTTGTAGTTCATCTTCTCACCATCAGTGCCAAATATCAAAACATACATTTCAATCAGTTAGATACAAATTTCCAGTATGTATATCTTGCCTTTGTTCTTTTCAATCTCAAATTCTTACTAAGATTTCACAATCTAAATCTTTTCGCTGTCTAATATATAGTCAGTTTTCCAAGTCAAGTTCTATAAAATAATAATCTTTTACCATATAAAAGATTTCATCAATGTTCAAGCCTTCGCTTTCCATATTTTGAAAATAACATCTATAATTTTTCATTTTTCTATTTTTTAAGATATAAAAAGTCTTTTTTGATTTCTTTTGCTATTATTCCATAATCTTTGTAGTCATCATATTCTATGATATGTTCCATATTATCGATGTCAGTTAAATCTTTTTCATATATTCGAAAATCTCAATATCACCAGTCATAATCGTATTTTTTATCATCGTATGTATATTCTCGTACATTGTATTCTTTGATTTTGTCCAGATACCACCACGATTTTCGATTGTCTCTAAATTCTTTTTTCAATTCTTTTTTGTTTTTTGCGATGATTTTCAATCAGTCGCTATCAGTTAGTAAGTAGATTTTTTTCATTTTAATATAATTAAGTAGATAAAAGCAGTTTTTTATTGCTTTAATAGCAATACTTTATTATAAATTTCCTTATTTTCTAGCATTCTTTTTGCTATTTCCTTGTTTGCTTTTCAATAGTCAATAATTTGTAGGTCTTTACCTAATTGCAGCATATTAATACATTTTGTATTATATCCTAAAAGCTGCAAATTAAGCTTAATTTGTTTGTCTTTAGTTTTTGCTTTTTGCAATTCTTTAATAGTTTTTTGCTCGTTTTTATAACAAGCTTTTAAATTTTTTTCAAATTCATTCATTTTAATATGTATAAGAATATAAAATTTTTAAATATTAGATTCACTTTTTTAAATCGTTTAATTCCTTTTTGGTTTTTCAATACAATTGTTTTTTCTTATATTCTAGGTATTGTTTAGCCATTTCGTCCCTTCTTTTTTCAATTTTTCTAAATATAAGATAATTCACAAAAGCAATAATTCCAAATAATCAAATATAAACTAATAACATCTTATAAAATCAAAAGATAAAAAAGCAACGTATACAAAAAGTATACGTCGCAAATTCTAGTCGGTTGTGCGATAATAATAAGTCAAATCGTCTCATTTCAACTTTTTTTCGATTTTACTATCAAATTTCTTCCATAGTTTATCATACAACCAAGCCAAATCGTCGTTTTTCTCGTACCAATACCAAATTTTGTGGTTTAGACACATAACAAAAGCAGTCAATTCAAGTTTACCAGTTTCTTTTTCTCGTTTCTCATTACATCGATTTTCAATTTTTTTCAAAATTTCTTTTTTATCACTTTCCAAACTCATTTTTAACAACAATTCTTTCCTTTCAAGGTTGTACCAATCCAATTCATACAAATTGAACAGGTCATTTTTACTCATTGCTATATACATAAAATATAAAAACAATAGCATTATATAAAAATAAAAAGCAAAATCAATAAAAAATACAAAATAAATACAAAACAAATACAAAATTGACGAGTAAACACCAATTCATAACTAGCAACACTCAAAAAACATCAAAAAATCAAAAAAGATATCAAAAGATATCGCAAAAAACAATACAACCTAGTCAATACCTAACAAATCGCCAAAATTCACAAAAAATCGCACAAAAGAATTACACAACATACACATACCTACATACCATATACAATTATCTATACATATTATACTCAATATATTACTTTATACTCAATATATTACTCTATATATTACTAGTTCTAAAAAATCAATATATTAAAAATCAATATATTACTTAAAAAATCAATATATTACTAGTTCTAAAAAAGAAAAGGAAGGTAAAACAATTCCTACTTTCTTTACTTTTTTTACTTTCTTTACTTTCTTTACTCTACAAAATCCAAATTCAAAACGATGAAGCTCTCCAAAAGCAAAAACACAACGCACACGCACCCAGGGGGGAAGTCGAGCGAGGGAAGGCAGGGGGTGTCAGGGAAAGACCAGTACTAAGTCATATATATTTTTTATATTTTTTTTATTTTCCAGTTGAAAACATATATGATAAAACTATAACAAAAGCAGTTAATAACTTTTATTATTTAACTATAAGTAATGATATATAAAAGTAAAGCAGACCTACTAGGTAGGATGTGAAAAGCTAGGTCTGATGTAAGGTTAATAGACAGGATGATATGTAGAGGAGAAGTAAAAAAGACAGATAGATGATATGAGATAGAAGAGAAATTTTTCATCAAGTGAGTGAATGAATATGATATAGATATGACATTGCTAGGTGACATCGAGAGGATAAGGGAGGAGGTAAGGGAGGAGGTAAAAAAAGAGAGTGAATGGTATATAGGGAAGAACAATGAGTATTATGAGAAGAAGTTAGGGATGTATAGGGAGTGGTTTAGAAAGGTATTAGAGAAGGTGTATAGAGATTGTAGGATAAAGCCAGAGTACCAGGAGGAGATAAAAGAGAAGATAGAGAGGATGTATTGGTATATAGATAATGAATGTGACAAGTAAGGCTTGACTTTGATTTTTTTTTATATAATTAGAAGGGGAAATATTTTTGGGGAGAAGAATAAACCCTAAGCCTATGTAAGGCAGAATTTACAAAATAACAGAGAGAAGATGAAGAAATGAGTAAAGCCAAGTAGTGCATTAAGTTGAGCGTTAAGGGAGATAAATGAGAGTGATAGTATCACTAAGATAAGGAATGACATCAATTGGAATAGGAACATAAGTAGGGGGGTATCGCATTGATGATTAGACGTTAATATGAGTGAGGAGGAGGTAAAGGCGATGGTAGAGAGTAAGAAGAGGATAATGATAAAAGCAGTTAGTGATGGGTGTACTATTGGGGAGGCAAGGAAGGAGTGAAAGGTAAGGAATTGGATATGGGATATAATGTTAGAGGATATGGCGTTTGTAGAGGAGTTAGAGTTTGCTGTAGATAGTGATATCAGGTTAGCGAAGAGTAAGATAAGGTTAGGGTTAGAGAAGGACGATTGTGAGGAGTTTGCATTAAAGTATTTGAAAGCTAAACTACCTAATGAGTATTGAAGTCAGAGCATAAATATGACACACTGAGTGAAGGGGAAGGAGGATGATAATAAGAGTGTGGATGAGATGTTAATACAGTATTATCAGGAGTAGTACTGTTTTCTTTTTTATTTTAGATTTTCTTTTTTATGTGATGACCGACAATACAGAAGTGATAGAGGCTACAGATGTTATAGAGACAGATGCGATAACATTGAAGCATATAATGGATATACCAGAGAACGAGTTAAGCATTAATGATAAGGAGATGTGAGAATTAAGTTTTGAGCAGAGGTTATTTAAATGGAAGGCGAATGTTAACAAGAGTGTAGCTAGTAGATTAGAGTATATACATTGTGTGCAGGAGAATAATAAGAAGATAAGGTTAAAGATATTACAGAGGAGTACAGGGGATGATTGGAAGAAGATAATAGAGACATGTAGAGCAGACCCTATATTTTTTTTCAATATGTTTTTATGGACGTATAATCCTAGATTAGATAAGCCACATGTGCCGTTTATAACATATCCATATCAAGACCAGTTTATCAAGGATATTATAGAGAGTGTAGAGGTAGGTATAGATGTCTGGGTAGAGAAGAGTAGAGATATGGGATTAAGTTGGACGATGTTATGAATATTTTTATGGTGATTTTTATTTAAGGAATGGTCAGTATTATTAGGTAGTTATAAGGAGGATTATGTAGATGCACAGTGAAATATGGACTCAGCAT
>Ga0310786_10002901_pt1 | contig 25540 bp, 16 predicted proteins | sample AusTroGonzalo_MG_FD_203881 | JGI IMG/M metagenome (GOLD analysis project Ga0310786, IMG submission 203881) | Bovine rumen microbial communities from tropical cattle in Woodstock, Queensland, Australia - Gonzalo_03 (v2) (version 2) | ecosystem: Host-associated > Mammals > Digestive system >...
GTATTGGAGATGTATCCGTCGAGCATAGTGGTGTCGCCGACCTTGGCGAACTCGTGGCTGTGGCTGTGGTAGCCGAAGCGGATGCCGGCCTTGTTGCACTTCTCGCCGATGGCGTCGAGATACGCTGCATAGGTCTTGATCTCGGCCTCGGTCTTGAGGGGCGGGGAATAGGACACGGCCAGGTATTTAACGCCTGCGGCCTTGTGTGCTGCGATGCACTGGTCCCACCATTTCATCGCCTCGGTGAAGTCGCCGGAGGCCAGTTCGGAGGCGGTGAGGTTGCGGCTGGTATGCGAGGAGACGAACTTCAGGCCGGCCTTGTTGAGTGCAGCCGTGAAGGCGGCGGGCTCCAGGCCGGAGAATTTGCCGTCGGCATAACTGGCGGCCTCGACTCCGGTATAACCCATCTGCGCGAGCCTCATCAGCACGTATTCGTGGTTCTTCGCGAAGAGTTCGGGCGAGCCTATGAGGGAGCGGGCGGAGTAGAGCTGGACGTTCATCTCCTTCTTCGGGGCGTCCACCTCCTCGGCAAGCCTGTAACTGACATAGGCGAACTTCTTGCTGTCCGGGCTCCAGGAATTGACGTTGATGGTGCCCTGGCCTCCGAAGAGTTCGACGAGGACCTTGGGCTCGCCGCCGGTGGCAGGGATCATGCGGAGCTGGACGTTGAGGTCGGCGACGTGCGAACCCGGGTCGATCTCGTAATCGTGATAGGCGATGTATACGACCTTCTTCCCGTCAGGGGAGATGTGCGGGAACCAGGAGTTCATGTCCTCGTCGAAGGTCATCTGGGTCTGCTCCTTGCCGTTGGCCTTCATCCTCCAGGCCTGCATGCGGCCGGTGCGGACGCTGCAGAACCAGATGTACTTGCCGTCCAAGCTGAACTCGGGGCCGTCGTCGAGGCCGGGAGCGTCGGTCAGACGGACTTCCTTGCCGCCCTTGGTGGACATCGCATAGACATCTGCGTCGGGCGAGACGTCACGGAAGGCGCAGTACACGGCGGTCTTGCCGTCGGGGCTGATGCCATGCAGGTAACTGGGACCCAGCGGAGTGATCTTCTTGGGGTCTCCTCCCTCGAAGGGCAGGACGTACACGAAGGAGTTGTGTCCCTTCGTGTTGGTCGGGTCGTTGCTGCTGAGGCCTATCCACTTGCCGTCGGCGGTGATGACGTGGTCGTTGTTGCACTGGGTTATGGTGCCGGTGTTCATCTCGATGAGGTCGGTGGAGCCGTCGGGGGCTATCTTGCAGAGTTTGCCGCCCGTGTTCACCACGAGCCACTTCCCGTCGGGAGTCCAGTTGGGAGCCTCCACAACAAAGGGGAATTCTTTGATCACCTTGTGGGTGTCAGTCTCTGTGTCGTAGATTTCCAGGTAACTGATGGTGCGGTTGGGATGCTGCCCGGAGGCAGTCAGGCCGCCGGCGAGAAGGATGGCCATACAAAAGAGGATTTTGTTTTTCATATTCGGTTTTGATTACTGTACTTGCGTAAAGATAAGAATAAATCGGCAAAAATCACTATCTTTGGACAAATCGTCCCTCAGACATACAACCAAAACTGTTTCAATATGAAAAATTCCTTCAGATTCTTCCGCCTCGCGGCCATCGTCGGAGCCTTGGTCCTGACGGCGGCGGCCTGTTCCCCCAAACCCCCCGACACCAAGAAAGGCATAATGGACGCCTTCGTGGCCGGGACCCTCGATCCTTCCTACGCCCCCGCGGCCTTCTTCATCCATTACCATAGCGACCAGAAGGAGGGCGATCCCGCCGTACAGGCGCACCTGGACTATTTCCGCGAGTCCGGGATGGACATACTCAAGGTCCAGTTCGAGCAGGGCGCTCCACGCATACGCGAGATGAGCGAGGAGGGCATCAGGCTCATACCCGAGGATTTCTACAGGCCCACGCTCGAGATCATATCCAAACTCCAGGAGGCGGAAGGCAAGGACACCTATGTGATCCCCACCGTCTACAGCCCCTACCAGGTCTCACACAATACCATGGGCGAGCCTATGATAATGGCCGCGGCCGTGGAGCAGCCCGCGCTATACAAGAAAGTGCTCGACTCGTACCGCGACGCCCTCATCTGGCTCATCAAGGAGTGCAAGAAGATAGGCATCCAGGGCTTCTATATGTGCACCCAGGGCGGTGAGATGATGTTCAACGACATCCCCGGCTTCTTCGAGAACTTCGCACTTCCCTACGACATGGCGGTGATGGGCGAATGCTGCCGCGACACCAAGATGAACATCCTGCACATCTGCAACTGGGAGGGTCCCTATGACGACCTTACCCGCTACAAGGACTATCCCGGACAGATCGTCAACACTCCCGACAACCTCAACGGCGTGCCGTTCACCCTGGCCGACGGCGTGGCGCTGTTCGGCAGGCCGGTGCTCGGCGGCTTCAACCGCCAGGGAGAGTTCAACACCGTCACGGCGGACGAAGCCGCCGCGCTCACGCACGAAATACTTGACAGCAACCCTAAGGGTCGCGTGATGATAGGCGCCGACTGCACCGTAGGCAATGCCCCCAGGGAGAACATCCTGGCTGCAATAGCCGCGGCTCACGGACAGAGATAAATATTTAATTGTCAATGAAAAAGATCTTCACCACGGGCCTGCTGGCCCTCTTAGCCGCCGTCGCGGGCGCGCAGACCGTCATACCCCTGCACCAGGAATCCGACGGCAGGTATACCATGAACGCCTCCGTCAACGGGGTCGGGGTCAGGACCTATTACACGCCCGACAAGTGGTACGCCAGCATGTCATCGACGACTTACCTGTTCCTGTATGAGAACGGCTATATAGCCGATGCCGACGTGAACGGCATGACGACGGTGAAGATGCCGAACGGGACCTCCACCAAGGCCGCTTCGTTCGTGATACGCAACCTCAAGATAGGCAACGTCATAGTGCAGAACCTCCCCGCCTTCGTCATCACGAAGCAGACGGTGCCGCTGCTGGTCGGCAACGCAGCCTTCGACTGCTTCGGGACCGTGTCGCAGGAAGGCTCCAGGCTGATCGTGGACGACCGCTTCGAGGAGGATTTCGAGAAGGAGGCTGTCGCCGAGGCCGAGCCCGCCGCGCAGGCGGAGACCGAGGCGGAGGCGCTTGTCAAAGTGCTCAAGGCCCATCTCGACGCCAAGGAGTACGCCGAGGCCGCCGAATGCTTCGAGACTCTCCAGGAGATGGGGGTGCTCACGATGTACAGCGAATACCAGTACGCGATGGTGCTGAACATACTCAGGCGCAACGACGACTGCATCGCCCTAGCCAGGCCCTGGATCGACGAGAACCTGGGCAAGGCGATGACCCTCGACTACTGGATGTACGACGCCCTGGGCGACTGCTACGCCCGCAAGGGCGACAAGGCGCACGCGATCCAATACTACGAGGAGGCGGTGGCGGCCTACTGCCGCCTGTTCAATACCACGGAGAAGGAGATCAAGAAGAGCAAGTTCAAGGACGAGACTCTCGGCTACACCCTCTACGACCTGGCGATGCAGTATGCGACCAGGGACATAGGCAAGACCTACTATTATGTCGCCCTGGCGGCCAAGAGTGGCAACGCCAAGGCGATCGAGTACTGCAAGAACATGAAAATCAGTTACTAAATACACAGACCATGAAAGACAGCAAACTCTCCCGGAGGTCGTTCGTCAGGATGTCCACGGCCGGAGTGGCCGCGATGTCCCTGCCCGCGCTGGCGTCAGCCAGGCAGGGCGGCGCGCCCGAGGCGCCCCTGGCCGCCCCGCAGCAGCAGGGCGGCGCCGCGGCGCAGAACATCATCCCGGCCTGGCGGCCCGGCGACGCGGATTCCTTCACGAGGTATTATTTCGACTCCCTGATGCTTGAGGCCCGCTATTTGGACTCCGACATCCCCTCCACGAAACTCGAACTCTTCGGTGAGACCTTCGACACGCCCATCATGACGGCGGCCCTCTCCCACCTGAACAATCCCCAGAACGGAATGATACTCTACGCCCGGGCCGCGGCCGCCTGCAATGCGGTCCACTGGATGGGAATGGGCGAGGACAAGGAACTGGAGGACATCATCGCCACCGGCGCCAGGACCATCAAAGTCATCAAGCCCCACGAGAGCAACGACGAGGTCTTCCGGCGCATAAAGCACGCCGTCGGAGCAGGATGCTTCGCGGTGGGAATGGACATAGACCACGCCTTCAATTCACAGGGAAAATACGACAACGTACTCGGCCTGCCGATGCGTCCCAAGACCACGGCGGAGATCAAGTCCTTCGTCAAGGCGGCCCGCATCCCCTTCATCATCAAGGGAGTGCTGAGCGTCACGGACGCGCGCAAATGCCTCGAGGCCGGCGTGGCGGGCATCGTGATTTCCCACCACGGCGGCCATGTCCCCTACTCCACCCCGCCGCTGATGGTCCTCGAGGACATAGCGGACGCGGTTGGCGGTAAGATGAAGATTTTCGTGGACTGCGGAATAGTCAGCGGAATGGACGCCTACAAGTGCCTGGCGCTGGGCGCAGACGCGGTCTCCGTAGGCCGCCACCTGATGCCCCTCCTCCGCGACGGGGTCGAGGCCACTGCAAAGAGGATCAACGCGATGACCGCGGAACTCGCCCGCGCAATGGCCGTCACCGGGGTCACCAGCCTCGACAAGATGGACCCGACGGTCATTCACAGAACCCTGTTCTAGTTTCCTCCCGGCGACCTTGCCACAGTAAAACCGAGCGACACCGACCGTCCCTCGCCATCGACCACCGTCACGGTGTGCCGTCCGGGGGACGGTGCCAGCCGCATCTGGTGTATGAAGCGGGTCTCTCCCAGATATTCGTCGTCGAGATGCCAGTAGAGCGTCGCTGACGGATCCCGATGGACGGCCTGGAAGACCGCCCCCGGTTCGGAGCCGTCCAGCTGACGCGGCAGGGTGAGTATGCTCCCCGCCTCGGGATACAGGAACTCCAACGGAGCCGCATCCCGGGCCGGCCGCACCTGGTACTCCGGATGCCAGGACTTGTAATACCATTCCATACCTGGCGGAAGCCTGAAGAAACCGTCCTTATGATAGGGGCATACGGCGCTCTCCGCCGCCTTCTCAGGAAGCAGGACAGTCTCATAATCAGGACATTCCTGACTCCTGAGCATGCCTGACTCCTTGCAGACATCCAGGAATACGCCGCCATCCAGTGGCTCCTCGAACCAGTCGGTGGAAGGAGGGAGGAGACCAAGCAGTTCGAAGAGGACGGGGCCCGAGGTCCTGGCGCCCGTCATCCCGGCCACGCCGTGCCCGTCGGCGTTGCCGCACCACACGCCGACGGCGTAGTCGGGCGTCACACCCACGGCCCAGGCGTCGCGGTAGCCGTAACTGGTACCGGTCTTCCACGCCGCCTTGCGGACGGAACGGACGAGTTTCCAGTCCAGTTCGTCGGGCCTGTTCACCTCCTTCAGGGCCTCGAATGTGTACCAGAGCGCTATCCTGTCGGTGAATGGAGACCCGGCGGAGAGGCCCTCGTAACTGCGGACCATCCCGGAGTACGCCCGGGTGATGTCCGCAAGGGTGCCTTCGCCTCCTCCGAGGATGAGCGACAGCCCGTAGTCGGCGGCATCCCTGTCCAGGGTGGACAGGCCGGCCTCACGCAGCACGTCCAGGAACCTCGGTGCACCGTATGCGCGAAGCAGATGTACGGCAGGGACGTTGAGCGAGCGCGCCAGGGCCTCGGCCGCCGGCACGGCCCCGTGGAACTGCAGGTCGAAATTCTGCGGGGTGAAGCCGTTCAGGTTCACCGGCGTATCCTGCAGTAGCGTCCTGGGCAGGATGGTCCCCTCCTGCAGGGCGGCGCAATAGAGGAAGGGTTTCAGGATGCTGCCCGTGCTGCGGGGCGAGGCGGCGATGTCCACCTCGGAGCCGTTTCTCGCCCTTGACGGGGACGAATTGCCCACATAGGCTATCGTCTCTCCCGTCCTTATGTCAAGGATGACGGCCGCGAGGTCCGCGATTCCCTCCATCGCCAGTTCGTCCGACCAGCGGAAGGCCGTCGCTTCCACCTGCCGCTGCAGGTGGATGTCGATGCCGGTGCGGGTCTCCCTGCCCTTCGGCTGCTGCTCCACATAATGCTTTGCCAGGCTGGGAAGGGGGTATGGCGCGTCCGGAAGCGGCTCGGCCATGGCGCTTTCCAATGTCGATCCATCTATGTAGCCGCGCTTCTCCAGCCTTTCCAGCAGGCGGTTGCGCTTCTCCAGCAGGCGGTCACGACCCTTTCCCGGATGTATGGTGGAAGGGGCGTTCGGGAGTACGGCCAGGGTGGCGGACTCGGCCCAGGAGAGTTCTCCGGCCGGACGGCCGAAATATCTCCACGCCGCCGCCTCAAGGCCCACCACATTGCCCCCGAAAGGGGCGTGGGAGGCATACATCGCCAGTATCTCCTTCTTGGTGCAGCGCATCTCCAGACGGGTGGCGAGCACCGCCTCCACCAGTTTCTGCCAGAGCGTCCGCTCCTTCCCCCGCGACAGCCTTATGACCTGCATCGTGATGGTGCTGCCTCCGCTCACCACGTGGCCCGCTTTCAGGTTGCTGACCACGGCCCTGACCAGGGCTATCGGGTCCACGCCCGCATGCCAGCGGAAATGCCTGTCCTCGAACTGGACCAGCGCCGTGGCGTAGCGGGAAGGGACGGTGTCGCAGGGCGGGAAACGCCACTGCCCGTCGTCCGCTATGCGGGCGCCGAGCAGTTCGCCGCTTCGGTCGAGAACGACCGTGGCGTAAGGCGTACCTTTGAAAAGGTCCTTCGGCAGGCAGCAGAGCCAGCCTGCCAGAAGGACCGCTAAGACAATCAGAATGACTTTCAGCCTCCGGCTCATCGGACGACCGAGGTGGTCCCGGACTCCGTGTTGGCAGCCACCTGGGGATTGTACATCGCCGAGCAGGTGACGGAAGGCAGGGTATACGAGCCCTCGTATGCAGCGCGGAGTTTCAGGTTGAAGGTCTTGGACGCGCCATGCGGCAGGTCGAAGAACCAGTCGCAGCGGTCGTCGCGTATGTCGCGATAATCTGCTTCACCTTCGACGACTCCGCCCCTCATCCTGTCGTTCAGGATCTCCCAGCCGGACGGGATGCTCTCGCTCAACGCGAGCGAGCGGTAGTCGGCCTGGGTCGGGTTGGTCACCCTGACCACGGCGGTGAACTGCCTGCCCTGGGGGATGGACGCCACGTTCAGGTCATTGCCATCGGCATCCTTGTAGGAAACGCTGAGCCTGAGACCGTTGGACTCCGCCTGTACCCTGGTCCCGGCAGGTGCGCGCGAGACGGACGTGAGCGTGGCGTACAGGACATCGTCCGCAGTGTTCTTCACCTCCACCTTGCCGGAGACGGACTGACCGTATACTGACTTCGCCGAGACGACCTCCTGTCCGTTCACCGTCGCCTTCACACCCTGGGAACTGACCTTGCCGTAAAGGCGGTCCATAGCCATGGCGGCGAAGGCTGCCTCCTGCGTGGAATAAAGTCCCTTGTTGATGCTCTCTGCCACTTCGAGGGCGGCAGGAAGGGCCTGGCCCATGTCGTCCGTGAGGGCAAGGGCCTGGAGAACCACGGCCTTGTCGCGGAGGCTGGAACCATAGGTGAAGTCAGCGGCATTATAATCGCCGGAGCCTTCCCTGGTCATAAGTTCAGTGGCCTGCTTTGTCTTTCCGCTGACCGCATATGCGGCTGCGAGCATCCATTCGGCCCTGCTGTCAAGCGAACCGGACTCCTTGAGGCGGTTCATCGCGGCATTGTCGGGAGCGCCGGCCACGGCCAAGGTATACAGGCGGTAGCACTCGTCCAGCTGGCTGAAGGCCGCGTCGCCCGCGAAACGGTATGCCTTGCTCATATTGCCCTGGAAGCGTTTCCAGTTGCCTATGACATCGGCCTGGACCTCGAAGCCGGCAGCGGCGGCCTCGGCGAGGAACTGGCCGGCCATGGAACTTGCCCAGCTGTCGGAGCGTCCTGCTCCATTCCAGTAGGCGAAGCCGCCGTCGCTGCGCTGACGCGCATAGAGCTGGCGGATGAGGTCAGGGATGATCTCGCGCGCCAGGGCGGCATCGGCTTCGGACAGTTGCGGGAGCAGGTGCAGCATGGTCAGGCCGCGCGAGGATATCTGTTCCGTACAGTTGTACGGATAATTCTTCATCGTCCTGAAGAGGCCGGAGGCATCCACTGCGGGGAAGCCGGCGAGTTCGAGGCTGGCGCCTTCACCGGCGTCGAAGGAGACGGTCCCGCCAGCAGGAATCCTCTCCTGGCGGACCTTGACGGTCTCGGGGTTGGGATGCACCACCTGGATGTCTATGGTCTCGGAGGCCTTGCGGGAGGCTCCCTCGGCGGTGACGGTCACCTTCGCAGGGCCTTCGCCGGCGGTCTTGAGCGCGAAGCGCACCACCTGGTCGCCCTCCCCGTCGAAACGGGCGGTCGTCACCGACTCGCCGTCGACGGCGAGCGCGCCTTCGGCCTTCACGGTCACCTTCGCCTCCCTGACCTTGTCGTCAAGCGCGAAGACATTGACCGGCAGGACCACCTGGTCGCCCTCGCAGATGCGTGCAGGCAGGCTCATCAGGACCATCAGCGGGGACTTGACCGCGACGGTCTTCTCGGCATTGCCGTAAGTGCCGTCGTGCCCGGCCACCACCATCACGCGGAGGCTTCCGACATACATCGGCAGGCGGACGTCGTGCTTGTTCGAGCCCTTCTTGAGAGTGAAAGGTCCGAGGAACTGCACAACGGGGTTGAAGCGGTTGTCCTTGCGGGCCGCGACGACGTTCTCCTGGTCTCCTCCGACGGAAAGCATAGGGCTGAAACGGCCGGAGAAGGCGCCCACGACCTGGTCGTAGAGGTCCCAGGTCTTGACGCCCAGGGCCTCGGTGCGGAACATCGCATCCCAGGGCGAAGGGGTCTTGAAGTTCGTGAGGTCCAGAAGGCCCTCGTCCACGATGGCGAGGGTGTATGTCATGGGCTTGCCCGACTTCTCGGACACCTGGATGGAGAAGGTCTCCTCGGGCGCCACGGTGTCGGCGACCTTGATGACCGGCTCCAGATGCGAGGCGGGATCCTCCACGCCGAGCCGCTTCACGCCGTACAGGCGCAGCGGCAGGTCGCCCTCGGACTGGTGGTAAGGCTGGACGAGGGTTATATGGACATAGAAGTTCGGGGCCAGGTCAGGAGTGACGGTGAAGGCATAAGGGGTATCCGTCCCGGACTTGGTGGAGACCCATTCGCGGGAGAGCACGCCGGAGCCGTTCTCCAGGGAGACGAGCGCCTGACCGCCCTCGGCGGCCGGGATGTAGACCGTAGCCCTCTCGCCGGCACGGTAACTCTCCTTGTCGGATGCGAAAGTGAGCATAGTGACGGCGTCCGGGTCCCTGCGACCGGAGCGGCCCATATAGGATGGCCAGTCGATGACGACGGTGCTGCCGGACACGTGTCCGCCCGCGACGTCGCGCACGATCACCAGATAGCGGCCCCATTCATCCTCGGCCGCGCGTATCGTGAAGGTGGCGTCCTGCTCGCCCGAGGTGAGCCTGCCGGAGGCCACGGGCCTGGCATTCCTGCCACTGACGTAACTCTGGAGGCTGTTCGGGTCGCTCTCCCACCACCATCCCCAGTCGAGCTTGAATACGGAGTACTCCAGCTGGCGGCCGGAGAGGCGCTGGCCGGAGGCGTTCACGACGGCGACGCGGACCGTATGGTCCTTGTCCGTCTCGAGTTCGCCGTCCGAAGGGAATTTCACTCCCACATAGGCGGGGAAGGGCGAATAAGGGACGGTCTGCGTAGTGAAACTCTCGTCGCCGCCGCCCTCCAGGACGGAGGTGACGATGAAGGCCTGGAGCAGGCCGGGCGCGTCCTTGGCGGCCGGCAGGTCGAAGGCCGTCTCGGCCGTTCCGTCAGCGGAAAGGACGGTCTCGAAGAGAGGATGCTCGCTGACCTCGAAGGTCGAGGCGGGATTGCGGAAGACATAGCCGTCGAAGCCGGGGAAGGAGGACGGGCCCTTCGAGAGGGTCATCGTGGCGCTGGCCTTCAGACCGGAAGCCGGGATGCCGGTGAGCCATGCGGAGGAGACCTTCGCCGATGTCCTGGAGCCGCCGGCGAGTATGCTGCCGGGCAGGTCGAGGTTGACTTTCAGGCGGTTAGGCTTGATGCTCTCGACGTGGAGGCTCTTGTGGAAGGCTGAGCCTCCAACCTTTATGTAGGCGTTCCACCAGCCGGTGGGATCCTCGGAGGAGGAGGCGATGGGGAAAGTATAGAAGCCGTCGGTGCCGGTCGAGACCATACGAGTGTAGAACTGTCCCTCCGGGGTGTAGAGTTCGAGAGAGGCGGGATGGCCCTCCGGGATGCGCTGCATCCTGTCGGACAGGATCATCGTGACGTGGAGGGTGTCGCCCGGACGCCAGACTCCGCGTTCGCCGTAGATGAAACCCTTGAGGCCCCTCTGTACGGTCTGGCCGCCCACGTCGAAGCGGCTGAGGGACTTCTCATAGCCGTCGGCGAGACGCAGATACCCTATGCTCCTGCCCTTCCGGGCAATAAGGACGAAGGGCTTGTGGGCCACCTCCATCTCGGCGAGACCGTCGCCGCCGGTCTTCGCCGTGGCGATGCGCTGGAGCTGATAGTCATAGACCTCCAGGTCCACGCCGGAGGAAGGCTTGGCGCTGCCCAGGTCGGTGGCTGCGGCCCAGAGGGTCTCGCCGCCGGCATACTGGGCCAGCAGGCCGATGTTGGAGGAAAGGAGGTTCACGACCGGGAAGCGGCCCGACTCCATATAGAACGTGGGCTTGTCGGGATTGTCCCTGTCCTCCCAATTGTACAGGCTCCAGTCATAGTAATTGTCCCACCAGTAACTGTTCTGGATGTCCCAGGCGGCATTGTCCGTCTCCGAAGGGACGCCGTCGCTGACGGGCAGCATCTGCGGGGCGGGCTTGCCGCCGTAAAGCGAATAATCCTGGCGGAAGGACAGGATGACGCGGTAGATCGCGCCGGGCTCCTGCCTGAACATGCCGGAGAGATCGATGCTGAAGTCATTCCATTCGTGCAGGTCCCTGGTGGCGTCGCCGCCGAGCGGCACCTGGCGGCTGTAGACGAGCCTGCCGGCTCGGCGCAGACCGGAGGAGCCGCCGAGGTCGTTCTCCTGCAGGAAGAGAAGGACGTTGTTCTCGTAAATCTTGATGATCCTGAGGTCCACGGCCGAGAGATTCACGGCGCGGAACGGGAGGATGAGGCCGGTCTCATCCGGGAGGATGTTGCCCTCGAGCGGAATCTCGACCGCCGGGACGGGGTCGGCGGAAGGAAAGGATGTACGGAATGCGCTGCCGACTGCATCCCCTCCCGCACTGTGCACGGAAGGATTGACAGTGAGGGTCAGTTCCCCGGAGGGATCCTTCTCGTAATAGATGACGGCGCGGTTGTCCCTGATGTCGACGGTCTGGCGCAAGACATTGCCGAGAGAGATCAGGCCTTCCTTGCCTGCGGACGGAGAGAGGGGCTCGCTGAAGGTTACCTCCACCCTGGGATTGCCGTCGGAAATGTTCCTCGCGTCGATGACTTTGAACTTTCCGGCCGCCGGGATGACTGTCTTGATCGGGTCAGGATCACGGAAACCATTGACTTTCAAGGATATCTTTACAGGAGTGTCCTGATTGCCGCGCGCGATGCCGGCCGTCTCGAAATGGTAGACGGAGCCCTCGCCGCTCAGCGTCACGGCAGCGGCGGGATCGACCGTAAGGGAGATGTCCTCCTTCGCCGCGGGGACGCTCAGGCGGATCGAACCCTGAAGCCTGGCCTCGTTCTGTATGGTGATGCCGTCAAGGGAAAGGGAGGCCGTCTTGGGAGCGACCTGGATGGTGAACGGGAACGCCTGGCACTGCGGTTCCTTGACGTCCAGCACCTTCCCCACCAGGAAAGAGCCCTCATACACGACCCCTTCCTTCAACGCTTCCGGCACGAACTCGACCACGGTCGGACTTAGCCAGCGCTCGATTCCGTCGAGCCTGGGCTTGAACTGGAACAGCTCGCCGGACTGCCTGTCCATAGGCACGGGGGACGCGAGTTCGACACGGACCGCGGTCCCTTCGGACAGGATCCCGCCCGTATAGGCGCTGATATAGGACGCAAAGGAAGCGTCCGGAGAGTCAGAATGCTTGGGTGCGCATGCCACAAGTGCGGCAAGAAGGGCCGCGACGGCCCCGACATGAAATATACGACGCATGGCGAAAGAGTATTTCTATATCTACAAAGATAGGAATTTTTGCAAAAAAAGCGCCGGGCCCGAGGGGTCCGGCGCTCTTCTGCCAGGAAAAGGATATACTATGCCACGTCGGCGCGGGCCATGGCGTCCTTGTAGTACTTCTGGTTCACGAACACATCCTGCTTGTAAGGGTTGATGTGACGCTTCCTGGAGATGTAGATGATGTAGCAGAGGGCGACGATGTTGGTGACGAGCGCGAGGGCGCTGATCACGGTCATCATCGTGGGATTGGCCGCCACTATGGCAGGGTCCACCGTCGTGCCCACTATGCCGTCCACGGCGGCCTGCCCGCCTGCGGCATACAGTTTCTCGATGGTGGCTACGCCGTCGGGATAGAGGACGGGAAGCGTGGCCCAGGGGAACCACTGCTGGCCGTTCTTGAAGGTCTCCTGGAAGAGCGGGAACACCTGCGCGAACATGCACCAGATGGCCAGGGTGTTGGCGCGGTTCTGGATCCAGCCGCCGCGGTTCCAGCAGAGGGCGGCGATGGTCGGGGCGAGGAGCAGCGCGACGCCGCAGTACCAGCTGTGCGTGGGCAGACAGTTGTAGGTGTAGGCGAAGTTCCAGATGTCATAGATGACGATGTACACCCAGGTCATGTCGGCCCAGATCATGTCCTTCTTGTCCTTGGAGGCATAGACGCTCCACCAGGCGGTCATACAGAAGATGTTCAGGATACCGGCGACACCGTTCATCACGTTGTGCCAGCCGCCGTACTGCCAGACGCCCTCGGAGGTGAGCCACCACTTGTTCCATCCCATCGCGGCGCTCTCGAAGTCGGAAGCGCAGGCTATCAGGATGTTGATGGCCACGATGATGAAGGGGAAGGGTTTGAACCAATGCTTGGCGCCGATACCCCATTTGTACTTGATCATCATGAAACCGATGCACCCGGCCGTGGCGGCGTAGAGTTTGGCATAGTGGAACCAGCCCTGCATATAGACGTGGGTCTGGTTTTCCAGGGCCCACTGCTTGCCTGTCCTGACGCCGATCCAGATGGCGAGGAAATAAATAGTGAGTGCCAGAGGGACGGCCAGGAAGGTGATGATGCCGCCGGCCTTTGTCCGGCGGGCGAATTCATTCAGGAGGATGAGGCCGACGAGGACGACCAGGAACATCCCCCACTGGGCGAAGGCGTGTTCGCCATAGACTTGGAAAAACATAACGGGAGTTTTTAAGATATTGTTGGTTTAATTGTTCGGAACTTCTATTTCCTTGATTTCCACTTCATTGCCTCGGAGCAGCCAGGTATTGGCGCTCCCGCAGCGCGGACAGGTCCTGCCGTGCGGGACGGTCTCGTATTCCCCTCCGCAGGCCCCGCAGTAAGTCACTGCCGGGATGATGTTGATGCGGAGTTCGCAGCCCCTGAGGAGGTCTTCCTTGTCAGCCGCCCAGCGCCAGCAGTCGGTGAGGTACTCGGGGACCACCGTGGACACTTCGCCTATGTTCATCACGACGGCGGAGACACGCTCAACGCGGTTCTCCTCCGCCGCTTTCTTCACGTCGCGGATGATGTAGAAGACTATACCCAGTTCGTGCATCACTTCTTCTTGAAAACGATCTTTCCGGCGCGCTTGACCATATACGGGAGGATGGCGCTGAACTTGTCCTCGGAGACGACCAGGTTGCTGGCCTCCGGGTGTACGCGGTGCAGGTGGATGGCATCGAAACCGCACTTGGTGGTGCAGACGCCACAGCCTATGCACCTGTTCTCGTCCACGACGGACGCTCCGCAGGACAGGCAGCGGGCGGTCTCCCTGCGCACCTGCTCCTCGGTGAGGGTGCCGTGATACTCGCGGAAGGGATCCGCGGACGGAGTCACGCCGGGATCCTGGCGCGAGGAATTGTCGTAGGACTCCACCAGGATGTCGCCCTTGTCGAGTTCGATGAAGTCGCGGCGGTTGCGGCCTATGGTCATATGGCCGTGCTGGACGTAACGGTGCAGCGACTCCGCCGCCTCCTTGCCGGCGGCGATGGCGTCGATGGCGAACTTCGGTCCGGTGAAGACGTCGCCGCCCACGAAGATGTCCTCCTCGGCGGTCTGGTAAGTGAGTTTGTCCGCCACGGGATAGACCCCGCGGAAGAACTCCACCTTCGTGTCCTTCAGCAGGTCCTTCAGCACGACGGTCTGGCCGATGGCGAAGACGACAAAGTCCGCTTCGAGGGTAATCAGTTCATTCTCATCGTATTGCGGAGCGAAGCGATGATTCTCGTCATAGACGGAGGTGCATCTCTTGAAGACTATTCCCTGCACCTTGCCGTCGCCGAGGACCTCCTTCGGGCCCCAGCCGGGGTTCAGGACCACGCCGTCCTCCCGGGCCTCGGCGCGCTCCTCGGGCGAAGCCGGCATTATGTCCTCGGTCTCGAGCGAGAGCATCGTGACCGAGGACGCGCCGCTGCGCTTCGCCACACGCGCCGCGTCTATGGCGACGTTACCTCCGCCCACGACGACCACCTTGCCGGAGACCGGTACCTTGCCGGTATTGGCCTCGTGGAGGAAGTCGATGGCCGTGGCGGTGCCCGGGAGCGTCTCGCCGGGTATGCCCGGCAGACGCCCGCCCTGGCACCCTATGGCCACGTAGAAGCCCTTGTAGCCCTCCTCGCGCAGGGCGGCGATGGTGACGTCCTTTCCGACCTCAACCCCGGTGCGGATGTCGACTCCTATCTCGCGCATCACGTCGATCTCGGCCTTGAGGACGTCCTTGCCAAGTTTGTACGAAGGGATGCCGTAGCGGAGCATTCCGCCGGGCTCCTCATTCTTCTCGAACACAGTGGGCTTGTAGCCCATCGTGGCGAGATAATAGGCGCAGCTGAGTCCGGCTGGACCGCCGCCTATGACGGCGATCTTCTCCTCCCAGCTGTCCTGGACATTGGAGCAGATGTTCACCTCGGGGACGAAGCGGGTCTCCGCCTTCAGGTCCTGCTCGGCGATGAACTTCTTGACGGCGTCTATTGCAATGGGCTGGTCTATGGTGCCGCGGGTGCAGGCGTCCTCGCAACGGCGGTTGCAGACGCGTCCGCACACCGCCGGGAAAGGATTCTCGCGCTTGATGAGTTCGAGGGCCTCCGTGTACTTCCCCTCGGCGGCTTTCTTGAGATAGCCCTGGACGGCGATGTGCGCAGGGCACGCCGTCTTGCAGGGCGAAGTACCTGTGGGATAGCAGTTTATGCGGTTGCGGTCGCGATAGTCTTCATTCCACTTGTGCGGGCCCCATTTGGCTGCGTCCGGCAATTCCTGCTTGGGATAGGTCTGCTCCCCGTGCTTGGTGCAGAGTTTCTGGCCGAGTTTGACGGCCCCTGCGGGGCAATACTCCACGCAGCGCCCGCAGGCCACGCAGTTCTTCGGATCGACCTCGGCCACATAGGCGCTGCGGGAGAGGTTCGGAGTGTTGAAGAGCTGCGAGGTGCGGAGGGCGTTGCAGATCTTGACGTTGCAGTTGCAGATGGCGAAGATCTTGCCCTCGCCGTCGATGTTGGTGATCTGGTGCACGAAGCCGTGGTCCTCGGCCTTCCTGAGTATGGCCATCGCCTCGTCGTAGGTGATGTAGTGGCCGCGTCCCGTCTCGGCGAGATAATCAGCCATGTCTCCGACGCCTATGCACCAGTCGCGGTAATCGTCCGCGCAGCCCTCGTCAAGTTTCTTGCGGCCGTAACGGCAGGAGCAGATGCCCACGCCCAGGTGGCCTTCATAACGCTTCAGCCAATAGGAAATATGCTCTATGTCAACGGATTGATTCTCCATCGAGATGGCCTTCTCCACCGGGATGACGTGCATTCCGATGCCCGCCCCGCCCATAGGGATCATAGGCGTGATCTTCTCCAGCGGGAGGAAGGTCATCCGCTCGAAGAACATTGCCAGTTCAGGATGCCTGTCCATCAGGTCAGGGTTCATATTGGTATATTCCGCGCTGCCGGGCACGAAAAGAGGGACCCAGTAGACGCGGTCCTCGCGGTTGTAGGTCGTCCCGGGAACAGGCCCTTCCTTGGTGTACTTGTCGCCGTAGTCGTACTCCAGCATTCCGAAATACGACAGTTTGTCGAGCAGTTCGTCGAAGGAGGCGTCGTCAGGCGTGTAATGCTTCTCGACGTTCCACTGGTGGAGCAGGGCATAAGGCCTGTGCTCGCGGACCTTGAGCATTTTCTTGGGAAGCATGTCCAGCAGGAGGTCGAGCGCCGCCTCGCGGGTCACGGCGTCCATCTCGTCCTCGAAGATGCAGGCCAGGCCCCAGTACTCCGGAGCGTCGGTGGTCATCTTTATCTTGCCGGGGACCCGGTCGGTGACCTTCCTGACGAACTTGATGAGTTTCGGGTTGGGGTTCTTGTCTCCCTTGTGCTTGGGGACGAACTTTGTCGACATTTCAGGCATATGGCTATCGTGTTTGTTTCCAGTTGGTTATTTCCTCGGCGAGCCAGTCGGCGAAAGCCTCCACGCCCTCGCCGGTCCGTGCGCATATGGGAATGACTTTCGCCTTTGGATTGCGCATCCGGATGTGTTCCTTGCATTTCTCCAGGTCGAAGTCGAAATACGGCATGACATCCGTCTTGTTGATGACGACGACGTCGCAGACGGAGAACATCAGGGGGTATTTGAGAGGCTTGTCGTCCCCCTCGGGGACGGAGAGGATAATCGCGTTGCGGCAACTGCCCGTGTCGAACTCGGCCGGGCAGACGAGATTGCCGACATTCTCCAGGACCACCAGGTCGAAATCCTCCAAATGGAGATTGTCGAGGCCCTGGCGGGTCATGCCGGCATCGAGATGGCACATCCCTCCGGTATGCAGTTGGATGGACTCGATGCCCGTCGCTTCCCTGATCTTCACGGCATCGACGTCGCCGTCTATGTCGGCCTCCATCACGGCGATGCGGAACCTGTCCTTGAGCAGGTTGACGGTGCGTATCAGTGTGGTGGTCTTGCCGCTTCCGGGCGAAGACATCAGGTTCAACAGATATACTCCTTTCTCTTTCAGTTCCTTCCGGAGTACGTCGGCGTCCCTGTCGTTCTCGGCAAAGACGCTCCTCTTTATTTCGATTACTTTCACCTCATCCATGGAAAAGGCGCTTTCTGGTTATCAATTATGCGATTAAAACGATGCAAGTTAGACAAAAAGTGGCATTTTTCCCAATTTTTGTTTCAATCTCTTCTCCACGTCTGCGTGACATTCCGTCACATTATCCTGCAGAATGTCCCAGAATCGGTGCCAATTTGATAACTTTATGTTTTCTTTGCATAAAATGGAGAAGACGCATATGAAGAAATGGCTGATCATCCTGCTCGCGCTCGTCGCGCTGCAGGGCCAGGCGCAGGACATGGCGCGCTACAAGAGGATAGTGAAGGAACTCAGTTCCGCGAAATACCAGGGCCGCGGCTATGCGCGCGGAGGCGCCAACAAGGCCGGGAAATACCTTGGGAAGGAGTTCTACAGGGCCGGCGTCGATGACGTGACGCTCCAGCCTTTCACCTTGGACATCAACACTTTCCCCGGCGTTATGAAGATGTCCCTGGACGGGAAGAAAATGGTTCCCGGTGTGGATTTCACTATGCGCGAATATGCGCCCGGGATCAAGGGAACCTTCCCACTCTACTACATCGACACCCTGAACTACGATTCCGAAAAGATCTTCAGTGACCTCGAACGGCCGGAAAACAAGGACGCCTTCGTGGTGTGCGACTTCATGTTCTCATACAGGCACCGCGCGGATTTCTCGCGCCTGCAGACGAACGGGGAAGCCCCGAACGCAGGCATACTCTTCACCTGGGACGAGCCCCTCAAGTTCTACAAGGCCTATGGCGAAAAGGTCATAGACAAGCCCATAGCCTGGGTGCCCCACAGTTTCCCGAAGGACGCCAAGAGACTGAAAGCCAAGATAAAGAACAAGTTCCTGAAGGACTACGAGTGCTTCAACGTGATAGCGAAGGTGGAGGGCGCGCGCCATGACAGCTGCTATGTCTTCACCGCCCACTACGACCATCTCGGCAATCTCGGGCGCAAGGTCTTCTACGCCGGGGCTAACGACAACGCCTCCGGCACCGCCGCCATCGTCACCCTGGCGGCGTATTATGCCAAGAACCGTCCCGAATTCGACATGTACTTCATCGCCTTCTCCGGCGAGGACGCCAACCTCAGGGGCTCCACCTGGTACGCCGACCATCCCGTAGTGCCGCTCAACAGGATAAAGTACCTGTTCAACATCGACATGATAGGCGACAACAATCCCGTGCAATACTGCGAGGTGAGCGACGAGGGGATGCGAGGCTTCGCTCTGTTCGAGGAGATCAATGCCTCCGAACATTATTTCGAGGCGCTGAACCGGGGCGAACTGGCCGCCAACAGCGACCATTACCCCTTCGCCGAGCGCCAGGTCCCGTGCATCTTCCTTGAGAACGAGGAGGGCGACACATTCAAGTATTATCACACGATTCACGACACCTACGAAAACGCGGTATTCGACAGTTACGAGCCCGTATTCCGTCTGGTGCGCGATTTCATCGACAGGTATTAGGATGAAGGCCCGGAAAAAGAAGCATTCCTGGGAAGTGCGCAGGCGCGCATTCGCCATCTGGCAGGAACTGGGGTATTTCCCCTGGCATAAAGCGGAGGAAAACAAGAGGAAACGCCGTCGGGGCGACTTCTACAGGGGGGCGTTCGACAACATCCCCTTCCTGAACGACGACGCCAAGCGCACATTCGTGCACCTTCTCCTGCGCCCCGGATATATGATCCGGGACTACATCAACGGGAAGCACTCCAGTTACCTGGCTCCCCTGACTGCTCTCATCATCTTCTACGCGTTCTTCGGGCTGGTCTCCTCCCTGATGAGGCCTTACGAGCAAAAAACGAATATCCCGTTCCAGATCGACACGGCCCTCGAAGAGAACAAGGACCAGAACAAGCTCGACAAGCTCGTGGAGCAGACCGTGCTGATCCTGCGGGAGGGCTACGTGACGATGCACCTGGACCAGTTCCCGGAGGAAGTCGACACGCAGGCCGAGTCCTCTCTGGCCGCGCTGGAGAGCACTCTCCGCAGCCAGGGGATCCCTCTTTTCATCGGGGAGTTCCTCGTTCTCTGGATGGCCATAGCGGCCGCAACGCGTAAACGCAAGATGAGCCTGTCGGCCTGTGCCGCGATATCGGCCTACATCCTCTGCCAGTTCAGTTTCTTCATGCTGTTCGCGGTGCTGTTCTCCTTCGGGAAGAGCTCGTCGATAGGCCCTCTCCTGATGCTGGTCCTCCTGAGCATCGACTACAGGCAATTGCTGGGCCTGGAATGGCGCAAGACTTTTTCCCTTGCCTTCCGTACCTTCATATTGTACGGCGTTTTCTACGGCATGATGTACCTGTCCGGCGGCGTGATAGCAGCCATCATCGCCTGGATCAGGTTATGATCCGGAGTACTATTCCCTGGAAAGGGAGTATGGCAGGTCCGAGGGATCGGGCCTGCTATTTTTTCTGTGGGTGCTGCCCATCTCGAACTCCAGTACGCCTCCGCGGAGGATGTCCTCGCGCGTGATGTAGCGCTTGGTGTAAGGCTTGCCGTTGAGCCTGACGGAACGCACATAGCGGTTCTTGGAACTCACGGACGGGGCTTTCACCGTGAAGGTGGCGCCACCTTCCAGGCGGAGAGTCATCTCCGGCAGGAAGGGAGCGCCCAGGACGAACTCCCCGCTGCCCGGGCACACGGGATAGAAGCCCATCGCGCTGAATATGTACCACGCGCTCATCTGGCCGCAGTCGTCGTTGCCGCCCAGACCTTCCCTCTCGGGCCTGTACATACGCTCCATTATCTCGCGGAGCCAGTACTCCCCGCGCCAGGGCTCGGAGGTCCACTGGAACAGGTAAGGAATGTGGTGTGAAGGCTCGTTGCCGTGGACGTAGCCACCGATCAGGCACGAGGCCTCTATGTCCTCGTTGTCCTCATAGTACCGGGGGTCCAGCGGCTGGGAGAAAAGCGTGTCCAGGATGCCCAGGAAGCGTTTTTCGCCTCCCATCAGAGCGATAAGGCCCTCGACGTCGTGCGGCACGTGGAAGGAGAAATTGTAGGAATTGCCCTCGATGAAACCCTCGCCGTAGGTCTGCCTGGGGTCGGTGGGGTCCTTCCATCTACCGTCACCATAGCGGGCTCGCGCGAAGGGGCTGCTCCCGTCGAAGAGATTACGGTAGTTCAGTGCCCTGGCCTTATAGGCCTGCGCCAGGCCGGCGTCCCCGAGGGCGGCCGCAGCGCGGTAGATGGTCCAGTCGTCGTAGGCGTACTCCAGCGTGGTGGAAGCCCCGGTGGAGGAGTCCTCAAGCGGGACGAAACCCTTCTCCATATAACTGCCGAGTCCCTCCAGGTAAGGGACGGTGGAGGTGGACACCATCGCGTCGAGCACACGCCGTCCGTCCAGGGCGGCCCCCGCCAGGAGGGCGTCCGACAGGACGGACACGGCGTGGTAGCCGCTCATGCACCAGCCCTCGTTGGCCATCAGCGACCACAGGGGCAGGAGCCCGTGGGCGCTCTGCTCCTGGTGTGCCAGCATCGACAGGGCCATGTCGCGGGCCCTCTGCGGATGCATCAGCAGCAGGAGCGGATGCTCCGCCCTGTAGGTGTCCCAGAGGGAGAATACCGTATAATTGTCCCAGCCGTCGGCCTGATGGACCGCCCCGTCAAGGCCACGGTAGGCTCCGTCCACGTCGTCATAGACTGAAGGGTTGATCATCGTGTGGTAGAGGGAAGTATAGAGCATCTTCAACTGCTCCGGAGTGCCTTTCGCGTCCAGTTTGCCCAGTTCGCTGTCCCAGACCCCGGCGGCTTCCCTGCGGACTTCGTCGAAAGCCTTCCCCTCTGCCCTCAGGTTCTTGAGGGCCCCTTCCACAGAAGTGGAACTGAGGGCCACCTGCACCGTCAGTTCATCGGAGCCGCCCCATTCGAAGTCGAACCAGCAGGCGACGCCCCGCCCGGCCATTTCCGGAAAGTTCCGGCTCACGGGCAGTTTGCGCCAGAAGCCGTTGTACGCGGAGGGCACCGTCTCCTTGTAGCCATAGTCCTTCACCGGACGGGAGAAACGTATGGCGAAATAGGTATAGTGCTCCCGGGCCCAGCCCTGGGTGAGACGGTAACCGGTGAGCAGGCTGTCCCCTACCATCCTCACGCTCGCCCAGAGGGTCTTGCCCTCGTAGCCATAGATGCCGTGGGCAAGATCCAGGATGAGATGACGGTCGCCGGAGGCGGGATAAGTATAACGGTGGGCGGCCGTGCGCGGAGTGGCGGAGACCTCCGCGCGGACGCCGTAATCGTCCAGGGTGACGGCGTAGTATCCTGGAGTTGCAGTCTCAGAATCGTGGCTGTAGCGGCTCCTGTAGCCCTTTTCGGGCCGGTCCTCCGTGCCCGGGTTCAGGTGCAGGGGACCGACGGTGGGCATAAGTAGCACGTCGCCCAGGTCGGAATGTCCCGTGCCGCTGAGGTGCGTGTGGGAAAAGCCCACGATGGTGGGGTCGTCCCAGCGGTATCCCGCGCAGAGGGAATACACCTCCGGCTGATACTTCCCCGCCACGTTGTGCGGGATCGTGTCGGTGTCGGGGCTCACCTGCACGCCGCCGAAGGGCACGCAGGCGCCGGGGAAGGTGTGCCCCATACCCGACGTTCCGATGAAGGGGTCTACATAGCGGGAAGGCTGGGCCGCCGACGGCACCATCGCCAGGAAAGCCAGACCCATGGCGAGGGAAATGAAATGCTGCTTCTTCATATCGCAAAGTTCACAATTATCCGGCGCTTAAGCAATATCCGCAGGGGGATTTTCCGCGCCCCGGGCGAAGTGTAAAGGGATTTTACAGAAGTGTCGCCAATCTTTACACTCCAGTCGTCTAGGATTTTTCATAAATCGCTGGGCATCAGCATATTGCGCTATTCGGCACGAGGGTTGTATTTGCGTGTGCGGGAATAAATGTCTATATTTGGTTTTGATATGGCTTCCAAGAAAGGCAAAATACTTATCGTGGACGACAACGCCGGCATACGCCAGGCGTTGAAGATATTGCTGCCCGTGCATTTCGCGGAGGTGGAGACCCTGCCGTCACCCGTGACGCTGGTCTCCACGCTGGAGCGCTTCCGGCCGGACGTGGTCCTGCTGGACATGAATTTCGACACGGCCATCAACACCGGGAACGAAGGCCTCTACTGGACCGGGGAGATCAAGAAGATGATGCCGGAGGTGGAGGTCGTGCTGTTCACGGCCTATGCCGACATCGCACTGGCGGTGGAAGGGATGAAGCGCGGTGCATTCGACTTCATAGTCAAGCCCTGGGACAACGACAAACTGGTGAATACGCTGACGGCAGCGCGCGACAAGGCCAGGAAGGCGCTGGGAAGGGATGCCCGGTCGAAGCCGGACCAGGCGGGGCCTGGCGGCGCCGCCTCCGGCCAGACCGGGGACAAGATGTTCTGGGGCACCTCCAGGGCCATGGCTTCCATACGGAAGACGGTCGAAAAGATTGCACCTACCGATGCTACGGTATTGATCACCGGCGAGAACGGCACCGGAAAGGACGTCCTGGCACGGGAGATCCACGCCAGGAGCCTCAGGAACGGGAGGCCCATGGTGGCCGTCGATGCCGGCGCCATCACGGAAACCCTCTTCGAGAGCGAACTCTTCGGGCACGTCAAGGGCGCCTTCACGGACGCGCACACGGACCATATGGGCAAGTTCGAGCAGGCCGACGGCGGCACGCTCTTCCTGGACGAGATAGGCAACATCCCCTTGCACCTGCAGGCTAAACTGCTGCGCGCGATCCAGGGCCGGAGCGTCGTGCGCGTCGGCGGGAGCAAGGCCATTCCGGTGAACATCCGCCTGATCTGCGCCACCAACATGGACCTGGAGCAGCTCGTCAGGGAAGGCCGTTTCCGCGAGGACCTGTATTACCGCATCAATACCGTCCACATCGCCCTCCCGCCCCTCAGGGAGCGCCCGGAGGACATCGGCCCGCTCGCCGAGCGCTTCGTCACCCGCTTCGCGGAGAAGTATCACCGGCCCCTGACCGGGCTGGACGACCAGGCCCGGCAGGCGCTGGAAAGCGGCCGCTGGAGCGGCAATATACGCGAACTGCAGAACTGCATCGAGAAGGCGGTCATCCTGTCCGAAGGGACAGTCCTTTCGGGCAAGGATATACAGTTGAAGCAGTCCAGGGCCGGAGGCGCCGCGGCCGGGACCCTCAGGGCGATCAGCGACGCTGAGGAAGAGAGGCTCATCCGCGAGGCCGTGGAGCAGAGCAACGGCAATATTTCCTCCGCGGCCAAGATACTCGGCGTCAGCCGGCCCACATTGTACGCAAAAATGAAAAAATACGGTCTATGACCCTCTCTGTGTGGCATATCGTCGGGATCGCCGTCGCAGTCGCGGCGGTGGTCGCGGTCTTTGCCACAGTAAGGACGCGCCGGAGGGACATCAGGAAGGTGGCCTATATGATGGACGCTCTGGAGGACGGCGAACTGAATTTCCGCTTCCAGGACAAGAACAGGTTCAACCGCACCCTCAACCGTATCCGGACCATATTCGACAAGCAGCGGCAGGCCCACGAGCAGGATTCCTGGACGAAACTGATCCGGGTGCTGACGCACGAGATAATGAACACGGTGTCGCCCATCGCGTCCCTGTCCGACGCCCTGGCCAAGTCGATGGACGACGAGGGCCGGAGCGAACTGGACGTGAAGGCGGGACTGGACACCATCAGCGATTCCTCCAAGAACCTCATCAAGTTCGTCGAGACCTACCGGCAACTGTCCGGCGTGGCGAAGCCGGTCCGCCGGGCCATTGACCTTCAGGAACTTATGGACAAGGTATTCTCGCTGAACAGCGAGTACGCCGCCTCCTGCGGTGCGGAATGCACCTACCGTGCGGAGGAGCCGGACCTGATCGTCTATGCAGACGAAGGCCAGATATCACAGATACTCATCAACCTGATCAAGAACGCCCTGCAGGCTGGCGCGAAGCACATTGACGTCAGCGCCGCGATGGGCAAGGACGACGAGGTCATCATCCTCGTCGCCAACGACGGAGAGCCCATCCCCGTCTCGGCACAGGAGCAGATCTTCGTGCCTTTCTATACCACCAAGAAGGAAGGTTCAGGCATCGGACTCCCCCTGGCCCGCCAGATCATGCGTCAGCACAACGGTTCCATCGACCTCCTGCGGAGCGACGTGAACCAGACGGTCTTCCAGATGATCTTCCGTTAGGAGCCGTCTATCAGTTCTATTTCTCGTCCCGGACAAGACGGACGGCGAGGCCGTTATAAACTACCATGCCTTCGTTCTGGGAATATACACCGTCTTCCGTGAATTTCAACGCGCCTGCCGATGCCCCATCAAATATCTGAACGAGCGAGGATGTCCAATACATGCCGTCATTGCCGTTAGTGTTTAGATACCCTATAGGGCCACGATGCCCGGCTGCAGGAAGAAAGACACAGCCAGAGGCCTCCATGTCAGCCCAGTTATCGGTTGTATATACATTTTGATCATAACCGACATTGCTGCCATCCATGAAGTCGCCGCTGCCGCCATTCTTCTTGGGATCGGTGAAATAGCGACCGAATGTGAACAGGAAAATAGTATCTTTGTTATCGGGAAATCAATTTGTATATGAATAAGAGACAAAAACTGCAGGTCGGCCTCGCGATTCTTTTCGCGGTGCTTTTCATAGTTTGGATATTCATTCCGGCCCCGGCATATTCCAGAGTTCTTGGACTAATAAGTAATGGTTTGGGCTTGTTAAGCATGGCCCTATCCTATAGGGCTGAAGAGAAAAACAAGAAGAAATCTGAATGACATTTGTATGAATAAGATACGGATTACAGCAATACGGCAGACGGTTTACCCGGACTTGATGGCCCAATACGAGAATCCCATTGAGCACGCCTGCGAAGTAAAGGCAGGCCAGCAGTGGATTTCCGTCGATGGCAAATGTCCCGACGGGATGTGTCCTTCAGCATGGTCTTCCATGCGGGAGTTCGTAGAGTCTCTGGCCAGAGGAGAGGGCAATTTTTATGATGGATGGATGAAAAACCCGATGAGCGCCATGATCAGTTGCAATGACGGTTTTCGTCCATTCAGTTTCTACATCGAGGTCATTTGATATTGAAGCGTATTCCGAACATAATCTCCGCGCTCAGAATCCTTGGTGCCGTTTCACTTCTGTTCTTTAATCCGGCAAATGTTGCATTCTGGGTCATCTATGGATTATGCGGCATCAGCGATATGCTGGATGGTTTCCTGGCGCGGAAACTGCACGCCGAGAGTAAGACCGGTGCCGTGTTGGACAGTGTG
>Ga0310786_10002902_pt1 | contig 25536 bp, 28 predicted proteins | sample AusTroGonzalo_MG_FD_203881 | JGI IMG/M metagenome (GOLD analysis project Ga0310786, IMG submission 203881) | Bovine rumen microbial communities from tropical cattle in Woodstock, Queensland, Australia - Gonzalo_03 (v2) (version 2) | ecosystem: Host-associated > Mammals > Digestive system >...
CCCTGTAAATAAATCTCGCTATAATGGCTATGATGGTGAACAGGTAACAAATGCGAAGCTCAAGACTATGCGCCCGGATAATGAATCGGTAAAGATTATCCCGATTGGTGGCGTGGGTGAGTTTGGTATTGGTAAAAATATGACCATCATCGAGTATAAGTCCGAGATGATTGTAGTTGATATGGGTGTGCTATTTGCCGGGGAAGATTATCCTGGTGTAAACTACCTCATTCCAGATATTAAATATCTAGAGGATAATCGCGATAAGGTGAAGGCAATTCTATTTACACACGCTCACCTTGATCATATTGGGGCTTGTAGGCATTTACTACCGAAGTTTAATCCGTTGACTCCGATTTATGGTACTGATTTTACTATTGGTATGATTAAGAAACAGATGTCTGAGCTTGAAGACGTGCCTGAGCTAAACTACCAGGTAGTTGAGCCGTTCAAACACGAGAAAATTCAGGTTTCTGAACATATGTCGGTTGAATTTATTCATACGCTTCACTCAATCCCTGGTAACACTGCAATTGTGGTGAGGACACCAAATGGTTTGATTTATCTTTCTGGTGACTGGCGCCATGAAAATAATCCAATGGGCACCCAGACAGACTACGAGAGAATTGATGAGATTGTGGCAAAAGAAGGTATCGACTTGATGCTAAACGAATCTACGAACATTGATTCTCCAGGTAGACACCCACATTCTGAGTTTGACGTAGGTGATAGTCTTGGCCGCGTAATGGATCACTATGCTGGTGGTCGCGTGATTATCTCTTGTTTCTCATCTCAGATTTCGAGGATTGAGCTTATTTTGAAAGAGGCAGCAGCAAGAGGCCGCAAGGTGGCTTTCTCTGGCTTCTCGATGATTAATAACGTCGAAGTGGCACTTAGGGCAAAATCCATTAAGGTGCCAAAAGACACGATTATTAAGATGGAAGATACTTTGAAGCTTCCTGACGAGAAAGTCTGTATTGTTTGTACTGGTTCCCAGGGTGAGCTTAACGCAGTGCTTAACCGTATGGTGACGGGTGCGCATAAGTTTATCAAGATTAAAGCGACGGATACAGTTGTATTCTCATCTAACCCGATTCCAGGTAACGAGCCGCACGTGGTTTCTACGGTGGATGGCCTCCTTCGTGAAGGTGCACAGGTAATCCAGAACGGCAAGACTCACCTTACCAACATTGGCCCTCTACATCTATCTGGTCACGCATATTATGAAGACCATGTAGATTTCGTAACGAGGACTCAGCCAAAGAACTACATGCCATACCACGGTGAATTCTACATGCTAGAGCACAACGCTGAAATGGCAGAGAATGTAATTGGCATCGAGCACGATAGAATCTTGGTGGCTGACGATGGTGATATTGTAGAACTCACTCCGGAAAAGAAGATTAGAAAGGCCGGACGCATCCATGTAGGTAACAAGCTATATGATGATGCAGACCAACCAGTGCACGAAGCGGTGGTAAAGGATAGGATTCATATTTCCCGTGAAGGTATCTTTGTGATTGTTCTTACTCTAAACAAGAAGACCGGGCATCTCATGAAAACGCCAGACATTGTTTCACGCGCATTTATCTATCTTGATAACTCCGAGGAGTTGATTGGTAAGATTCGCCATTATCTCAGGCAGAAGACAGATAAGTCGATTTCAACAGATCCTGAGATGAAGGTTCTAAAGGAAGAGATTAAAGAAGATATTACGCATATTCTCTTTGATGCAACTGGTCACACGCCAATTGTCATTCCAGTGATTAATAAAGTATAATATATATATGGTATACGATATTGTAATAATTGGCGCTGGTATGGCGGGGCTAACAGCGGCGCTTTATGCTGGGCGCGCGGGGAAGAAAACTTTAGTTCTTGAGCGTGGTGCGCATGGTGGGCAAATCATTACATCTCTAAAGGTGGAGAACTGGCCGGGTTGCCCGGGTATTACCGGTGCGGACTTGATGGAAACCGTTTACAAACAAGTGAAAGAACTTGAAGTAGATTTTGAATACGTTGATATTGACAAAATAGAAAAAGATGGTGTAATATATAAGGTTTCTGGTGAGGATGAAGTTTTTGAGGCAAAATCAGTGATTCTTGCGATGGGGACTGTGGCAAGGAAACTAAGCGAAAAACAAGCGGCGGATGCAGGTGATAGACCAGTTTCTTACTGTGCTACTTGTGATGGTGCTCTATATAAGGGTAAGCCTGTAGTGGTGGTCGGTAGTGGCAATACGGCAAAACACGAGATGAACTATCTAGGAGGAATTTGCTCCAAAGTCTATCATATTCACCACGATGATCCGATTCCGGAGGATGCAGTAGCGGTGTTTGTAGCGATTGGACGTGTACCGGGTGCGGGATTTTTAAAAGATTTTGTAGATGTAGATGAAAAAGGATTCGTGATTGCTGGTGAGGATTGTAAGACATCTGAGCCGGGTGTTTTCGTAGCTGGAGATTGTAGGACTAAGCCTCTACATCAGCTAGTGACGGCGGCAGCCGATGGTGCTGTGGCGGTGGCGGCAGCAACCGAATATCTCGAGGGTTAATAGATGGACGATACTCCGGTAGACTGGGAGAAACAAAAACGTGGCAAGGAGGCCCAGGCGCGGGCCGAGAGGGATTTGCTGGAGAGAGCGAAGGAAAAAGACAGGCTAAAAGAAGAGGGCGCGGATACTACGACCGAAAAGAAGTTGGAGCGGATGGCGATTGTTGGGCTTGTTTTTATGATGTGCGCAGTGGTTATGGGATTTATTCAAACGGCGCTCGGACAGAGTACCTCGAATTTTTTCGACAACGTGATGACGATTGCTAAGATAGTGGGGCTGCTTATTTCTGGAATAGTGTTTGTTAGTTCTGTTTTGCTAATTCGACTAAAGAAAGCTAATGCTTGGAGCGGGCTAGTTAAATCTTCAATCTCGTTTCTACTGTACCTATTCTATTGTGTTGTCCTATATATAGCCTGGCTTATATGATATAATATACAGTAAGTTGAGTGAGCCCGTTCGTGAAGCGCGGGCGAACGAAGTGAGCCCGAATGGCGGAATTGGTATACGCGTTCGACTTAAAATCGAATGGAGAAATCCATATGGGTTCAAGTCCCATTTCGGGCACCAACAAAAAAGACCTCTTCACGAGGTCCTTTTTGTTTTAGAATACTTCGGTGCGGATGAGTAGTTCGCCATCTGTAGTGTCATAACACTGGAGATATGATGCATCGTCATCGAATACGATATCTAGATCGTATGGCAAAGTGGCGAAGGTATGATCCTTAGCGTTGGCCTTGGTGATGACTGGGTGGGCATTGATGGTCCTAGTATAAGTATTGTTATTAGTCTTACAGGTAAGAGTTCTCTCGATAGTGGTGTCATTGGAAATACTGATGTGGGTTTTGCCGTCTTCCTTCCAGACGCTGCCGGCGATGAGTTTATCATAGTGCTCGACATTGATGGTATTTACGACGCCGTTTTCTGGTTTGCGATTTGGATACATAATGCCGTAGATGTGCCCGTAACCGACATGAATATCTTTCATGGTAATATTAGTGATTTGGTTGGTAGCGGAGCCGCCGTAGATGGTGTAGCCACCGCCGTTTACCCACATGTTTTCAAATGAAACATCGTCAGCGTCATTGAATTCTGGGGCAAACATAATAGAGGCATTGACATAGCCGGTGCTGTATTCGCCATTTTCTTTCTGGGTGAGGATATAAGGTGTTTCGATGCGTGAATCGTAGAAATGGAGGTTGTGGATGAGGGATGTTGCGGCGGCGGAGTTATTACTGCCGAAGGTATGGATGCCATCCATGTGGGTGCCATCGGCAAAGAGAGGAGTATTATTGGTGAAATATGAGTTGTAAACGGAGACGTTTTTGAACGGATTCATGGTATCGCCAGGGCCACCGCCGAAGTAGCAGCGGTGAAACTCAGCATTGCTGGCACCGAAACTTTGGATTTCGCTGTCATAGAAATAGAATTTGACGCTGTCCCACATATTCCAGCCCACACCGATGCTGTTGAACTTGCAGTTTTTGAAGATAAAGATAATATCGTCTGTGATTTCTTCACCACCGGTATATATTCTGAGGGAAGGATAATTGGTAAAGTCGATGTTTTCGATGATGCGAGTATTGGTATGACGGTTGCCGTTCCAAATGAAATTGATGACTAATGCATCGCCGGACACGCCAGTAGTCACGCCATCAATGGTGGTTTCGCCCTGGACGAACTTGGTGAGGGTGGTACCCTTCGGGATTCCGGTATTATAACGGTCTGGGATGACGAAGGAATCGCTCGTAGTAGGGATGTTTGGATCCGGAGTAGGATTTGGATTTGGGGCTGGGTCTGGGTTGGTAACTGGATTCGCCTCTAACTCATACGTAATTGTACCGGTGTAGGTGCCAGGTTTAGTGTCAGAACCGAGCATGGCACAGTATAAAATATCAGTGGTATCGCCTGCTTCTGATGACTGAGTAGATTTGATAAGTGTGGCTTCGGATGGGATTGGTAGGAGGCCACCTTCTTCATTAGTGGTAAAGGCCCAGGTACCATCGGCAAAGCCGTCGTCTTCTATGGTATCAATCGTAGTACCATCATCTAGAGTGAGTGGCGTGCCGGACATTTTGAGGCTGTAGCCGGCAGGCATGGCCTCAGTAACTTTGACTTCGTCGGTGCCACAGACGCGAATAGAACGACTTGGATCCAGGACGGCTGGGACTTCTAGAGTGCTTTTAGTTGTAAAATCTACGTCTAAGGCCATTGCTCTATAGAGGGTGCTACCACTATAGACTAGTCCGCCCAGCGCCACAGCAAGGAAGAGAGCGCGAAGCACGGTAGTGCCTTTACCACTCTTGATATTAAGACCCTTCTTGGCCTTTTTGCGGAAACGAATAATCATCACGATAAGAAAGAGTGCGAGGACAAATGCGAGAATTGCTGGAATGATTTGTTCGTTGCTGACGGCTGAGGTTGAACCAGCCGTACTAAAGCCAGTGTCCGGCACATCAAGAGTCGGCTCACTGACGATTAATTTAAAAGTGGTGTTTTGCATGTTTGTGTTGACCTTTTTACGCTATTATTATTTCATGCATAAGCGGAATAGTCAAGTGATATATGGTATAATAGAGATAAGGAAAATACTATGATTGAGATTAAAAATGTCACGAAAAGATACGGGGAAAAAGAAGCTTTAAGTAACGTGGATTTCACGATTAATGATGGTGAAATCTTTGCCTTCATCGGGCGAAACGGTGCAGGTAAGACTACGCTTATAAAGGCGATTACCGGGATTCATGAGTTCGATGAGGGTGACATCCTGATTAATGGCAAGTCTATCAAAAAAGAGCCGGTGGCTTGTAAAAAAGAGATGGCATATGTGCCAGACAATCCAGAACTTTATGAAAACATGCGTGCGATTGATTTCGTAAACTTTGTCTGTGATATGTATGAAGTGCCACAGGATGTGCGTGAGAAAAATATCAAAAAGTATGCAGAGAAGTTTGATCTCGCTAATAATATGAACGATACGATTGATTCATTTTCGCATGGTATGAAACAGAAGGTAGCGCTCATTGCGGCATTTGCGCATGAACCGAAATTCCTCGTGATGGATGAGCCGTTTGTAGGGCTTGATCCAAAGGCGGTGGCGGATGTAAAGGAGGCCATGCATGATTTAGTGAAGGACGGCGGAATTGTATTCTTCTCGACACATATTCTAGAAGTCGCGGAGAAGCTCTGCTCGAAGGTGGCAATCATCAAGAAGGGCAAGCTAATGAAAGTCGGCGACATGAAGGAAGTAAAGGGCGACAAGAGCCTTGAAAAGGTATTCCTAGAGCTCGTGGAGAAATAAATGGGTAAGTTTCTGACTCTTTTCAAAGCGTCGATGTCTGAGGGGATGAACCTTTTTACATTCCGTAGAAAGAATACAAAAAAGGCGGCAAGAGTTGCACTTCTGACGTTCCTTGGTATCGTGATGGCGTTTTATATCTACACCTATGCAGATATGATGCTAGAGCCACTAGAGGGGACGGGGATGGAATACTCGGTCCTCACGATGTTTGGTCTATTCTCGGCGATTTTTATTCTCGCGGAGGGGTTATATAAATCCTCCGGGCTACTGTTTAACTGTAGGGATGATGACTTGGTGTTGTCGCTTCCGGTGAAGAAGTCGTCGGTATTCCTACTTAGGATGACGAAATTCTATCTCTTTGAACTGCTATTCTCGCTCATCATGATGGCGCCGACGATGGTGGCATACGTAGTGAGGATGGGCGGTAATGTGGAGCCGACATTCTACTTGGTAGGCGCGGTTGCGATAGTACTGTTACCGGTAGTTCCGGTAATACTCGCGGTGCTTCTTGCGATGGCGGTCTCTGGGGTGGCTTCGAGATTTAGATTTAAAAATCTGGTGCAGATAGTTCTTACTATAGCATTACTTATTGGTGTCTTGGCGCTATCTTTCAATTTGCAAGATATTATGGCGGTAATTGCAGAGCATGCGTCGAGCATCAGTGAAGTGATCACAAAACTCTACTATCCGGTGGGAGCGTTCATCCAGATGGTGACGGACTTTAACGTGGTGACACTGCTTGTCTTTATCGCGGTAAATGTATGTGCGGCGGTGCTATTTACTTGGGCGTTCTCGCATATTTATTTCAAGGTGAACTCGAGAGCGAAGATTGTAAAAACTAGCAAGCATCACAAGGAAGGTAAGGCTAGAACGCGCAGCGTAATGAAGGCCCTGATGATGAAGGAGGTCGGGAAATTCACGAGCTCGCCGGTTTTCCTAATTAATGCTGGATTTTCGTTGGTACTATATGTAGTTGCAGTAATCTTCGCTACGGTAAACCTCGATGGGGTTTTGGGAATGCTGGCGCAGATGGGGATGGGGATTTCGACTGAGGACGTGTTAAGCATGATGCCGGCGATACTGGCTGGAGTGATTGTGTTTAGCGCGATGATGACATCGATTACGAGCTCAATGATTTCACTCGAGGGGCGTTCGATCAATCTTCTAAAGAGTATGCCGGTTTCGGCATTTAAGATTGTGATGGCTAAGGTGATGGTGGCGGTACTCATAATGGTGCCGGTATTTTTGATCGGTGATATTGTAATGTTTGCGAAGTTTAGTTTTGACGTCTGGCAGATACTTGCAATACTATTACTATCTATCGTGATGCCAATTGTGGCGGAGACGCTAGGTATTATCATTAATCTAAAGAATCCAAAGATGGATGCCGAGAACGATACGGAGGTAGTGAAGCAGAGTATGAGCTCGCTCATCGCTGTGTTTTCGGGGATGGTCATCTCGGGGATGGCGATTTATACGATTTATTCCTGCATAACTAATGGTAATACGGCGACAAATACGATTATGGCGCTCCTTGCGACCTTTACGATTATTATGGTGGGACTTATCGTGTATCTCAGGGTGCGTGGTGAAAAGTTGTTTAACGAGATAGATGCACAATGAATATACTGTTTTGCGGTGACAAAGGAATTGCGGGCGGGGCGCTAGTCTCGATTTTGTCGATTTTGAAACACAATAAAGGCGAGATTCATTTTTATATCTTGACCATCAATTATGAAACGACGGTGGCTTTTGAAGAAAAGACGGCGAAGTTTCTAGACGAATTGGCGAAGAAAACGAATGAAAAGAACTCCGTGAAGCTAATTGATGCGACGGAAGTCTTCGTAAAGAATTTGCCGAAGAAAAATATGAATTCATACTTCACGCCGTGCTCGATGCTGAGGCTCTACATGGATAAAGTGCCGGAAGTAGCAAAGCTAGACCGGGTGCTATATCTGGATTACGATGTGATGTGCCGCGGGGATCTAAGTGAATTCTATAACACGGAGCTAGACGGTATCCAGGCGGCAGGGGTTTGCGATATTTACGGGAAGAATTTCTATCATTATCGCGGGCTGTTTAACTTCGATTATATGAATTCGGGTGTGATGCTATTTAATATGCCGGAATGTATCAAGACGAAGATGTTTGAGCGGGCGGCGAAGCTCTGCGCGAATCGCAAAATGATGCTCGCGGATCAGGCGGCATTAAACAAGATGATTGATAAAAGGAAATTGATGCCGAGGAAGTTTAATGAGCAGGGTGAAAGGCCGCGTGAAGATACGGTGCTGCATCATTTCTCGAACAATTTCAAATTCCTGCCGATTTTCCATGTACAAAAAGTGAAGCCGTTTGAGGTGGAGAAGATACATAAGGTTTTGAAAATAACAGAGTATGATGATATACTAGAAGAGTACAGTAAGCTTAAGGAGAATTTGTAATGGCCAAGGCCGAAATGTTTCAGAAAGATATACCGAAGGAAGAGCGGGTTTTTTACTATGAGTCCGAAGAGGATGATCCAATCAAGACTGAGGAGCAGGAGAAGCACGAGGAAGTAAGACTCCCAGAGGGGTACCAGTTCATTCCAAAGAATCCGTTTGTGAGGGCTTACTCGTCTGTGCTCTATAGAGTGTTCAAGATTTTTGCACAGTATTATGAACGTGGCTACTGGAAGGTGAAGGTTTATGGCAAGAAGAACTTCAAGAAGGCACGTGGCAAGGGCTATGTGATCTATGCAAATCATACGAACCCATTCCACGATTGTTTCGGCCCGGCAATTGCCGCTAATAGGAGAATCTTTACGATCATTAGCCCGGTGAATTTGAAGGTGCCTGGCATTGGTAAGCTTTTGCCACTTTTAGGCGGGATGCCGCTAGGCAAGACGAAGGAAGAAAAACAGGCTTTCCACGCGGCGATTGATAAGAGATTGAAGCAGAAAAAGGCAGTGGTGATTTACCCAGAGGCACACGTGTGGCCATATCATACTGGGATTCGTAAATTCCCACATGGCGATAGGTCGTTTTGCTATGCTACGCGCAACAATTTGCCGATTTTCACGATGACTACGACTTATCACAAGCGCAAGAACAACAAGAAGGGTGATTTGCCAAGGATGGATATCTATATTGACGGGCCATTCTATCCAGATCCAAAGAAGACTGAGGATGAAAACAGAGCGATGCTCGCGAAGCAGGCTTATGATGGTTTAGTAAAGAACAGTAAGAAGAGTACATACGAGTACTTTGAGTATAAAAAGAAATCGGAGAAAAAGGAAAAATAAATGAGTATATTTAATACAGGCGTAGATTTATTTAGGAAGAACAAACCGATTCCGATTTTCTATACGATTACGGATGACTATGCTAAGTATGCGGCGGCGTCGATTAATTCGATTATGAAGCACGCGAACCCGAAGAGATACTATAGGGTCATTGTGATGTATGATAGGCTGAGCATCAAGAATCGCTGGAGGCTTCGTAACATGGTGACGAAGAACGTGGCGATTGAGTTTCACAAGATGAAATATAGCCTATATCTACAGGTGATTATGCGTTACTGCTCGATGCGTAGTGGTTCTGGAGATTTCTTTGCGAAGCCAGTGTATTATTATAGGGCGTTCATCCCGAGGATGTTCCTGCAGTACGATAAGGGCATCTATGTAGATAGCGATACGATTGTGATGGGGGATATCGCAGAGCTCTACGATATGGACCTTGGTGAGAAAGCAATTGCGGGCCGCCCAGACCTAAAGGTGGCAATGGTGCAGGAGTTCATAGATTATGTAGAGAAGGCCCTGGATATCCCACACAAGGATTATATTAATTCTGGTGTGCTTTTGATGGACCTAAAGAAACTTCGCAAGGAACACTATATTACGAAGATGACAGACCTCATCAAGGAGGATGCAGATCTCGTGGCGCCAGATCAGGATTATCTCAATGTGATTTTGAAGGGTAAAATTATGAAGCTTGGCCGTGAGTGGAATCTCCAGCCGGAGGGTGAAGACCCGAAGGGGGCGAAGATTTTGCATTACAATCTCTCGAAGAAACCTTGGTATCATGATGACGTGACGGCTGGTGAGGAATTCTGGAAAGCAGTGAAGGGTACTGGATTTCAGGGCGATTTGATGAGAGCCAAAGAGCACTACACGGATGCCGATGCGGCCAAAGATGCAGAGAAGATTAAGGCACTGATTGAAAAAGGCGTGAAACTCTCTAAGGTAAAAGAGCCACTTCTAAAAGTTAAACAGTCTTAAGATATTCATCAATTATATTTACGACGAGTTCCTGGGACTTGATACCTAGTTTCTCGTCGTATTTTTGACCTTTTAATTCATTGTTTGCAATGACACGGATAGAAACTAGGGATATATCGAGGCTGTTTGCGGCGATGTAGGCGCCAGAACATTCCATGGCCTCACAGACGACGCCATGTACTTGATTATATTTCTCAATTGTCTTGGCATCCTTGGTCCAGACATCGCCACTGCCGATGGTGCCAAAATAAATGTTGTCTTTTCTTAGGATTTCCAGGGTTTGTAGCCAGTTGAGAAAATCGGGATTTGCGGAATAAGACATATGTTCATTATCTAGAGTTCTGTATTCGTCCTTTTTCCAAGGGTTGAGGATGTCTTCTTCTTTGTGTTCCTCAGTAGAGAATTGGGAAATATAATAAATCTTATCGCCGATAATAATGTCACCACGATTTAGCTGCTCGGTAGATGCACCGGCGGTGCCTTGATTCAAAATAAAAAGTGGGTGGTAGTTCTGGATTAACAAAGTGGTGGCGATGCTGCTTGCAATCTCGCCAATCTTGGTCTTGCTGAGGATGATGGGATAGTCCTGGTAGGTACATTCGTAGAAGACGAAGCCACCGATAGGCTTCTTTTCTCTAACTTCAAAAAAATTTAGAAAGTAGTCGATTTCCGACTGCAAGGCCCCCTGGATTGCGATTGGTCTATTCATTATATATTATTATACACAAAAAATGGAGGTGCCGTTTGTGAAACTCCGGCACCGGAGTTTTTTGTGCGAAGCACAAAAAATGGAGGTGCCGACCGGAATTGAACCGGTGTACGCGGTTTTGCAGACCGCTGCGTAACCACTCCGCCACAGCACCATACCTTTAATCATTATAGCAAGAATTTATTTTTGTATCAAGACAATGCCAATGACGACGAGAATAGTGGCAGCGAGGTGGACGATGACAGATTTTTTGTCTAGTTTCTCGCGGCCGAAGTTCGGGTTGATGAGAGTGAGGAGGATACCAATGAAGAAGACGGCAATTGGTGTGACGGAGTCTGAAGTGGCGGAGGCGAGAGCGACGGTTGGAGCCTCGGTGAGGGCCTCGTAATAGGCGAAGATATTAATGGTGCCGAGGATGCCGCTGATGACCATAGGGATGAGGAGCTTGCCACGAGTTTGTTTTAGGACGGTGCCGAAACGGCGGAACCATTTGCGATGGCAGAGGACGATGGCGAGATTGCCGAGACCTTTACCAAGGAAGATCCAGACAAGCTCGCTACCCATACTGGTGGTGGCGCTGTCTTGCTGGACGAAGATGAAATTACCGGTGACATAGACGAAGACATAGATAAAGGCAAATAGGACGGCGCGAAGGCGGACTTTGCGGCTACGTTTCCTGGCGGTGAGGATGATGAGAGTTGGTGCGGCCAGGATGACGGCGAAGGCGATGAGCTGAACAAAGGAAATGGTGCCACCAAGGAAGAGCCAGCTTAAGATTAGGTAGAGGATAGGTGAAATCTGAGTGAAGATGCTGAGGTTTGTGGTGTTGTCTGCCTCGAGCACGCGGTAATAAAAGATACCAGAGAGGCTAACGATGCAGCCGGAGATGAAGAAAAGGAACGCAGAGAGCGGAGAAATGACGGAAAAATCGATACCAAAGATGATGGCAAAAATGATGGAGATAATGACCTGCCAGAAAGCGAAGAAAGTTTTCTGGGCGGTGGACTCACGGCCTTTGAAAAAGACATCAGAAACGTAATTGTCGATAAAAAGGACAATCGTATAAGTAGCGATAGAGATAGCTACAAAGATGAGCCAGTTCACGCTGCGAAGGCCCCGTAGATGATGTAGCCGTAATAAATACCAAAGAGAATGAGCATGGCAAGACCTTCAAAACGAGTGATTTTATGACCGGTCTGGGCGACGAGGAGAAGGACTACGGCGGAGCCGATAAGCATGACGACATCCATGAGCTCGAAGCTTTCTGGTGTGATGGTACCAAAGAGAGTGACTGGGAGACCGAGAACGATACAAATATTGAAGATGTTGCTACCAATAATGTTGCCGACGAGGAGCTCGGTTTCGCCCTTCCTGGCGGCCTTGATAGTAGTGATGAGTTCTGGAAGTGAAGTGCCGAAGGCGACGACGGTAAGGGCGATGATGCGATCTGAGATGCCCATAGCGGAGGCAATACTAGAAGCGGAAGTGACGACGAGCTCACTACCGCCGATAACACCAGCAAGGCCAACGAGGATGAGGAGGAAGGAAAGTCCGAGCTTATATTTTGGCTTCTCGACTTCTTTACCGGCATTGGCTTTGCGATTTTTGCGGGCGAGGGTAACGATGTAGAAAAGGAAGATAGCAAAGAAGAGAAGGCAGATGAGGCCATCGGCGCGGGAGATGGTGTTCGCCGCGGCGTTCATGAGGATGGTATCAAGGAAGAGGACGATGAGGGCGGTAGAAATAAGTAATAGTAATGGGAGCTCTTTTGAGGTAGTATTCTTTTTAATGCGGATAGGACGGATGAGGGCGGCGATGCCAATGAGAAGGAGAATATTGACGATGTTGCTACCCATGACGTTGCCGAGGAGCATATCGGTGGTGCCGTTCATGAGTGAGGAGATTGAGACGGCGAATTCTGGAGCGCCGGTACCGAAGGCGATGATGGTGAGGCCGATGAGCATTTTGCTGACTTTGAAATGGGATGCGACGGAAGAGGCGGCATCGATGAGATAATCGGCGCCTTTAATCAGGATGATAAAACCAGCTAATAATAGTATGACCTGCATTGCTATATCCATAAGCGTATTATAACATATATTTATTTAAATCCTAGTATTACTGCAAACTTTACGTTTATTTTTGATTATAAATTGATTTTAAACGCTTTCTTTGGTATAATATAGATATGATAAATCAGGTGACGAGGGATAAAATTGATAGTTTGGCATCTGAATACCGCAGGCTTGTTGCTTTAAATAAAGGTGCTGCGAAGGAGCTTGCGATTTCTGAGATTCCGGAAATGGTGTATAACTCAAACGCGATCGAGAATTCTACTCTCACGCTTGAGGAGACTGAGGATATTTTGGTTCGTGACTTAATTCGCGCTGACCACAAAGTGCGCGAAGTATATGAAGCGAAGAACTTAGCTAATGCGATCGAATACTTGATGAGCAATACTGATACGAAGATGTCTGTGGAGCTGATCCTGAAATTGCACAAAATGTTGCTTACGAGTATTCGCGATGACGTTGCGGGGCGTTTCCGCTCTGGAAGGGAGTGGGTACGCGTGGGTTCGCACTTAGGCGCAAACCCAGACTTCGTGAATGAGCTGGTCTATGAATTAGCGGAGAAATATAATAGCGATAATGGCGTATATTTTCTAGAAAAGATTGCATGCTTCCATGTGGAATTTGAAAGCATTCATCCATTTACGGATGGTAATGGGCGGATGGGGCGGTTGCTTGCAAATGAGCAGCTGGATATGTTGGGGTTGCCACCAGTGATTATTCCGAGTAAGTCTAAAGAGAGGGAGTATTATCCGGCGTTTAATGAATACGAAAAGACTGGTAAGACCGATAAGATTGTAGATCTTTTTGCAAGGCTCCTAATTGAGGCGCTATATCGCAGGATTACTATTTTTACGGCAAAAGGTATTATTCCGGTTACAGATTGGGCTAAGAGTAATGGTGTGAGTGTGCAGTCTGCTATTAATAAATCTATTCGGGGGACGATTCCAGCTTTTAGAATGAGGGGACACTGGATGATTGACGCTGAATATAAGGCTTAATTGGCTGGGTTTTCGGCGAAGATTTCGTTGATGCGATTGGTGGCGGTCTGGACGGAGTTCATGTCCGGCTCGACTACGTAAGTGATTTCGTTGTAAACGGTGTAAGTGTAGTCCTTTGTACTGGTGCCGCCGACGCTGATGCGCTCGATGGACCAGGATGGGGTTTTGTCGAGCTGGAGATTGATGAGCTTGTAGATCTGGCTGTTTGGAACGTTGGTCTCAATGTTGCCCTCGGCGGTGGCGAGGAAGTTGGTGAATGCACTGTAAGAGCGGGTGGCCATGAGTTTGTCGATGATGCCAACGAGAACTTCCTGCTGATTGAGGATACGATGGAAGTCGCCGTCTGAATAAACTTTACGGGTGCGAGCGTAAGCTAGACCGCAAGCGCCGTCGATATAATTTGGACGGTCGGCAGTGAAGCTACATTTACCACCGTGGCCGTTACTGACAGTAAAGGTGAAGTCTGGAGTAATATAAATACCATCCAGTGCATTAATGACGCGTTCAGTAGAATCAAAGTTGAGACGGAGATAATAATCGATGTCGATACCAAAGAGGTCCTCGATGGTCTCGATACTCATGTTGACACCGTAAAGTCCAGCGTGGGTGAGTTTATCACGGATGCCGGTGATATTGTGGAGCTGTACATAATAATCACGTGGGATGCTGGTGAGGAGGATTTTATTCGTCCTAGGGTTGACGGTAACGATCATATTGACGTCGCTACGTGAGACGGTACTTACATCACCACGGGTATCGATGCCGCTGATAAGGAGGTTGAAGGAATCTTCGGAGATGTTGAGGTCACGCGTGGTAGTAGGGGCAAGAGCGGTTTTGATAGAGATAGTATAGACGATACGAGTTTTCTCGTCGGCAAAGTCTGGGAGGATTTCGTCGACGATTTCATACATAGCACCTTTTAGCAGAACGGCATCTACGTTGGAATCGAGGAGGGCGCCGCTAGCGTCGATGATATCCTCGTATTCCGTAGTGGTGGCATTGGTGAGACTACCTAGCTCCTTAAGCGCATCTTTGTAGGCATCGGAAGAATCTTGGTAGGTAGCAATGCGGTGACCATCGAGGGAATTAATACTGTTGAAAGAGGCGTCCTTTAGTGAGACGACGTAGAATTCCTCGGTTTGGTAGCCATCAAATTGAAGGGAGGAAATGAGGTTGACATTGGTGATGAGAAAAATAAAGGCGGCGATGTAGGCGATAACGAAGATGGTTTCTACTATTGCGGTGATAGCTTTGATGACGTGGTTGAACTTCTTAAAGAAAACAAAAAAGCCAAAGACGGCGGCGATAACTATAGTGGCTGCAAGGACAATGGAGAAGTAGCGGAGTGGCAAGATAGAGAGGAAGATAAGGGCACCGCAAACCATGGAAGCGGAGAAAAGAAAGGCGATAAAAAGAATGAGGGCAGTAATAAAGGCGGTGTCTCTCTGTTTTTTTTGAGCTTTTTTGGCTCGTTTCATGTGGTATATTATAGCATATTTTGATAGAAGTCGTTAGTGTATCCCGTTTATCCTTGCATTTTTAGGGGAAAAAGTATAAAATAATTGAAATAGTATTATTAATATTAGTTTACTAATTGGAGTTATTTAGCTAAATGAAAATCACAGTTGCAGGTGGTGGTTATGTTGGTCTCTCACTAGCCACTTTGTTATCTCAGAAAAACGAGGTAGTAGTGCTCGAGATCGATGAATATCGGGCAGAGAGAATTTCGGACCTTGATTCGCCAATCCAGGACGAATATATCGAGAAGTTTTTTGATGAGGCAAAGAGAGGCGAGAGAAAACTTAATATCCGCGCGACGACGGATTACAAGGATGCTATTTCTGGTAGCGAGTTTGTAATTATTGCTACGCCAACTAATTATAACGATGTGACGAATACTTTTGATACGAGCGCGGTAGAGGATATTATCGAAAAGACGCTTAAGATGAAGGATGAGAAAATCACCATGGTGGTGAAGTCTACGATTCCGGTAGGCTACATCGAGAAGGTGCGTGAGAAATATGGCATCGAGAATATCTTCTTCTCACCAGAGTTCCTACGCGAGGGCAAGGCGCTTTATGACAACCTCTACCCATCCCGCATTATCGTAGGTGATGAGAGCAAGGCTGCGCAAAAGTTTGCTAAGTTGCTCCAAGATGCTGCACTTCGTGAGGATGTGCCGGTATTATTTATGCCTGCAACTGAGGCTGAAGCAGTGAAGCTCTTTGCTAATACCTATCTTGCACTTCGCGTGTCTTTCTTCAACGAGCTTGACACCTATGCGCAGGTGAAGGGGCTTAGTGCGAAGGCGATTATTGATGGCGTATGTCTAGATCCACGCATTGGCTCGCATTATAATAATCCGTCGTTTGGCTATGGTGGTTACTGTCTTCCTAAAGATACGAAGCAGCTTTTAGCTAACTATCACAATGTACCACAGGATCTAATCCGCGCAATTGTGAGTGCGAACCGTACGCGCAAGGAATTCATCGCACGTGATGTGCTCAAGAGTAATCCGGAGACCGTAGGGGTATTTCGTCTGACGATGAAATCTGGCTCGGATAACTTCCGCTCATCTGCTATCCAGGATGTGATTAAGTTCCTTCGCGGCGAGGGTGTAGAAGTGATTATCTACGAACCAACGCTTTCGGTGGAGAAATTTGGTGGATTTAGAATTGAGAATGATTTTGATAAGTTCTGTAGGGAGAGCGATATTATTCTAGCTAACCGCCTTGAGAACGAGCTACGCGATGTGGCCGGCAAGGTGTATACAAGGGATTTGTTTGCGAGGGATTAGGTGGTAGTAATGGAGACGGCAGGGATTTTTAACGGAAAGACTGTATTGATAACTGGCGCAGCCGGGTTTATTGGCTGGGTGCTCGCAAAGAGGGTTTGCGTAGAGAATCCTGGGGCCAGGGTGATTGGTTATGATAGTGTAAATGATTATTATGATGTGAGACTGAAGGAATACCGCCTGAATGAGCTAAAGGAGTTCTCTAACTTCGAGTTTATCAAAGGAAATTTGGCGGATAAAGCGCTTGTGACGGAAGTGTTTGAGAAATATCGCCCAGTAATCGTGGTGAATCTAGCTGCGCAGGCTGGCGTGCGCTATAGTATCGATCATCCAGATGCTTATGTAGAGTCTAATGTAATTGGGTTTTATAATATCCTTGAGGCTTGTAGGCATTACCCGGTAGAGCATTTAGTATATGCTTCTTCATCTTCTGTCTATGGCGGGAATAAGAAGGTGCCTTTCTCTACGGATGACAAGGTAGATAATCCAGTGAGTCTCTACGCGGCGACGAAGAAGAGCAATGAGCTCTTTGCTCATGCGTATTCCAAGCTATATAATATACCGTCTACTGGGCTCCGCTTCTTTACGGTATATGGTCCAGCTGGTAGGCCAGACATGGCATACTTTGGGTTCACGAATAAGTTGATTAAGGGCGAGAAGATTGAGATATTTAATTATGGTAATTGCAAACGTGATTTTACATATGTAGATGATATTGTGGAGGGAGTGATTCGCGTGATGGCGAAGGCGCCAGAAAAGAAGAATGGGGAAGATGGTCTGCCAATCCCACCATATGCTGTATATAATATAGGCAATTCCAATCCAGAGAATCTTCTAGACTTTGTGCAGATTTTGCAGGAAGAGCTGATAAGGGCTGGAGTGCTACCAGCTGATTATGATTTTGAAGCACATAAGGAGCTCGTGGCGATGCAACCTGGCGATGTACCGGTGACATTTGCGGATACGAGTGCTTTGGAGCGTGACTTCGGGTTCAAGCCTACTACTTCTCTCCGAGATGGGTTAAGAAAGTTTGCGGAGTGGTATAAAGGGTTTTACGGGTAAAAAAGAAACCGCAATAAGTGATTCGCGTGAGTGTTTCTGTTCATGAAATGTATTCTGAATGAACAATTGTGTGGTTTAGTTTTCTTGAATCGTTGGTTTTTGTTATTTAGGGGTGCTTATGCCTGACTGTATTTCGTCTAGCGGGATACATCAAGAAAAGCTACCTTGAAAAGACGAGATAGCTGTTATTATAGTCGGTGTCGTTTTTTTATAGTATGGTGGCGTCATTGACGTTGCAATATGAGTACCAATATTTGGTCTCCGTTATGATATTTGAGGTATAGTAATGTCTTTCTATATACTTTGCTGTTTGATGTCTGGAATTACCCTAGATCATTTCTAGAAATATTAGCAACATACTACAATTTTCAAATCAGGTAAATAACTGATTTCTTGCGCAATATTTTGCGGAAATGTTGACTTATTTTGTAGGATTTGATAGAATAAGACTATGATACACAGTTTTAAGGTAAAAAATTTTTATTCAATCAAAGACGAGGTGGAAGTAAACTTTGTTGCCAAGAGCGGTAGCATCACGGTGCCAGAGTTATATCTTGATGTGCCATATAATAATAAAGTTACAAAAGTTGCTTTCGTAGGTGGCCCTAATGGATCTGGTAAAACTAATATCTTAAGAGTATTGGCTTTTGTGAAGTTTTTAATAAATCAAGTTGGCGGTGTTCCTGGAGTTTTACCGTATTTTTCTTATTATTTAGATATGGATAAATCTTCTTATATTTCGGTAGAATTCTCTGTAGGTAATAACCTTTATGAATATTCGATTACTTTTGGTAAGGATATAATATATGACGAGAAGCTATTTTTGACAAGTATGGTCTCAGAGCGGGCAACAAAAAAGAAGGTTTTTTCAAGGGCTTGGGATAGTGATACTTACGTTGTGGAAATATCTGATTTAATTAAAAATCTTAAGAATGTGAAAGATATTGGCGCGATACTAGCAGCTAAAGAAAATAAAGTCAGGACCATAATTGACTTATACACTAGTTTGGATGAAATTAATGGTTTCTTAAGGGAGGTGAAGGATTATTGGCTACGATTGTTTACGAATGTGGTTTCGTTTGGAAATATGGAGTCGGAGTTTTCGACTAGTAAATTAGCAAATGATGCACTGAAGAGTATCGATGAAAATGACTTGGGCCGTGAGCTCAGCAGAAAGATTTTGAAATCGGTAGATATCGGTTTTGATGGGATTACAAAATTCAAGATGGCCAATGATGAAAATGGTTTGACGCTATACGGGATTAAACATAAATATGGTAACAAAGAATTTATGTTCCCGACCTTTGAAGAATCAGCTGGTACTAATAGAATTGTGTATCTTGTAAATGAAATTTCAAGGATTCTATCAAGAGAAAAAGGTGGCGTGGCGGTGATTGATGATATGGACGCATTTATCCATCCAGACGTATATGAGAAGTTGGTGGAGCAGTTTATGTCACCGTCCGTAAATAAAAATGGGACACAGCTGATTTTGGCTTCGCATAATTATACTACGCTGAATTATTTGGATAAACAGCAGATTATTTTGACAGAACGGAATGCGGAGGGGGCGACGGAATCGTGGAGGTTGGATTCGGTGAAAGGAGTGGAGTCGCATGATAATTTTTATGCAAAATATATGGCCGGAAAGTATGGCGCAGTGCCGAGAATGGAGGACCGATAGTGATAATGTGCGGCATGTATGGTATATGGCGTAGTCTTATTAATGGGTGGGTCGGGGAGGCCAACCTATGAAAAATCATTCTTTAAAGACGACGGTTAGCATTTGGTGTGAGGGGGATAGGGATGTGAGCTTTGCTAATTACTTGTACGGGCTGTACCATATAGTGGGGCGAGAGGTAAAGATTCGGAATGCGCATGGTGGAGACCCGGTTGGACAAGTGCGTCAGATGACGAAGTATTATTTGACGTATGATTTTGATGAGAAGTATGCGTTATATGATTTGGATCGTGGGGAGGAATCAGTGGAAATGGCGCGGAGGTTGGCTGATGTAAATGGGATTGTTTGTTTAGAATCGGATAAATGTTTGGAGATGGAGCTGGTGAAGTTGATGAGCGATGACGGAAAGATGATACGCCGCGCGCGTCGTTCTTCAGCAGAGGCGAAAAAGGTTTTTGCAGAGTTATGTCATTTGAAACACGAGAATGATGATGTGGAGTGGGGAAAGTGGATAAATAAGAAAAAGTTAGATGATTTGCTGAGTTCTTCGGAGTGGCTGGCTAGGATTATTGATGTAATGGAAGGGAATAATGATTAAAAAGTAGAAAACTGATTAGGAAAAAGTAAACTTTTTTGTTTTGTTATTGGTTTTTGGTAGTCTTTATGTTAATGATCGGTTCCATAGATCTCGAAGCTTTTGTGTTTATGTTTAATGGTAAAAACGGAAGGTTCTTAAAACTTAGATCTAATTGTGGGGATGTTTTTTGTATATTTTTAGTGGCAGATGTGTTGCTATTACTAATGTAAATGACATACCTTTTTATTGCAAAAGTATTGAGTTATTACGGCCGTTTGATTTTTAAAGATAATTATTGTATAATAATACTATGATTAAAACTGGAGCGAAGGTCTTTTTGGGGTTACTCATTGGTGGGGTAATTGTTTTCAACGTTATTGACGCGAATGCTGTTAGTGTGGAGACTATAGAGGTAGAAGAAAAGACTGCGTATACCACAGAATATATCTATGATGACACGATGAGGGCTGGTAGAGCTGAGATAAAACAGGAAGGTATAAATGGTAAGAAGAGGGTAGTCTACGAGGTTTCAAAGAAACAAGGAAAGGAAATTACTAGAAAGAAGCAGTCAGAGGAGGTAATCTCTCAATCTCAGAAAGAAATTGTTATTAAGGGGACGAAACCATACTATGAGTGTAGTGATGGCACGGATTATGATAGTTTGGCTGAAAAGAATGAATGTGAAAATAAAATTGCTTGGACTCGCCAGCGGGATAAAGCGCTGCAGGAGTGCAATGCTGATGCGAATAAGATTAATTGTTGGTATGATGACTATCCCGGTACGACACTACACTGGGAGACTAAGCCTAGCTATCCTTCTAGAGGGTATAGTTCTGGTGGAAATAGGATTGGGGCGATTTGTAGGGATGGCTGGAGGAGTAATGCAACTGGTAGAGGCGCATGCTCCCACCATGGTGGGGTAAGCTATTGGCTGTATAACTAAAAACTGTCTTTTTATTACCAAAACCGGTTTACTATTCCACTAACGCATAGTTGCGCTATCTTTGATTTCGTGGTATGATATATATATAATACTCCGTAGGTATTATGTGGAGAAAAAATGACAAAAGAAACAGTTGCTAGTTTTTCTGGTAAAAATAAGACTTTTGAGGTTACTGGCAAGAAGGTCCTTATTTTTTGTAACTCGCTAGTAGGGCTTTTGAGTTTTAGAAAAGAATTAATTGAAGAATTAAAGAATAATAAATATGGCGTTATTGTCGTTGCGCCACAGCATGAGTATGCGGATGATTTGAAGAAACTGAAGTGTAAATATGTTCCAATAGAAATGGATCTTAGGGGGACAAATCCGGTTAAGGACTTAGGTTTGATAAAAGCTTTCAAGAAGATAGTAAAAAATGAAAAGCCGGATGTGGTTCTAACTTATACTATCAAGCCAAATGTATATGGTGGTTATGTGTGCGGAAAACTAAAGATTCCTTATATCTGTAATGTAACTGGTCTCGGTACTTCAGTGGAAAAACCTGGTTTACTACAGAAAGTGACACTTTTTTTGTATAAAAAAGGTCTCAAAAAGGCTAAGTGTGTTTTCTTCCAGAATAAAGATAATCTTGATTTTATGAAAAAGCACGGAGTGATAAGGGGCAAATATGAGTTGATCCCTGGTTCTGGTGTAAATCTAGAGCGCCATACGCTCTTAGACTATCCAAAGGATGATACTATTCGTTTTTTGTTTATTGCCAGAATTATAAAAGAGAAAGGCATAGAAGATTATCTGGAGATAGCAAAGTATATTAAGGGGAAATATCCAAATACAGAATTTCATATTGCTGGCCCATGTGATGATGAAAAATACTTGCCAATTATTAAGGACTTGGAGAAGAAGAGTATCGTAGTTTATCATGGCCCAGTAAAGGATGTAAGAGAACTTCATAAGATTTCGAATTGTACGATTCACCCTACATTTTATCCAGAGGGGATGAGTAATGTGCTTTTAGAATCCTGTGCGGCAGGTAGACCAATCATTACTACGAATAGGCCTGGGTGCAAAGAGATAGTCGATGACGGTGTGAATGGTTATATGTTTAAATGTCAGGATGTGGAAACGTTGAAGAAAAAAGTAGATTCTTTTATGAAGCTTTCTTTTGAAGAAAAGAAGAAGATGGGTATAAATGGTAGGAAGAAAGTTGAGAAGGAATTCAGCAGAGATATTGTTGTGAGAGCATATCTGGAAGCCATTGGGGGCGCTAATGAATTATAAGAAGATAATAAAAAGCCAAAAGGCACGCTTTTTTGTACTTAAAATGTTTGGTTGGGTTCCAGACAAAGCGATGATAAAGATCCAGTATAGGATTAAAACTGGTAGGAAGTTAAACTTGAAGGATCCAAAAAGATTCACTGAAAAACTGCAATGGTATAAGTTATACTATCATAACCCAGTAATGCATCAATGTGTAGACAAATATGAGGTTAGGAAATATGTAGAACAAAAGGGTTTGAAAAAAATACTAAATGATTTGTATGGGGTATACAATAGTCCTGACGAAATTGCTTTTGATAAATTGCCAGATAAATTTGTAATAAAAACGACGACCGGTGGTGGTGGACAAAATGTAATAATATGTAAGGATAAGAAAAAACTAAATGTGAAAAAGACAAAAAAAGATCTTAGTAGTTGGTTAAAGAATGGTGTTGGAAAGTCTTTTGGGCGTGAGTGGGCTTATGAGGGGGTAAAGAATAGAATAATAGCTGAGAAATATATAGAATCAAAAGACGATAGTTTAGTGGATTATAAATTCTTTTGCTTTAATGGTGAAGTGAAGTATATTTATGTTATCTCCGATAGAAAGTTGGGTAAAACCGCAAGGCTTGGAATATATGATTCTGATTTTAAAAAGCTTGATGCATATCGGGCTGATGAACAGAAGCAAACGACACCGTGTAAAAAACCGGTTAATTTTGATCTAATGAAGGAATATGCTTCAGTATTGTCTAGGGATTTTCCACATGCTAGAATTGATTTATATGACAATAATAACTGTATTATCTTTGGGGAAATAACTTTTTATGATGGGAGTGGGTATATGCGTTTTGATCCAGATGAATTTGATAATACTTTGGGTAAGGAATTTTTATTGGTCAGAAAGTGAGATTGCGGTAGATGAATAATTGTAGTAAAGCAAAAGTATCCAAATTTAATAACCTTCTATTTTGTTATGATGGTCCCTTATCTAAAAGTGGTAATGATTATTATGGCTCTGCATTGAATAACGATCTATTTAGTAGGTATAAGGTGTTTTCGGATAATATAAGTATAGCCATAAGGGTTAGGACGTTATCTGATAATAAAACCAAAAACGGACTAATGGAAATCTCAAAAGAGTACGGCGTGTGCGAGCTCCCAAATATAAAAAGCATAAAAGGTCTTTTGAAGAAGCGAGTTTTTAACGAAAAGTTAAAAACTGCTATTATAAGTAGCGATTATGTTATTGTTCGTCTTCCAAGTAGTGTAGGCGATGTAGCTGTTAAGTATTGTAGAAAGCTAGGTAAACCCTATATGATCGAAATGGTTGGATGTGCTTGGGATTCATATTGGAATCATGGTTTGATTGGGAAGATTTTTGCACCATTTAGTTTTTTTAAGACGAAGCGAATCGTGAAAAAATCAAAAAATGTGGTATATGTTTCGAATTATTTTCTACAGCGTAGATATCCGACGGATGGTGATAGTATAAGTTGTTCTGATGTCGTAATAAAGACCTATGATGAACAATGCGTCTGCGAGAGGATAAAGAAAATCGAGGCATTGAAGGATTTGAAGCAAATTGTGATTGGAACAATAGGAGGTGTTGATGTGGAGGCTAAAGGCCAAAAGTATGTAATTGATGCGATAAGTGCCCTTAAGAAAAAAGGTTTTAATATTAAATACCAGTTAGTGGGTGGTGGTGATCCGAGTAAGTTGATAAAGAGGGCAGCAAGGAAGCATGTCGAGAAGAATATAGAGGTGCTTGGCCCTAAGAAGCACGATGAGATATTTAATTGGCTTAAAACGATAGATGTTTATGTGCAACCAAGCACTCAGGAGGGGCTATGTCGCTCGATAATTGAGGCGATGAGTTGTGCGTGTCCAGTTATTGCGAGTAATGCTGGGGGAAACTCGGAATTAATAGACAATGCTCTAGTATTTAAGAAGAAAAAGACTAAACAGGTGCAGATGCTTATTTCGAATCTGTCTAAAGATTTGCTGGTTGATGAGGCTAGGAATAATTATTGTAATTCAAAGCAATACGGTGCTGAGCTTTTAAAAAATAGACGAAGTGTTTTTTATAAAAAGGTAATGCAAGAATTGGTGGCATCTAGATGAAAATAGCATTTATAATACCAAAGATATCTTATTCTGGTGCGCCTAAAATAATGGCTTGGGTAGCAAATGGTATGGTGTCGAGGGGGCACAGTGTCACTATAATAGCTATTTACGGTTCCAAATGTGAGCAATTTTTGGACAAGAAGGTAAGGGTTGTCTTTTTGAGAGGAAAACAGAACAGAAATTGGTTTATAAGAAATACCGTTGGTTTAATTAGCGCTGTAAGAAGCTGTAGAAAGACTATTAAAAAAATGAAGCCAGACGCAATTATTTCTTTTCTGGATTCGATGAGTTATGTTTATATATTGATGAATAAGTTATTTTGGAGGGACACAATAATCTCTTCAGAGCGAGTGGACCCTTGTTCTAGACATGGGTTTAATGCTTTCATGAATTATAAAGCAATTAAACGATCCGATTTAATCGTTTTTCAAACAGGAGAAGCAGAGGAATATTACAAGAAAAAGAATCATAAGCTCAATAGTTGTGTAATTCCAAATCCGGTGATAGTTAATGCGGTCATGAAAGAGGCAATCAAGAGAAGAAAAGAAACTGTTCTTGATAAGGAAAAAATGAAGATTGTATCGGTGGGTAGACTGTCTATAACGCAAAAAAGACAAGATGTTTTATTAAAAGCTTTATCTGAATTAAGGAAGAACAACATTAGTTTTATCGCGTATATCTATGGAGCTGGAGAAGACGAAGATAAGGTGAAGAAAATGATTCGTGATTGTTCGTTGGAAAAAAATGTTTTACTGATGGGGCAACAGGATAATGTGCTATTGAAGATATTTGATTCTAATTGTTTTGTTCTCACTTCTGATTTTGAGGGAATCCCTAATGCTTTAATGGAGGCTATGTCTATTGGCATACCCTGTATTTCAACTGATTGTAGCCCTGGTGGGGCAAGGCTGTTAATAACTGATGGAGAAAACGGTTTCATTGTTGATCGTGGTGATTATCTTAAAATCGCAGAGAGGATTATGTGGGTTGGTTCCCATAAGTGCGAGAGCGAAATAATTGGGAATAATGCAACTGCTATAACAAAAAAATTTAGCGAAGAGAAAGTAATGGATCTTTGGGAAAACGAGATAAAACATATGGGGGAAAATAAAAATGTTTAGAAATGCTATCAGTAAAAAGAGAGTACTGAGTTTTATTGAGTTATTTTATGTATTTGTTTCTGTGATAGCGTTGCAGTTGGAGCCGCTTTT
>Ga0310786_10002903_pt1 | contig 25529 bp, 18 predicted proteins | sample AusTroGonzalo_MG_FD_203881 | JGI IMG/M metagenome (GOLD analysis project Ga0310786, IMG submission 203881) | Bovine rumen microbial communities from tropical cattle in Woodstock, Queensland, Australia - Gonzalo_03 (v2) (version 2) | ecosystem: Host-associated > Mammals > Digestive system >...
CAACAGTGAGGGTAAGCGTACAACTCCTTCAATCGTGGCATTCGTTGACGGCGGCGAGCGTAAGATTGGTGATCCTGCCAAGCGTCAGGCTATCACAAACCCGCAGCGTACCGTATTCTCAATCAAGCGTTTCATGGGTGAGAACTGGGACCAGGTACAGAAGGAGATTGCCCGCGTACCTTATAAGGTAGTCAAGGGTGACAACAACATGCCGCGCGTAGACATCGACGGACGTCTGTACACCGCTCAGGAGATATCGGCCATGATTCTTCAGAAGATGAAGAAGACCGCCGAGGATTATCTGGGCCAGGAGGTTACTGAGGCTGTCATCACAGTGCCGGCATACTTCAGCGACTCACAGCGTCAGGCCACCAAGGAGGCTGGTCAGATTGCAGGTCTGGATGTAAAGCGTATCGTGAACGAGCCTACCGCTGCCGCTTTGGCATACGGTGTTGACAAGGCCAACAAGGATATGAAGATTGCCGTATTCGACCTGGGTGGCGGTACATTCGATATCTCCATCCTGGAGTTCGGCGGCGGCGTATTCGAGGTCCTCGCCACCAACGGTGACACACACCTGGGCGGTGATGACTTTGACCAGGTAATCATCAACTGGCTTGTAGAGGAGTTCAAGAAGGACGAGGGCGCAGACCTTACGGCCGATCCCATGGCACTGCAGCGTCTTAAGGAGGCTGCCGAGAAGGCCAAGATCGAGCTGTCATCTTCGACCAGCACCGAGATCAACCTGCCGTACATCATGCCGGTTGCAGGTGTTCCCCGTCACCTTGTAAAAACTCTTACACGCGCCAAGTTCGAGCAGCTGGCAAACGGCCTGATTCAGGCTTGCCTGGAGCCCTGCCGCAAGGCAATGTCAGACGCAGGTCTGAGCAATGCCGATATCGACGAGGTGATCCTGGTAGGTGGTTCAAGCCGTATCCCCGCAGTTCAGAAGCTGGTTGAGGATTTCTTTGGCAAAGTACCTTCAAAGGGCGTTAACCCCGATGAGGTTGTAGCAGTAGGTGCTTCAATTCAGGGCGCAATCCTGAACAAAGAGGGCGGTGTAGGTGACATCGTACTTCTGGATGTAACACCTCTTACAATGGGTATCGAGACCATGGGCGGCGTGATGACCAAGCTGATTGACGCCAACACCACAATCCCGTGCAAGAAGAGTGAAATTTTCTCAACAGCTGCCGATAACCAGACAGCCGTAACCATACATGTGCTGCAGGGCGAGCGCCCCATGGCCGCACAGAACAAATCCATCGGCCAGTTCAACCTGGAGGGTATCGCACCCGCACGTCGTGGTGTACCTCAGATTGAGGTTACTTTCGATATCGACGCCAACGGTATCCTTAAGGTATCGGCCAAGGATAAGGCTACAGGCAAGGAGCAGGCTATCCGTATCGAGGCAAGCTCAGGTCTGAGCAAGGAGGAGATTGAGCGTATGAAGGCCGAGGCCGAAGCCAATGCCGATGCCGATAAGAAGGAGCGTGAGAAGGTTGACAAGTTGAATCAGGCTGACTCAATGATCTTCCAGACCGAGCAGCAGCTGCAGGATCTGGGCGACAAGATCCCCGCCGACAAGAAGGCTCCTATCGAATCAGCACTGAACGCTCTTAAGGATGCTCACAAGGCTCAGGACATCGCCGCAATCGACAAGGCAATGGCCGAACTCAACACAGCATTCCAGGCAGCCAGCGCACAGATGTACCAGCAGAGCGGCGCTCAGCCCGGTGCAGGTGCTCAGGCAGGTCCTCAGGACAACACCCAGAGCAACAACTCAAACAACACTGGTGACAACGTCCAGGACGCTGATTTTGAGGAAGTTAAGTAATATTTTTACTTACATAATGACAGCCGCGCGGCCCCAACGGGTCGCGCGGTTTTTTTGTCAACTAAGTTTGGTTATATACAATAATTGCAGTATTTTTACATCAATTTGTAAATAACCTAAGTTAGCAAATGAGAAAAATCTGCATTTTAACCGTCATGAGCCTGTTTTCACTACAGGCGTTCACTCAAGAGATTCCGGCGTACCTACTGGAAAATGAAGCCGCAAACCATTTCATCAACGACTTTGTGTATGACAGCAACGACTACACATACACCAAAGTCCTGGATTACGCTGATCCCGTGCCTATCTACAACTACGTAGGCTACCGTAAGGACCAGCCCCAGCCGGTACCCATCAAACTGACAGCTCCGCTGGATACCATCGGCACCCTGTACATCAGCGAGAAGGATGACTATTCAAAAGCCATAACAAGATACATCTATAAGGGTAAGGACTCAATCGCCGTATACAATCTCATCCCCGGAAAGACCTACAACTGGAAAGTTGAGACAAAGACCCCCGAGGGCGATACACAGACAGTTGAAACCGGCAAGTTCAAGACCACCGGAACCCTGCGTATGCTTAAGGTCGATGGCATATTCAACGTACGCGATATGGGCGGTTGGACCGGACTCAAGGGCTATCCCATCAGATACGGAAAGCTCTTCCGCGGTTCAAGAATGTCCAATAACGGCTCAGGTTCAGCCATCATCACCAGCGACGGTATCGACGCTCTGCTTGAGGTAGGCGTAAAGGCCGATCTGGACCTGCGTACAAGCTCGGAGAGAAGCATCAGTTCGTCACCTCTGGGCAGCACGGTAAGTTACGCCTATGAGAACAACTCATACGCCAGCCGTATCTACACCTTCGATGAGGACGGCTCCAGCATCAGCGGTATCAAAAAGATCATCAGCTGGTTCAAGGAGGACAAACCCGTATATTTCCACTGCTCGGTAGGTGCCGACCGTACAGGTACCATCGCCTTCCTGATAGGAGCCCTCTGCGGCATGAGCGAGGACGCCCTCTCAAAGGAATACGAGCTGACATCGTTCTCACCCGACTACGTGGTAACCAACGGCAAGGTCGAGGACCTGCGTCGTATCCGTACCGCTGCCGGCCGATTTGACAACACTGAGGACAGTTACAAATACGCCCTCATGATAGAAAAGGTCAAGAAGTTCCCCGGTGAGACAATGCAGGAGAAGGTTTACTACCACCTGAACACCGGTAAGAAGTCAAACGGCCAGAACCTCACCACAGGTATCTCCGCCGCCGACCTTGACTGGCTTATCAGTTACCTGCTCAACCCGATTGACATAAACGTAAGCGGAACCGTCAGAATGACCAAGGGCATGCAGAAGCAGCTTGAGGCCGAACTGGTTACCAAGAGCGCCCTGAATCCCAACCCCATAATCACATTCTCATCATCAAACGAGAAGGTTGCCACAATCTCCGAGACCGGACTGATCACAGCCCTTGCAGGCGGTACAACAGTCATCTCGGCCAGCGTTGACGGATTCAGCAAGACATTCACCATCAACGTACCTCTGGTTGAATCGACACTCCCCGACAGCGTATACTTTGGCACAGACGTATACTCGGTATCCAAGAGCACCAATGCCGTAGTTAACGGCTCGTTCGAGTATGCCGACAGATTCAACAGCTGGAAATCGGCCACCGGTGCAATTCTGAGCGACAAGTACTTTGAGATTGCCGAGGATGCACAGAGCGGCGAGAGTTACCTGGTCTGCAAGGCCAGCGGTGATGAGGGCTCGCCCAAGTCCATCCGCATGGAGTGGCCTCTGGCAGGCAACAAGACATTCGTGCTTGGATTCCGCATCAAGAACACCAGCGGCCAGCAGGTCGATGCTAACGCCAACCTCAAGGTCAGCCTGGTTCGCGACAAGGCCGAGATAAATGCATCGGGCGATGACTTTGCATGGGATACCGATCCCGCCAACGTAATCATGCGCATAGATTCACGTAACAACTCAACCATATCGGGCCAGTTCATGACATTCAACGACAAACCGTCTTATGACGGCGAATGGACCGAGGTCCAGTATGTATTCTGCAACCCGTCGACCGACAGATACCGCTATCTGCAGCTGCTGTTCACCAATCTGGGTGACGCCAACGACCAGATATGCCTGGACAACGTCTATCTGGCTGAAATCAAATTCGTACACGGCACAAGCGTACAGCCTGTAGCCGAGCCCGCAGTCAAGACAGGCGCAATGTACAACCTGAACGGACAGAAGGTTGACACCCCCGACGGAATAATCATCATGGACGGTAAGAAGTATTTGTTCAAGTAAATCCCAATGCGTAACACTATGAAACAGACAGTTTTAACAACTATAATAGCCACCGCCGCACTGATGCTGGCATCATGCGGTGACAAAGAATATCAGATCCAGGACCAGAAAGCCGACGTGTTCTATGAGGTACAGGCCGTGGCCGATGCTTTTGAACTTGAGCCCGCAACCCGCGCTACAATCAGCAACGAACTCAGCTTCAGCTGGAAAAAGTCCGATGACAAAATCGGCGTATGGCCGTCACTGGACCTGGCCGAGGGTACCGATGCCTCACAGGTATACTTCACCGCCAATGCCGAAGGATCGGACGCAGTCCTGTTCAAGGGCAGCGGATGGGGACTTCTGCCTGACCGCAAGTACCACGCCTACTTCCCGTATGCTGAGAAGTGCGCTCCCGACAGCGCAGCCGGCACCTACACCGCAACCCTTACTCAATCGGCCGACAACGCAACCTCACACCTGAGCAAGAACATATTCATGTACTCTCAGGCCACCACACCGCAGAACGGCAACAAGGCATCATTCAATATGCACCATCTGGGCAGCATCATGAAGATTGAGGTCACAGTACCTCAGGACGCCGAGTCACTGACATTCAAGAAGGCCGAGGTAAGCGTAGCCGATCCTCTCTTTATCGAGAAGTTCAAGTACAACCCCACAACCGATGAGCCCGAGCTCGTAGCAATGACCACAACCTCCACACAGACCCTGAACCTCAGCTTCGCACCCACCGAGGGCAAGCTGTCACTCTGGTTCCTGATTGGTGCCATTGACCTGAGCGGCAAGCAGATAACCATCCAGCTTACCGCTGGTACAAGCATGTACTCAGCCACATTTGACGGAGCCAACCAGGTAAAGGGCAAGGCACATCGGTATGAGGTAACCGTTGCCAAGGGCGGCAGCATTCCGGATTCAGAGTTTTACGTTGATCTGGGTCTGCCCAGCGGAAAGAAATGGGCCAAGTGCAACCTGACTGCCGACGGATTCCCTTATCCCGTGGATGAGACAATTCTTGGCGACTACTACGCATGGGGTGACACCAAGCCATACTACTCATCACTCAAGGTAAACGGCGAGGGCAACATCACCGTAACCTGGAAGAGCGGCTATGACGGCTACACATCAACCAGTTACGCCAAGAACACCTCAAGAGGTTCATACACCAGCTCAGGACAGCAGCTTGGCCTGGCCGATGACGCCGCAAACGCAACATTGGGCGGCAACTGGAGAATGCCTACCATCGCAGACCTGAACGAGTTGGGTTCAAACTGCACCTTCAGTTCATTCACATTGAACGGCGTGAAGGGTGTCAAGGTAACCAGCAACATCAACGGTAACTACATATTCCTGCCGTCCAACGGATATATCAACGGAACAACCTTCAAGGGCTACACATCAAACAGCCCCGGTGCACGTTTCTGGCTGGCTGATTGCGCAGGCAGCGATAAAGCATACCAGCAGTACACCGCCGAGAGCAGTCCTGCCGTTAACTATGATCAATCCAAGGACAAGTTCCGCGGAACTCCCATCCGTCCCGTATACGTGCCTTAATTATCAGACAATTAATATTCTAACCTTTAAACTTATAAGAAAATGAAAAGAATCAAATTCGCATCCCTGATTGGATTGTCACTCGTAATGGGTGCTATGACATTGACCTCATGTGGTTCATCCAACACCGCTTCAAAGCAGAAGGGTATCATTCTGCAGGAGGGCGACAAGGCCACTCTGACCGTTGAAGGTGACTACAGCATCATTGAGATCCCGCAGGAGAAGTCAGTCGAGGACCTCGCTTTCTATGACACCGACGTACTTGGATATCTGCTCAAGTCAAACGTCAATATCACAACCGATGGCCGCAGCATTGGCAACGATAACATCTACTATTATCTGCACAACTCAAAGGAGTGGCTCTACAAAGGCAACTACGAGCATCCTTACGAGATTGAGATGACCAAGGTTAAGTCAATCCGCATCGGTAACCGCCGTCAGCGTCTGAGAGATTTCGTTGACCTGATGCCTCTGATGGCTAACTCAAAGGAGAAGAAGTCAGACCAGGGCTTCCAGGATGAGGTATCATTCGGCAGCTCATACTACATCTTCGTTGAGATCACTCTGCTGGATCGCTGATTAACCAATCATAGATGAAACAGGGGTACTATGCGCCCCTGTTTCTTTTTTACATCGCTTATGAGAAAACTCTACGTTCTTTCCATCGTATCATTGTTGACAGGATGGGCATCGGCCCAACCTATCAGTTATAGTGTCGAGAATGAGATCACTCACGGATTCCTGAATGATTTCACCTATGACACCGTCTCTCTTCAGGTATCCTATGTGATGGATTACTTCGAAAAACCCCATGACTACAGGCTCGATGCACCCAGCCCCGTAAGACTGACCTGGACTCACCAGGACGGCGCCGAGGCACAGCGAGTAGAGGTGAGTGAGAACCAGGATTACTCTGATTCACTGGTATTCACCATAAACAAGGATATTGCTGCTTATGATCTGTACAACATGATTCCCGGCCGCAAATACTACTACAGGATAATGTCAGTAAAGGCCGATGTCGCCACCAAGGTATCAGAAGGTGAACTTGAACCCTACGGCATGCTGCGCTGGATTCTGGCACAGGGCACCTGGAACGTCCGTGATATGGGCGGCTGGATTGGTCTGGGCGGACATCCCATCAAATACGGACTGATTTTCCGCGGAGCACAGTTGGTTTCGCCCAAGAGCCCGTACCCCGTACTAATCACAGAAAGCGGAAAAGAGGCCATGCGTAACGCCGGAATCCGTGCCGAGATGGACCTGCGCAGTGCCAGCCAGGCACCCGGTACAGTATCATCACTGTCAGTAAACGGTGACGTTGACTATCTGGTGGTTCCCGAATCAAGCGGTGCCCGTATGTGCAACTTTGACAAGACTGAGGTTACCATACGTGAGTTGCAGTGGATAATAGATGAACTCAGGGCCGGAAAGCCTGTATTCTATCACTGCCAGAACGGTGCCGACCGTACCGGAACCATGGGATTCCTGATTGGCGCCCTGCTGGGAATGGGTGAGAGCGACCTGGCCAAGGACTATGAATTGACCACATTCTGTGAGGTCGATGCCGCCAAGTTTGACCCCACCGAGGCCGGATTTGCCCGTCTGAGAAACTACGTGGGCAAGAAAGGTTCACCCATAGGTTACGGTGACAATGCCGATGAGTACAAGTATGCCAAACTGGTCGAGAAGATGCGCAACGTAGCGCCCACCAACGGCAACTACCAGCGCAAGATATACAACTGGTTCAAGACCGGAAAGAACGGCGTAAGCATAACCGAGGAGGATCTGGACTGGTTCATCAAGGAGATGGTTGACTACGTGCTTGTCAAGTCCCTCAGCTACAGCGGTGCCACATCATTAAAGATGAACCCGGGCGATACCCAGACACTTGAGGTAACCCTTGCGCCGGCCGATGCAAACGTAAAGCAGGCCGTATTCACATCATCCAACCCTGCGGTTGCAACCGTATCGGACCAGGGTGTAATTACGGCTGTAAGAGGCGGTGATGCAACCATCACCATCAGTGCCGACGGACTCTCCAAGACCGTAAGCGTAAGCGTACCGCTGGTAGAGTCAGTTATGCCTGCATACGCGCTTTACAAGAACACCGAGTGCACCATAACCAAGAACCGCATTGTGAACGGCTCGTTCGAGTACGCCAAGACATTCTACAACTGGACCGATGCCACCGGCGCAACCCCTACGCTTGACGCATTTGACGTAAAGAGTTACGGAACAGGCGATAGCGTCTATATCGAGTCAAAGATTGTGGATGCCGACGGCAGTTCAGCCGGCTCGCTGCGTTCAGAGTGGAAAATCAGCAAGAACAAGGTTTATCTGTTCGGCTACAGGGTAAAAAACTCTACTGACCTGCAGACCACCAACAACGAGAATATGAAGACGATGATCATAGTCCGCGGTGCAACCGATGAGTCAACAGGCGAGATTCTGGAGTATCCCATGTACAACGGTGTCACAGGTCCCGATGCATATCCTACCTATGACGGCAACTGGACCGAGGTTCAGTATGTGTTCAACAGCAAGAATAATACAGCCTGCCGCGTAGTGTTCACCAACATGAGCAGCGCCACCAACAACACCTGTATTGACAATTTCTATCTTGCCGAGGTTGATACCACCGCCGCATGGGTTAAGTCCATCATGATGAACGGCCGTGAGGGCAGTGTATATGATATGCAAGGCCGCGAGGTTGACGTGAACTCCCGCGGCCTTAAGATTATAGACGGCACCAAAGTGCTTATTTCTGAGTAAGCATGAATGACAGCTGGCCCTGGGCGCAAACCTCATCGGCCACATAAGCCGTCGAATTAACCTGAATGAACTGTCCGCGACACCTGCCAAGGGTTGAGCGGACAGTTACTTTATCACCAGGGTGAACCTGCTTCTTGAAACGGACCTTGTCCATTCCGGCATAGAGTGCCAGATGGTCGTACAGTTTGTCCTGAAACAGCAGCACGCTGCCCTGGGCCATGATTTCGCAAAGGATCACTCCCGGAACGATAGGGTTGCCGGGAAAGTGACCTTGAGTATAGTAGGGGGTAGCGGGTACATCGTACTCAGACTCCACGCCTTCTGCGGTTGTGCGCGAGCGGTCCACAAGAAGCATAGGATCCCTGTGGGGCATGAACTGCGCCAACTCTTCCTTATTCATCTCCATATCAGTCCTGGTAGCGCTTAAGTGTAACAGCTGCGTTGTGACCTCCAAAACCGAGCGAGCAAGACAAAGCATACTCTGCCTGAACCTTACGAGCGTTGTTGGGGATATAATCCAGGTCGCACTCGGGATCGGGCTCCTTATAGCCGATGGTGGGAGGCAGAACGCCGCTCTCCAGAGCTATGGCCGATGCAATCAGCTCGACAGCACCGGTTGCGCCCAGCATATGTCCGTGCATTGACTTGGTTGAGCTTATCATGACCTTGCGGGCCTGATCCTCGCCAAGCGCAATCTTGATGGCCTTGGTCTCGCAGGCATCGTTCATATGGGTTCCTGTGCCGTGGGCGTTGATATAGAGAAGGCTGTCATTATCATATCCGGCCTCAGAGAGTGACTGGCTCAGTGCAGCTGCGGTTGTGGTGCCGTCGGGACGGGGAGCGGTGTAGTGATATGCATCGCAGGTGTTTCCGTAACCTACAACCTCGGCTATGATGTGGGCTCCGCGCTTAACGGCGTGCTCATACTCCTCGAGAACCAGTATTCCGGCACCCTCGGCCATAACGAATCCGCCGCGACGTGCATCGAACGGCAGGCAGGCCTCAAGCGGGTTCTGGGCAGTGGTAAGAGCCTTCATGTTGGCGAATCCGCCTATGGCCAACTCGTTTACGGCAGCTTCGGTACCACCGGTTATGATGGCATCGGCCTGGCCGTACTTGATGGCGCGGAATGCCTCACCGACAGCGTGTGTGCTGGTGGCGCAGGCTGATACTACGGGAAGGCAGGGACCCTGGGCGTTGAACTTGATGGCAATGTTGCCGGCGCCAAGGTTACCTATCATCATGGGGATGAACAGAGGTGAAACGCGGCGTGCGCCGTCCTCCTTCATTACTATAGTCTGGTCAATGAAAGTCTGCATACCGCCTATGCCTGAGCCTACGTAGCAGCCCAGACGGCCCGGCTCAATATTTTCACCGGCCTTGAGGCCGCTCTGCTCCATAGCCTGGAGCGCAGCGCAGATGCCAAACTGGCTGAAACGGTCACTGCGGCGGGCGCTTCCTGCGTCCATACCCATCTCGGTGGGCTTGAAATCCTTCACCTGACCGGCTACGTGAACTGTAAGTTCACCAAAGCGGTCCAGACCTTCAATTTCTGAGATACCGCACTTGCCGTTCTCAAGACTCTCCTTAAACTCACTGATATTCTTACCGATACATGTGATTACACCCATGCCGGTAATAACGACTCTTTTTGTATTCATAGTGCAAAGTTACTCTTTCTAATTTATTTGTACATGAAACGGCGGATGCTGCCTTTGGGAGTCTTCACAAAAGGCTCAAATTTGAGTTCAAAACCGTCCACATGAGAGTAGGCGGGAATCTCCTGATTGAGTTTTGCGATGTTTCCTGCCATAACTGCATTCAGCGCGTCGTTGTCCATTCCGCTGGCACCCACCTGATCCAGATTGGGGACGATGAGCGCGGTCAGATGACCCTTACGGTCCACAATGATTGACTCCTGAACATATGAGAGGGCGTTCAGCACCACCTCAATCTCCTCGGGGAATATGTTCTGTCCGTTGGCTGACAGCAGCATGTTCTTGCATCGGCCAACCAGGAATACGGTGTTGTCCTTGTCGATGGTACCCATATCGCCGGTGTGGAACCAGCCGTCCTTATCCAGAACCTCGGCAGTTGCCTCAGGGTTCTTGTAGTAGCCTGTGAACACGCAGTCACCTTTTATTATAACCTCACCGGGAATGTGCTCGGGGTCCGATGAGTCTATGCGGCACTCAATGCCCTCCGAAACTATTTCGCCTACGGACTTCATCTTGTACTTGCCCTTTTCGCCGATAGATATGGTGGGGCAGGCCTCGGTCATACCGTAACCGGTCACGAAGGGGATCTGCAGTTTCTGGGCCATCAGGTCCTCAAGGTCAAAGGCCATTGCGGCGCCACCGGTAACCAGCAGCTCTATGTTTTCGCCAAAGGCAGACATGAATATGGTGCGCAGGGCAATGCAGTAATCCAGATTGTTCTTGAAATCGGCCAGTTTCTGTTTGCCTGACTTGCTGGTAACAAATTCACCTATGGTGTTGTCAAGCATCTTGACCAGAATAAGCGGAACGGCAAAGAATACGTTGGGCTTGACATCGGCCAGGGCGGGCTTCAGGTAGGCGGGGATAGGGGGCATTCCCAGGATTGTAAGGTGCATACCCAGGCACAGAGGCTCTACTACGTCGTATAGCAGGCCAAAGATGTGCGCAAAGGGGAGCACGCTCAGGTAGGTCTGGCCCTCACGGTAGGGGAAATGACGCGGAATCAGGTATACGTTTACGCTGAAGTTACGAACGGTCAGCATGACGCCCTTGGGGTTGCCTGTGGAGCCCGATGTGTAGTTCAGACCGCACAGCTCATCGGCAGGACGGTCTTCATAGCCCTTAAAGTCTTGGGCGTTGAAGCCGCCTGGGTGAGCCTCTTTCATTATGCTTTCACGGTTGTTGTATATCTGGGCAAAGTCTCCGCGGCTGGCCAGGAGTTCACCGGTGTGGACATCAATGGCACCTTTAAGGTTAGGCATCTGATTGAAGTCCATCTTGTCCATCAGGCGCTTCTCGGTGTAGAGCAGCACGCTGTCGGAGTGGTTTACCAGACTCATTGTGTCGGTGGGAGTGTATCCGTCAAACAGCTGGACGCCTACGTATCCGCCAGTCATTATGGCCATGAAGGTCTTGGCCCAACCGGCGCAGCTCTTGGCGTTCAGTGCAATCTTGTCGCCCTTGTTTATACCTGCAGCCTTCCACATAAGCTGGTCCTGCTCAATCTGAGCTGCCAACTGTCCATAGGTGGCGACTTTGTGCTTGTAGTCGTTCAGCGCTGCGTCGTTCCAGTGCTTGCGGACTGTGTTCTCAAATTTCTTGATGAATGTAATGTCGTACATGAAAAACTATTGAATTTATAAAAGTTTGTGCCTTAGCCGGGCAACCCGACCCCAGGCAATACGACACAAAATTAGCCCCCCGGGAGTTCCCGAGGGGCCTGAGCAGGTGGGTTTGTGGTTAATTCAAGCCTGCTTGTGGCGAATTATTCACTTGATTACAACCTTGCGGCCGTTGATTATGTACAATCCGGGTTCAAGTTCGCCCACGTTTTTGTCCAGTCTTACACCAAGAATGGAGTAGATTGCATCGGCACTCTTAGCCGTACGGGGCTGTGCTATGCCGGTAACGGGATCGAATGCGTAGTCGGCAATCAGAGTCCCGTTGTCAAAATCCCAGTTGGCCGATTCGGCCTGGCCGTAAATCATGGAGTTGGGATGTGACTCGGCAAACGACAGGTTGTCCTGCTGGTTCACGATATCGTACTTGCCCAGGAGCAGCCAGTCCTCATTCTCGGCACCCGACATCAACTCCAGGGGATCGCCGTACATGGGATCGTTCCAGGTTACGTCAACGGCGTACCACTGTCCGTCGTTCATCTTGACCTCGTTCCACATATGGCTCTCGGGTGCGGAGTTGCGGTCGCCTGTGGCATCGCCTACTGCAAGCATGCACGGAATGCCCAGACGGTCGCAGAGCACCTTGAAAGCGCGTGCGTAAGCCTCACATACGGGGCCTCTCTCGCCGCTGGTGCCGCGCAGTGCACTCATGGGGCTCCATACTATCGACGGAGAGTTCTGTGAGTCATAGCATGAGTTGTATGCGTTGTGCTTGGTGAGCCAGTCGTTCATATAGCGGATCTGGTCGTAACGGGTGGTGTTGGGGACATCGGCCAGGATATTGTCAATCAGGCCTTTGTACTCGGTGACGGCGGCACTCAGGACGTCGGGATCGCGGAAATCCTCAATGCGGTAGTCAAAAGCACTGTTCTCTATGGCGAACAGCACCACATAATTATATACGGCACTATCCTTGCCGGCATCCGGGAGATAACCCCAACTGGCGCCGTACGATGTTGACCAACTCCAGTAATTGCGCAGCCAGAATGCCTCAGGGTAGTCATAACTCATGCTCATGAACATATACGGCATGAAATCATAGACATCCTCCATATACTCGTCCTGATGCTGGGCTATATCATCGTTAATAGCGTTCAGGGCATACGTGCGGAATGCCGTAGGATCCTGGTCAACTACATCCTGAGGGTATGTGAAAGTCAACCCTTTAGTGATCTCCTTAAGAATCACAAAAGTGGAACCGTCACCAAAATGGACCACGTTGTCGGCATCGTCCGATGCGGGGTCAGACAGGTAGTTTGAACCACCGTTCAGCACCTCCTGAACGAGTAATCCGTGGTTGTCGTAGAAAGTACGCATGTAATCCGGAAGATTGTAGATGCGGTCAATCCAGCGGATATCGTCGGGAGCGGGTGCTCCGCCACGTCTTGTATCGATTTTGGACTGAACTGAGGCCGATTCCCAATCAAGGTTGTCGATAAACTGGTTCAGGTCAAAATAGTGGGGCTCACCCATAAAGAAAGCCTGGTCAGTCTGTGCAAAAACGAAAGAGGGCAGCAACAGCAAAGATGCTGCTGCTACCATCTTGCGTATAGATAGTCTAGTCATAACGGAATTACTTGTTCAGTGCATCGGCACTTGCTATATATTTGGCAAGGTCTTCCTCACTTACGTGGAAGTCCTGAAGGTCGCCGGCTATGTACTGGTCATATGCTGACATATCTACGAATCCGTGACCTGACAGGTTAAAGAGGATGGTCTTCTGCTCGCCGGTCTCCTTGCACTTGAGGGCCTCGCGAACGGTAGCGGCGATAGCGTGGCAGCTTTCGGGAGCGGGGATGATGCCCTCGGTCTGTGCAAACAGCACGCCAGCCTTGAAAGACTCGTTCTGCTCAATATCGACAGCCTCCATATAGCCGTCCTTCATGAGCTGAGAGAGAACCACACCAGCACCGTGGTAACGCAGACCGCCGGCGTGGATGGTAGCGGGCTTGAATGTGTGGCCCAGAGTATACATAGGCAGCAGCGGAGTCATACCTGACTCATCGCCAAAGTCATACTCAAACTTACCGCGGGTAAGCTTGGGGCATGATGCAGGCTCAGCTGCAATGTAACGGGTCTTCTTGCCCTCCTTGATGGTATGACGCATGAACGGCAGAGCCAGACCGCAGAAGTTTGAACCGCCACCGAAGCAAGCGATTACGATATCGGGATACTCGCCGGTCATAGCCATCTGCTTCTCAGCCTCAAGGCCGATGACAGTCTGGTGCATGCAAACGTGGTTCAGAACAGAACCAAGTGCGTACTTGCAGTTGGGGGTAGATACTGCCAACTCGATAGCCTCTGAAATGGCGCAACCCAGTGAACCCTGGTCATTGGGGTTGGCAGTAAGGATGTCCTTACCGGCGCGGGTTGACATTGAGGGTGAGGGTGTGATGGCAGCACCGAAAGTCTGCATGATTGAGCGGCGGTAAGGCTTCTGGTTGTAGCTGGCCTTTACCATATATACTGCGCAGTCAATACCGAACTTCTTGGTGGCGTATGAAAGAGCACCGCCCCACTGGCCGGCACCTGTCTCGGTGGTCAGGTTGGTGATACCCTGCTTCTTGGCGTAGTAGGCCTGGGCAAGGGCAGAGTTCAGCTTGTGTGAACCTGCGGGAGATACGCTCTCGTTCTTGAAATATATGTGTGCGGGAGTACCCAGAGCCTCCTCAAGTTCATAGGCACGAACCAGCGGGGTGCAGCGGTATGATGCATACTGCTGACGGATATCCTCGGGGATCTCAATCCACTCATCTTTCTGGTTGAGTTCCTGGTTGGCGCACTCCTGTACAAAGATGGGGTACAGGTCCTCGGGCTTAAGAGGCTGACGTGTGCCGGGGTGCAGGAAAGGCAGAGGTTTGTTAGGCATGATGGCCTGGATGTTGAACCAGGCAGTTGGAATCTCGCTCTCGGGGAGCAGGTACTTTTTCTGTCTCATAGTAAATTGATGTTTTTAAGGTTAATATCTATTGAGTTATTAATTTCCCAGTTTGGTTATGTTGGCGTCAATCCACTCCCAGCGTTTCCTGAACGCCGTCTTCATTGCATTGACAGCCTCCTGGAACGACAGATTGTAATCGCCGTTCTGCCTGTAGTTTGTAAGGCTTGTGTTCTCGGCCCATACGGTTAAGTTTATTGAGGCCGATTCGCGGATAGAGTCTGCCATCATGTCAATGTATACGGGCAGACTGTCTCTCCATACATATTTATATTCGTTCCAACGGTTAACCAGACGTGTCCTGAACTCGCTGTCATACTTGGCAAGGTCTGAGAAGTAATACTTGTTGTCACTGTTGTTCTTTTTCTTGTTGGCCATGGAAAGGAGTTCCCACTGGTAGAGCCTGGGGTTCTCATCGCTGCTGGGACTGTCATATGCAGCGTCTTTGTACAGGGTGAATGTGTGGTAGTCAAAGTCCCAGACAGGTCCGTAGCAGAGCAGACCGCAGGAGTCCTTATAGGCATACGCGCTATGCGGGCCGTTGCCGGGCCAGGTGTTGTATGAATCGTGGTTCATTGTCATTTCCTGGATAAGGACGTAGTCTATGGCTCTGTCATAATCCAGATACTTCTTTACATTGGCATTGTTGTTAGGGTTGGTCTTAAGTGCGCCAATGGCATCCTCCATCTCCTTGACGTAATTGAAAAGGTACTGGTATGTGGGTGAACTTGACGTAAGCAGATTGCCGTTCTCATCCTCATCAGGATCCTTAAGTACGTAAGGCACTTTGTATCGGTTGTTAGCACCAGTACTACGGAACCCAACCATGGGACTCTTGTCATTCATATCGGCCTGGTAGTTTCCCAGGAAATCATCTATTACTATCAGAATACCGCCGTTTGCGGGATCCTGCAGTTTGGGCTGGGCAATGTCCACGCGGTTGTTGTCAATCCTTATCTGCTCGCACAGATAGTAGTTGCCCATGTGCTTGCCGTTCCATACAAGTTCAACGTATCGGCCACTCACGGTGTAGGGCATTTGGGTGTGACGTGAAATCCAGAATGCGGCATCGTTACGCAGCAGGGTGCGGTCCTTGTAGTTGGCCAGCAGACACCAGCGCTTCTGCTTGTGCATACCCAGAATCTTGGCCTTTCTGCCCAATTTGAGGGCGTAGGGTTTCTTGTTGGTCTCGGTCCAGGTGCCGTTTCCGCGGCCCTTTATGCTGAGCGAGTCCTCGCTGATGTAATCAATAGTGCCGTCGGGCAGTTCAATGCGGATTGACATGCCGTCAACCCATGTGTCGCGTCTTGTCACTGACTTGCCCTTGGTATCAATCCTGACTACGGGCAGGCCTGTGTTGTGCACGCTTACGGTGTACTCAACATGGGCATCGTATTTCCAGACGGAAACCGTGAACGGCTTGCGTGCATCGACGGTGTTGAATTCCTTGTTTACCATCACGCTGTCACCCACTGTAACTCTGTCGCCATCGTGATTGAACTGGAAACGCTCATGTGCGAAATCTGTTACGGCGGGCAGGCAGGCTGAGAATGTGTTGCCGCTGGGCGTTTTTTTCTGGCCGTTGCTGAACGTGACCGAACTCATGGATATGGTGACACGTTTCAGATTGACGCGGTTGGACATGAGCACGCTGTCAGGGGTGGTGAGCAGAACAGTCAGGTAATCATTCCTGATGCTGGTCTGCAGTATGTTGGTAACCACGCTCCAGGTGCTGTCCTTGGGATTGAAGAATACGCTGTCAATTGCAAATTTGTCAGTAACCGGTGCACCCAGGGTGTCGGCAAGGGCAATCAGACCAATGCTGTCGGTAAAGAGCATATCCCACGGGGTGGTGCGAACGCTCAGAGTGGCCTGCTCGCCGCGCAGGAACGCAGCGATTGACTCCCTGTTGCGGATTTCCACATCATAGATGGTGGGCGTGGGCTTGGGAATCATGCGGAGCACGGTCTCATCGGAGTACATCACGGTGTCGTCATCGGCCACCATTACGGATATCCTGTGGCCCGATTCCATTCCGTAGGTCATGTTCATGACTATGCTCCAGATGCTGTCCTTGCCAAGTTTGTAATTCTTAATCTCGGCGTATTTGTATTTTGCGCCGGCGGTGTCGGCTATCTGGACTTTGACCTCTTTGCGGGACAGAAGGCTGACGGGGATTGTGCTGATGCGGAACACGGCGCTGTCGCCCTCGTTGAATGTGAGGGTATCGGGCGTAATGGTCTCAATATGTTTGAATTCCTTTTGCGGAATTTGGGGTTCAGGGAAATGAATCTCCGGTTTTTCGTCCTGACAGGACCAGAGTGCACCTGCCGTAAGTGCTGCTATTAACAGCGATTTAAATGGTGAAAGTATTGATCTATTCATAGCGGCCCCAAATTTACAACTTTTAAGGCATAGTCAGTACCTATTTTAGTTAAATGTGCCCCTGTGGACAAAAAACCGCGTTTGGATATATCAGGGAAGCGTGGAAATGTTTACATTTGTAAAAATTTTCCATATTGATTCATTAACTCGGTCAAAATGAAGCGTTTCTTCAAAAACATAACCGACTGGTATTTTACTAAAAAGGCAGTTCCTTACTGGTTCATCCTGTTGCTGGATTGTTTCCTTGTTTTCCTGAACGGCTGGATAGCACTTTTCCTGACCCGCCCGCAGGCATTCGTGAACGACGTGCTTTTCTGGTCCAATTTCTGGGGAATCCTGATAAACGTCCTCATATACGCCATATCATTCAAGATATTCCATACCTATCACGGAATAGTACGTTACTCTACGTTCCATGACCTGGCCAATATATCATCGTCAACGTCATCGGCCGCCATAGTATCGTATGGCGTGAGCAAGGGACTGCGTTACCTGGGCGTGACTGCGGTGGCCCTGCCAAACTTTTACGGTGAGTTCATTGTGGTGATTGGCGTAACGCTGGCCATGTTCGTGGTCCGCGTGGCAGTAAAGTTCATGTTCGAACTCTCCAGGACCGATGTCCGCACCACCAACATATTCATATACGGTGTACTTGAAGGCGGTGTCAGCCTGGCCAAGAGTATATTCAACCAGGATGTCAAGAAGTTCACCCTGAAAGGATTCATAAGCCCCGACGGCGAGTTTGTGGGCCAGCGTCTGCTGGGAGTTCGCGTGTACCCAGAGAACATGAACCTTATCAACGTCATGACCGACAACGAGATCCATGCCGTAATGGTCAGCCCTCTGCAGACCGACCATTTCCGCGAGAAACAGGAACTCATAACCGCCCTGACCGATGCCGGCATCAAGATAATGGTCATGAACCAGGCTGAGGAGTGGGACGGCAAATCCCCCCTGAGCCACGAGCGCATGCGTGACATAGAGATTGAGGATCTGCTGCCGCGTGACAAGATTGAGGTCGATATGGGCGCCATAGGTCAGAACCTGCGCCGCAAGCGTATCCTCATAACCGGAGCCGCCGGCTCCATAGGCAGTGAGATGGTACGTCAGATTGCCAAGTACAGCCCCGCCGAGATGGTCCTGATTGACCAGGCCGAGACTCCCATGCACGATGTCCGCCTGTACATGGCCGACCACCATCCCAAAATCAAATGCTACACCATTGTAGGCAGCATAACCAATCGCAAGTTCATGGAGATAATATTTGAGAGCCACAGGCCCGATTACGTACTCCATGCCGCCGCCTACAAACACGTACCCATGATGGAGGACAACCCCGCAATGGCCGTCCAGAACAATATAGAAGGTACCCGCGTGATTGCCGACCTTGCGGTCAAGTACAAGACGGGCAAGTTCGTAATGATTTCGACCGATAAGGCCGTGAACCCCACCAACGTGATGGGCTGCTCCAAGCGAATCTGCGAGATTTACTGCCAGTCACTGAACCAGGCCATCGTGGACGGCAAGGTAGAGGGCGTGACACAGTTCGTGACCACACGCTTTGGTAACGTGCTGGGATCAAACGGCAGCGTAATTCCTATCTTCCGCGAGCAGATTAAGAACGGCGGTCCTATTACGGTAACTGACCCGGAGATGGTGCGTTTCTTTATGCTTATCCCTGAGGCCTGTAAGCTGGTGCTTGAGGCCGGAACCATGGGCAAGGGCGGTGAGATTTACGTATTTGATATGGGTAAGCCGGTCAAGATTGTAAATCTGGCCAAGCGTATGATTAAACTTAGCGGCGCCAAGAACATAGACATTGTGTTTACCGGCTTGCGTGACGGTGAGAAACTGTATGAGGAGGTGCTTGCATCGAGCGAGAACACCCTGCCTACGGACCATCCCAAGATCATGATTGCCAAGGTGCGCGAGTATGATTACGCTGTGGCTGTGGAGAATGAGGAGCGCCTGCTTAAGCAGTCATATACCTTTGATGACATGGAGATTGTGCGCATAATGAAGGAGATTGTGCCGGAGTTTAAGAGTAACAACTCAAAATACGAGGTTCTGGATAAATGAAACGTTCAATAATCATAACGGGCGGAGCAGGCTTTATAGGCAGCCATGTGGTCCGCCTTTTTGTCAATAAGTATCCTGATTATAAAGTAATAAATCTTGACAAATTGACCTATGCCGGCAACCTGGATAACCTGAAGGATATTGAGGATAAGCCCAACTATAAGTTCGTCAAGATGGATATCTGTGACTTTGAGGGAGTCCTGGCTTTGATGAAGGCTGAGAAGGTGGATGGTATCATTCATCTGGCAGCCGAGAGTCATGTGGACCGCTCTATCAAGGATCCGTTTACATTTGCCCAGACTAATGTGATGGGTACTCTTAGCCTGCTCCAGGCGGCTAAGATTTATTGGGACGGTAATTGGGAAGGCAAGCGTTTCTATCATATAAGTACCGATGAGGTTTACGGTGCTCTGGAGATGACAAATCCGGAGGGAATTAAGCCTCCGTTTACCACTAAGGCATCTTCCGGTGAACATCATTTGGCTTATGGCAGCAAGTTCTTTACTGAGGATTTGAAGTACCAGCCGCACAGTCCGTACAGCGCTTCTAAGGCTAGTTCTGATCACTTTGTACGTGCATTCCACGATACTTACGGAATGCCTACCATTGTGACCAACTGCTCAAATAACTACGGACCTTATCAGTTCCCCGAGAAACTGATTCCGCTGTTCATTAACAACATCCGTCACCGCAAGCCGCTGCCTGTCTATGGCAAGGGTGAGAACGTTCGTGACTGGCTGTTTGTAGAGGATCATGCCCGTGCAATCGATCTTATTTTCCATCAGGGAAAGGTTGCCGAGACTTATAATATTGGCGGCTTTAATGAATGGAAAAATATTGACATTATTAAGGTTCTGATCAATACCGTTGACCGTCTGTTGGGTCGCAAGGAGGGTGAGGATATGGATCTGATAACATACGTCACTGACCGCGCCGGCCATGACCTGCGTTACGCTATAGACAGCACCAAGTTGCAGCGTGAACTGGGGTGGGAGCCGAGCCTTCAGTTTGAGGAGGGCATTGAGCGTACCGTTCGCTGGTATCTGGACCATCAGGAGTGGGTTGACAACGTAACCAGCGGCGAGTATCAGAAGTATTACGACTCCATGTACAAGAACCGCTGATGGACGATTCCCGGTGGTATGCCCTGCGTGCGTTCCGTAACCGGACGCAATCCCTGATGACACAAGTTCAGGAGGCCGGCCATCGCGTCTATTACTCCAATTGTCTGTCAACAATTTTCTTTATTCACTGTCCTGTGGAGTGGCTCACTGAATTCAAAAAGAGTCACTTAAGCGACTTTATGATCTACGGTGACTCAGAAGGAAAGCCCGCACCCATTCGTGATCGCGAGATGGAATCATTTATTATGGTTACATCCGTCAGCTATGGTCAAGACATAGAAGTTCTTGAACCTAAGCCACAATATGCTGTAGGTGAGCAAGTCCGTGTAACAGACGGCATCTACAAGGGTGCAACTGGCATAGTTAAACGCATCAAAAAGGACCGTAAACTCCTTGTAGCCATAAACGGAGTAGCAGTTGTGGCCATCAGCCACATCCCCATGCAATATCTTGAAAAAGTCTGACAACAGTCAGCCTGTTAATAAGTTTCCCGCCAACTTTCATCGCGCGCGGTAATATTATTTAATAATATTATCGTATTTTTGCAGTTATATACAGTAACCATACTTTGTATGGTCTGGACGGTCTACAGGGCACTCTTGGATAGGAGCCGCCCCGTAACGGCAACCAGGACACTGTCGCGCAAGACCGAAAATCCACCCGCACACCCGTGCCGGGGAGTCCTACAATTATCTCTAAATCAACAAGTTTTAACATGAAAGGTATTGTTTTAGCGGGCGGTTCAGGTACCCGCCTGTACCCCATCACCAAAGGAGTGAGCAAGCAGATGCTCCCCATCTTTGACAAGCCCATGATATATTATCCCATCAGCGTTCTGATGCTGGCCGGGATACGTGAAATATTGATTATCAGCACCCCGCACGACCTGCCGGGATTCAAGCGCCTGCTGGGCGACGGCAGTGACTACGGAGTACGCTTTGAGTATGCCGAGCAGCCCAGTCCCGATGGCTTAGCGCAGGCATTCATCATAGGCCGTGAGTTTATTGGTGATGATTGCGCCTGCCTGGTTCTGGGAGACAACATCTTCTACGGCAACGGGTTTACTTCAATGCTGCGCAATGCAGTAAAGGAAGCTGAGGAAAATAACAAAGCCACAGTGTTTGGTTACTGGGTGAGCGATCCCGAGCGTTACGGTGTTGCCGAGTTTGATGCTGATGGAAACTGCTTAAGCATAGAAGAGAAACCTGCCCAGCCCAAGAGCAATTACGCTGTAGTAGGATTGTATTTCTATCCCAACAAAGTTGTTGATGTGGCTGCGCACATCAAACCCAGTGCTCGTGGAGAGTTAGAGATAACCACCGTGAACCAGGAGTTTTTGAAAGATGGAGAGCTTAAAGTGCAGACCCTGAGTCGAGGATTCGCCTGGCTTGATACTGGCACCCATGACTCACTCAGCGAGGCCAGCACCTTTGTGGAAGTAATCGAGAAACGTACCGGTCTAAAAATAGCCTGTCTGGAAGGAATAGCCTACAGCCGAGGCTGGATCTCAGACGATAAAATGAGAGAGTTGGCTAAGCCAATGTTGAAGAATCAATACGGCCAATACCTAATGAAATTGATTGAAAAGTGAATATAATTGAAACTCCACTTAAAGGAGCCCTGATAATTGAGCCAAAGGTCTTTACCGATGCCCGCGGCTACTTCTTTGAAAGTTTTTCCCAGCGAGACTTTGACGCCCAAGTAGCCCCGCTGATAGGACACAAAGTCCAGTTTGTGCAGGATAATGAGTCCATGTCAAGTTACGGAGTAATGCGAGGCCTCCATTTCCAGCGCCCCCCATACACCCAAAGCAAGCTGCTGCGTTGCGTCAAGGGTGCCGTACTGGACGTAGCAGTAGATATCCGCAAAGGAAGCCCAACCTACGGCCAACACGTAGCTGTGGAGTTATCGGAAGAGAATAAACGTCAGTTCTTCATAACCAAAGGCTTTGCCCACGGATTTGCCGTACTGAGCGAGACTGCGGTCTTCCAGTACAAGTGCGATGAGTTTTACCACCCCGAGGCCGATGGTGGCATAAGCATCCTGGATGAATCGCTGGGCATAGACTGGCGCATCCCTATGGAGCGCGCGCTTTTGAGCGATAAAGACACCAAGCACCCGCTGCTAAAAGATTTTGAAACCCCGTTTACAATATGACAATACTGGTTACAGGAGGAAACGGCCAACTGGGCAATGAGATGCGCATTGTGTCTCAGGGCTCCACGGACAGATATATATTCACCGATGTCATTGAAGCATCTGCGGAATCTATCGCAATGCTTCAGAAGTTGGCTGGCTCAAAGGTTGATACAAGCACTGTAAAACTGGATATCACTGACCTGGAGGCGGTGCGTAAGATGGTGCGTGAGAATGGCGTCAGCGTGATTGTCAATTGCGCCGCTTATACCAACGTAGATGCAGCCGAGACCAACCAGGAACTAGCAGAACTACTCAACGCCAAAGCCCCACAGAACCTTGCCGTAGCAATGAAAGAGGTTGGGGGACTGCTGGTGCATATCAGTACTGACTATGTCTTTGGCAAAGAACCGTATAATACTCCCTGCCATGAGGACCAGAAGGGTACACCAACAGGTGTGTATGGCTTGACCAAGTTGCATGGAGAGCAGAATATCCTGTCATCCGGCTGCAACTACATAATAATCCGCACCGCCTGGCTCTACAGCGAGTTCGGCAAGAACTTTGTCCGCACCATGCTCAACCTCACAGCCACACGTCCCGAACTCAAGGTGGTTTTTGACCAAGTAGGAACCCCTACATACGCCTACGACCTGGCAGAAACAATAGTAGCAATCATAAAAAAGCCCCAAACCGGCATCTATCACTATAGCAACGAGGGCGTCTGCAGCTGGTACGATTTCACCAAAATGATAGCAGAGTACAGCGGCCAAACCCAGTGCAACATCCAACCTTGCCATAGTGATGAATTCCCGAGCCCTGTTAAGAGACCTGCTTTTTCAGTGCTAGACAAAACTAAGATAAAGACCACATTCGGAATGACAATACCATACTGGACAGATTCACTTTGTAAGTGTATCACAAAATACACTAACAAATAAGATACACGATTTGTGGTCAAAAATTTTTGACCTCATTACATGAGATACTAAGACGTGGAATCACAATAACCTTGTTTACAAACCATAATCTAAAAGAACATGAATGAAATTAAGAAAAGCAAAACCGATGAAAAACCGGTAGTAATTAACTCTAAAGAGATTGAAGACAAAATTGCAGTAATTCGCGGTCAAGAAGTGATTGCCGATGCAGATGTAGCGAATCTATATAAGGTTCAAACAAAGGAGGTTAACCAAGCGGTCCGTAATAACCCGGACAAGTTTCCTTTGAGATATATGTTTGAACTGACTAACAGTGAGTTACGCGATTTGCGGTCAAAAATTTTGACCACAAATGTATCGCCGATGAACCGCAACTCAACAAAAGTTTTCACAGAGCGAGGCCTTTATATGTTGGCCACAATTTTGAAAAGTGAGCGTGCAACTGAAGCAACATTTGCCATCATAGAAACATTCGCCCAGGTCCGTGAACTAAAACGAGAGTTGTTGCAATTACATAAGGAAAAAGACAAGGAAAAGCAGAAGACTATGATCCGGCAATTTGGCGAGGTGCTATCAGATATTGTTATGCCGGAACTTGAGACTAGCGAGACTGAGTCTTCACTTGAAATTAACTTCTTGATAGGTAAAATAAAGCATACTGTGAAGAGGGTACGTAAGGATACCAATAAGACTTAAAAGAAAAAACTCAATCAATATAGTTACATGAACATAACGTATATTATCGGTAATGGTTTTGACCTTAATCTTGGCTTCCCAACAGATTATAGTCACTTTTATGATTATTATTGTGACGTTCCAAGTAGTTCAAACAATATTGAATCTTTAAAAGAAGACATTAAGCAATATAAAAATAATGATTGGGTAGATCTGGAACTAGGTCTGGGAAAATATACATCTAAAGTTCCTACTTCAAATGTGTTTCAAGAAGCATACTTAGATCTTAATTGTCAATTAAGCAGATACATGACTGCGGTTAATAAGCTAATTAAGACTAATATGTCTGATTCTTTAAAAGAAAAGATTGTAAATGATTTGAGATTTCCAGAATCAAGTTTACCTGTTGAGTTAGAAGAAACTATAAATCGATTTAGAAGGTCTGTAATTAGAAGTAATGGAAAACCTTCGACTATAATTAATATTTTGTCATTCAATTATACCCATACAATTGAATATCTCGAATTAGATAAAACAATTGATTTCAAGAATGATTATACAACATTTAAAAACGGATATTTAAAACATATACATCGAGCAATAGGAGATAATGGAGTATGGTTGGGTGTTGATAACGAAATGCAAATAAGAAATGAATCATTTAGAAATGATAGACTTATTCGCCAATTATTGATAAAACCATATGACATAACATCTTCTGGAAGTGGATTGATGAATCAAGCCAAAACGATTATAGAAAACTCAGATCTAATATGTGTTTTTGGCTCTTCTATGGGATATACTGATTTAACTTGGTGGCGGATGATAGGAGATAGATTAATTAATTCGAGTTGTATAATGATCTATTTTACGATAGATAAAGATGGTTTTGTTACTGACCACATGATGCTATATAAACAAAACACTATACGTACTGATCTAACACAAAGGCTAACTGGTATCAATGCCAAGATGACCTCATTGGATGATCCTAGCAAAATATTTGTCCAGATTAATACTGACTTATTTAGGGATAAAGACTACTCATCTGAGATTATTAATAATTACAAGGCTGTTAGGAAATTACTGGATAATAAGTAATTCAAGAAAACGGTACCAAACAGCGCTCGGCTCCGAAGGAGACGCTTTCACAAAGCGTAGCGACTGAAAGAACCGTCCCCAATGGCACCGCGGGGCAGCTGATGGCTAAAGTCTGCGCCTATCTCAGCAAACCGGATCCGCAGATTGAGGCGTGGCCCAATGTGATATTGAATCGTAGCACAGAGAGCACTGCAAGTGGCAAATTGTCAGTTATCTTGTAATACAGACAGACGTACGGAGTAAATAATTATAAAGGCCCGATAAGCGGTTCC
>Ga0310786_10002904_pt1 | contig 25527 bp, 18 predicted proteins | sample AusTroGonzalo_MG_FD_203881 | JGI IMG/M metagenome (GOLD analysis project Ga0310786, IMG submission 203881) | Bovine rumen microbial communities from tropical cattle in Woodstock, Queensland, Australia - Gonzalo_03 (v2) (version 2) | ecosystem: Host-associated > Mammals > Digestive system >...
TTCTAAGGCGCTTCAGGATGGGCTTGAACCAACGACCCCCTGATTAACAGTCAGGTGCTCTAACCAACTGAGCTACTGAAGCAGGATGCGCGTCATTTCTGATTTGCGGGTGCAAAGGTACGGCGAAAAATTGAATTGAGCAAACTTTTTGGCAACTTTTTTCAGAAAAACTTTAATTTTCTTCAAAAAGTGAGGAAAAATGAGTGATATTTGCGCACAAAGGTGTACTTTTGTGGCGTTTAACGAAAAGAACAATCATGAAAAGACTATGCTACATGCTGCTGCTGGCAGTACTCCCTCTGGCCGTGACAGGTCAGGAAGCGACGAAGAACCATAATCTGGAGGTGGGCAAGAATCTTGATATCTTCAACACGCTCTATAGTGACCTGGACTTGTTCTATGTGGACTCGCTGGATCCCGGCCAGACCATGACGGCTGCCATCAAGGGGATGCTGCGGTCACTGGATCCTTATACGGAGTACTATCCGGAGGAAGAGACGAAGAACCTGCAGATGATGCTGACGGGCAAGTATGCCGGTATCGGGGCACTGGTGAAATACCACACCCGGCTGAAGAGGGTGGTGATTGACGAGCCCTACGAGGGAATGCCAGCGGCTGAGAGCGGAGTGAAGAAGGGCGATATCATCCTGTCAATAGACGATTCACTGATGACGGACAAGCCGGTATCTTACGTTAGTTCCCGTCTCCGTGGTGATGCCGGCACCAGCTTTGTGCTGAAGGTGAAACGTCCCTCCACGGGCAAGGAACTGAAGTTCAAAATCACCCGTCGCAACATCAAGTTGCCTGAGATGCCCTACTATGGGATTCTCTCAGAGAACACAAAGGGCATGGAGCAACAGGGGAAAATTGGCTACATCAACCTGAATCAGTTCACCGAGGGGTGTGCCAAGGAGGTGCGCCGTGCTTTTGTGGAGTTGCGTCAGCAAGGAGCCACAGGCATGGTGTTAGACTTACGCAGCAATGGCGGCGGTAGCGAGATGGAGGCTGTTGACCTGGTCAACATCTGGGTGCCCCAGGGACAGATGGTGGTAGAGAACCGTGGCAAGGTGCGTCAGGCCACCCACATCTATACCACCCGTTTGGAGCCTGTAGACACTATTATGCCACTGATAGTGCTGGTGAATGGCGAGACGGCCTCGGCCAGCGAAATCACTGCCGGAGCGCTTCAGGACATCGACCGTGCCGTCATTCTGGGCACTCGCACCTACGGCAAGGGACTGGTGCAGGTGCCGATGGACCTTCCCTATAATACTAATGTGAAGATTACCACATCGAAATATTACATCCCCTCAGGCCGCTGCATCCAAGCCATCAACTACAAGAAGGGGCGTGAGGAACGAGACGGGCGAGTGAGCGGCAGCCTGTATGGCGACCGTCTTCCCGATTCGCTGACCCATGTGTTCCGCACTCGTAACGGGCGTTTGGTGCGCGATGGTGGCGGCATCAAGCCCGACGTGGAGCTGAAGAGCGACACGATGCCCAACATTGCCTACTATCTCTCTGCTGGCGGCATGGACTCTACGGAGGTGATGTTCGACTATTTAGTGGATTACATCAGCAGTCATCCCAGCATCGCACCTGTTGGCGAGTTCCACCTGACGGAGGCGGACTGGCAGGAATTCCGCCAGCGTGTCATCGACAGCGGTTTCACTTATGACGCAATGTCGAAGAAACAGTTCGACGAGCTGGTCAAGACGGCCAAGTTCGAAGGTTACTACGACGACGCGAAGGATGCCTTCGACGCTTTGGAGCAACGTCTGAAGCATGATCTCTCCCATGAACTGGACAAGCACCGCGAAACCATCCAGCAGATGCTTGAACTGGACATCATCTCCGCCTATTATTATCAGAGGGGCGGCATTGAGGCCGGTTTGAGCTATGACAAGCAGCTGAAAGAAGCGATCCGTCTGCTGAGGTCTGCCGACGAATACAGGCGACTATTACTCCCGACGGAGTAACGGTCGCCCGTAAAACCAGACTCTCTTAACGGAAAGGAGATTACTTGTTCTTCTCGTAGTATTCGAGCGCCAGCTTGACGTTTTTCTTGATGGCGTCACTTGAGAAGGTGGCACCCGTGCGGCCGTCCACCTCCATGGTCTTAGCCTCGTCTACGGTCTTGCCGTTCCATTTCTCCTGGAAGTGCTTCACAGCAGCCTTCCAATATTTGGGAGTCTCCTGATTCTCAAGGAACTCGATGTGGTCTACCTTGTTTTTCTTGATGTAGACCTTCAAGGGCGTAGGGCCTTCATAGCCCATCACGTCCTTGCCAAGCGTGGTCGTGTTGACGACATAGAAGCCGTTCTCCTTCACCATCACTTTGTCCTGTGGGTTGGAGCTCATCAGCGCGACGGCCATCACCGTCACAAGCCCCATTGTCAAAACTTTCCTGTTCATTGCTTTGGTAAATTATTTATTGCGGCGGCAAAGTTACGTTATTTCCACCGTCCCGCCAAACAAAACGGCAAAAACATAGCGTTCTTTCACGCTTTTTGGGATTTTATTATAGGTAATGTTACAAAAAAAAAACTAAAAAAGACACCTATTTCAAATAAATTACCTATCTTTGCGGTGTCAAAGAGCATATTTGAAATCAACAACCCAATAAAACGACCATGCTAAAGATATTAAGTAACTGTCTGACGTTCCTTCTTGCCGGCCTCGCTGTGGCGGGGTTGGCAGCGTGCAGTGACGATGATATCCCCGTGACCCGCGTCATGGACATTGACCTGGGCAGTAACGGTTTTAAGATGCTGAAAGTGACTGGTATGGGAACGGACTACTACATCGGCCTGACGGAGGTGACCAACGGTCTGTGGAAGGCGATGATGGGCAGCAAGCCGGAGGGGCAGAGCAACGATGGCGATGACTACCCCGTAACGATGGTGAGTTATGAGGAGATTACACGCAAGGGCGGTTTCCTCGAACGCCTCAACCGCCTGGTAGACAGCCGTGGGCTGACGTTCATGCTGCCCACGCAGGCCGAGTGGCAGTTTGCCGCGAGGGGCGGCCAGCGATCGAGGGGCTACGACTACGCCGGGTCAAACACAGTGACCGACGTGGCATGGTTTGGGGGTGACAGCGGCGGCACGGCACATCCCGTGGCAACAAAGCGTGGCAACGAGATCGGCATCTACGACATGAGCGGCGGGGTGTGGGAGCTGACGGCCTCGTCGGGGGCCGACGGCTTGTCGGTATGCTGTGGCGGGGCGTGGTCGAGTCCTGCGGGCCAGTGCCGCATCACGTCGACCTGCTCGGAGAACCTGCAAGGCAATGGCTCGTCCGACATCGGCTTCCGGCTGGTGCTGAAATGACCCGCTGTACCGGGTGGCGGCAGCGAAATGCTTGATGTAAGTCATTTTTTCGGGGTAATGTTTGGTCAATCCAAATAAAAACCCTACTTTTGCACACGCATAGCACCGTGTGCATATTTTTTTGTTTTCTCACTAAAGACAGAGGAGAGAGGAAGGATGTCAATATCAAAGACGCGACAAATGCTGGTCGACGTGGCCCGGCAACTCTTTGCCAAGAACGGCATGGAGAACACCACCATGAACGACATTGCCCAGGCTTCGGGCAAGGGGCGGCGCACGCTCTACACCTATTTCAAGTCGAAGGACGATATCTATTATGCCGTCATTGAGACCGAGCTTGAGAGGCTTTCCGACAAGCTCGACGAAGTGGCCGCCCGCAAGATCAGCCCCCACGAGAAGGTGGTTGAGCTGATTTACACGCATCTCAGCATGATACGCGAGACGGTGGTGAGAAACGGCAACCTGAGAGCTGAGTTCTTCCGCAACATCTGGATGGTGGAGAAGGTGCGCAAGCACTTTGACCTGGCCGAGATGGAGCTGTTCCGCAAGGTATTTGCCGAGGGCAAGGAGGCCGGCGAGTTTGACATTGAGAACGTGAACCTGGTGGCCGACATCACGCACTACTGCATCAAGGGCCTTGAAGTCCCCTACATCTACGGTCGCATTGCCCACGGCAATACCGAGGAGGACACGAAGCCGCAGGTGGCGAAGTTCGTCTACGGCGCATTGGGAAGGAAATAAGAACACCATACATTATTTAAATCATACAGAACTATGGGATTATTAGAAGGTAAGACTGCACTCATCACTGGTGCAGCACGCGGTATCGGAAAGGCTATCGCGCTGAAGTTTGCCGAGGAAGGCGCCAACATCGCATTTACTGACCTCGCCGTCAACGAGGAGACAGAGCAGGAAATCGCCGCTCTCGGCGTAAAGGCGAAGAGCTATGCCTCGAACGCCGCCGACTTCCAGCAGACGGAAGAAGTGGTAAGCAAGGTGAAGGAGGAGTTCGGCTCTATCGACATTCTGGTCAACAACGCCGGTATCACGAAGGATGGTCTCATGCTCCGCATGACCGAGCAGCAGTGGGACGCCGTCATCGCCGTCAACCTGAAGTCGGCTTTCAACTTCATCCATGCCTGCGTGCCCATTATGATGCGGCAGCGTGGCGGCTCCATTATCAACATGGCTTCTGTGGTGGGCGTTCATGGCAACGCCGGGCAGGCCAACTATGCAGCCTCGAAGGCCGGACTGATTGCCCTGGCCAAGTCCATCGCCCAGGAGATGGGTCCCAAGGGCATCCGTGCCAACGCCATTGCCCCGGGCTTCATCGATACGGCCATGACGCAGGCCCTCTCCGATGAGGTGCGCCAGGAGTGGTGCAAGAAGATTCCCCTCCGCCGTGGCGGCACCGTGGCCGACATTGCCAACGTGGCCACGTTCCTTGCCAGCGATCTGTCGAGCTATGTCTCAGGCCAGGTCATCCAGGTGGATGGCGGCATGAACATGTGAGTTTGAGGTTTGAAGTTTGAGGTTTGAAGTTTGAAGTTTAAGGATTATGATTATCGCCATTGACCAGAGCACGTCTTCCACTAAGGCGTTGCTCTTTGACGGGCAGTGCCGCATGGTGGCACGCTGCAACGTGGACCATCAGCAACACTATCCGCAGACGGGATGGGTGGAGCACGATGCCGAGGAGATCTACCGTAACACGGTAGAGGCTATCCGCCAGCTTAAACTTCAGGCCTCAAGCCTCAAACTTCCAGCCGAGGACGTATCCTTGGCCATTACCAACCAGCGTGAGACCGTCGTCGTCTGGAACCGCCGCACCGGCAAGCCCATTGCCCGTGCCGTGGTGTGGCAGGACACCCGGGGACGCGACATCTGCCAGCGGCTGAGACAGAAGGGCTGCGGCCCCATGGTGCTCGAAAGGGCAGGACTGCTCATCGACCCCAACTTCTCGGCTACTGCCGTGCAGTGGCTGTTAGACAACATCGCCGATGCCCGCCGTCAGGCCGGAGAGGGCCTGCTACTCATGGGCACCATCGACACGTGGCTGATATGGAAGCTGACGGAAGGGCGCGTCCATGCCACCGACACGACCAACGCCTCGCGCACCATGCTCTTCAACATCCACACCATGCAGTGGGACGAGGAGCTACTGCGGCTGTTCAACATCCCGGCGTCGATGATGCCGCAGGTGCTGCCCTGCGACGCGGTCTACGGTGAGACCACCGTAGAAGGCCTCTTCGACAATCCTGTCCAGATAGCCGGTGTCCTGGGCGACTCCCACGGCGCACTCGTCGGGCAGATGTGCTTCGCCACCGGCATGGGCAAAGTGACCTACGGCACCGGCTCCAGCGTGATGGTCAACATCGGCGGGAGTCCCCTGCCTGCACCTGAGGGACTGGTCACCAGCGTGGGCTTCTCAGCCCTTGGCCGCCACTTCTATGGCTACGAGGGCAACATCTACAGCACTGGCGCCACGCTGAAGTGGCTGACCGACCAGATGAAGATGGCGGGCCATCCTAATGAGATGGAGCGGGAAGCCGTCACCGTGCCCGACACTGGCGGCGTCTATCTGGTTCCTGCCTTCTCGGGGTTAGGCGCTCCCTGGTGGCAGAGCGATGTGAAAGGCGCCGTGTTCGGCCTCACCTTCGCCACCACCCGTGCCCACCTGCTGCGGGCCGCCTTGGAGTCGATAGCCTATCAGGTCAAAGACCTGGCAGACACCATGACCCGCTACACTCCCTTAAAGGAAATCTGTGCCGACGGCGGCCCCACGAAGAACAACTTCCTCATGCAGTTCCAGGCCGACCTGCTCCAGGCCCCTGTCATCTGTACCGAGGTAGACGATGCCTCTGCCCTCGGAGCCGCCATCATGAACGGTTTTGCCCGTGGTCTCTGGCACTCCTTCGACGAGGTCACGCCTCTGCGTAAGGTGACGAAAGTCATTCAGCCACAGGCCGATGCCCACACCGCCCTCTATGCCGGATGGCTTCAGGCCGTGAGGCAGCTCACCAAGTAGTTATTATACCGCCATCGAAAAATGAACCTGAATCTGACAGCGACTATCCAAATGCCCGACCATGCGTTACGTCGGCAAGTCATCGACCTCTGCAAGAAGGTCGGCAAACCCCTGTTGAAACTCTCCACGAAAGACTATGTCGACAACGGCCTGGGACACCTCGTCAAGCAGTTCGACGGACAGGCCGGACTGGTAAACATCGAGGTGTTCAACGAGTTGCAGCACACCATCACGGGATGGCCCGGCGGCAAGCCCGACGTTGATGACTCCACACGCCCGGAGCGCTCCAAGCCCTACCCGAAGCGTGTCGTCGTCTTCTCGCCCCACCCCGACGATGACGTCATATCCATGGGTGGCACCATCCGCCGCCTGATGCAACAGCGGCACGACGTGCATATAGCCTACGAGACCTCGGGTGACATCGCCGTCGGCGACGAGGAGGTCAGCCGCTTCATGCACTTCATCAACGGTTTCAACACCATCTTCGCCAACGGCTCCGACGAGGTCATCAAGCACAGTTATCAGGTGGTGAAGAACTTCATCAGGAACAAGAAAGAGGGCGACCCCGACAACAGTCAGGTCCTGCAACTGAAAGGACTCATCCGGCGCGGCGAGGCGCGGCTGGCCTGCGAGTACAACGGCATAGACAGCAAGCACATCCATTTCCTCGACCTCCCGTTCTACGAGAGCGGGAAGATAGAGAAGCTGCCCATGTCGGAGCGCGACGTCGTCCCCATCCGTGAACTGCTGAACGACATCCAGCCGCACCAGATTTACGTTGCCGCCGACCTGGCCGACCCACACGGCACCCACCGCAAGTGTACCGACGCGGTGCTTGCCGCCATCGACGAGGAGAAGAAAGCAGGAACGGAGTGGCTGAGCGACTGTCGTGTGTGGATGTACCGTGGGGCATGGGCTGAATGGGAGGTGGCCGACATCGAGATGTGTGTGCCCATGTCTCCCGAGGAGTTGCGCGAGAAGCGCAACGCCATCCTGCGCCATCAGAGCCAGATGGAGAGTGCGCCATTCTTAGGCAACGACGAGCGCCTGTTCTGGCAGCGTGCTGAAGACCGCAACCGCGACACAGCCAAACGCTATGACGAACTGGGTCTGGCCTGCTATGAGGCGATGGAGGCGTTCGTGGAATACAAGTTCATGTAGACATTCTATCTGACACCAGGGAACCGCGAGGCGAGGAACTGCTGGAAGGCAGGCAGGTAGGCCTCTGTGACGTGGATAATCTCGTTGCCGATGTAGATACAGTCGTTGCGGTCCACTTTCTGGATCTTGTCGAGGGCCACGATGTAGGAGCGATGAACCCGCATGAACAGCTGCGGGGGCAGCAGGTCTTCCACGCTCTTCATGGTGAGATGGGTAATCAGAGGCTTGGGCTGGTTGTCCATATAAAACATCACATAATCCTTCATGCCACAGACATAGAGGATGCCGGCAATGGCAATCTGACGGTACTCGCCGTCGACCTTCAGGAACATTGTAGACTGGCTGCTGACCGTCGGACTGTCCTGAGCCTCGTTGGCAGCAGGCAGCCGTCGTCCGGGTACCCCGCTGCCCGCCACGCCGTCAAACCACTCACGGGCTTTCTCAACGGCAGCGAGGAACTTGTTGTAGCGGATGGGTTTCAGCAGGAAGTCGAGGGCACTCACCTCATAACTCTCAAAGGCATACTCCTTGAAAGCGGTGGTGAAGACGACACGGGTGCCGGCAGGCAGCGTGTGTGCCAGCTCCATGCCGTTGAGGTCGGGCATCTGGATGTCGAGGAACAGCAGGTTCGGCTGCAGCTCTCTGATGGCATTGACGGCCTCGACGGAGTCAGTGAAGGAGCCAAGCAGCTCCAGGCCGGGTGTCTTGGCAACAAACGATTCTACCAGTTTGACGGCCAGCGGCTCGTCATCGACGATGATACATGTAAGGGGCATACTCTCAGTCTCCAATGGTCAGTGAAATGCGGACGTGATAGATGTCGCCGTTCTGCGTCTGCTCCCACCGGTAACGGTTGGCGTAGAGCAGCTCCAGCCGGCGGCGGGTGTTCTCCAGCCCGATGCCCGAACCGCTACGGTCGGCATCATCCTTGGGGTAGTTGGTGTTATCGCAGGTGAAGACGAGGCTGTCGCCCTGCTGCGTCAGCCGGATGCCGATCTTCGACGGGCGGCTGCTGCTGACACCGTGCTTGAAGGCGTTCTCTACGAGCGAGATGAACAGCAACGGGGCGATCTCAAACTGCTCATTGGCAATTAACAGCTGACAGTCCACCTCGGTGTTCTCGCCGCAACGCAGTTTCATCAGCTCGATGTAGTTGCGCATAAAGGTCACTTCGCCACCGATGGGCACCGTCTTCTTGTTGGTCTCATACATGGCGTAGCGCAGCAGGTCGCTCAGCTGAGCGATGGCGTCCTGAGCGGCGTCGGGGTCAATCTGCGTCAGGCTGCTGATGTTGTTCAGCGTGTTGAAGAGGAAGTGGGGGTTGATCTGGTTCTTCAGCCATGCCAGCTCGGCCTCCGTGTTCTTCGCCTTCTCCTCCTTCAGCTGCTGCCTGAGCTGGCGGGTGCGGATGAAATGGCGCAGGCCGACGGCGATGGCGGCCACGACACAATTGAGCACCAAGAACATCAGGAATCCCGAGAAAAAGCCTATCCACATGTTGGTGGTCATGGCCGGCATTTCGGGCAGGTTGTTTCTGGAGTGCCAGACGTAGAAGAACTGGTAGTTCAGCCCCACAATCAGCATCAGGTTGCAGACCACGAAGAGCCAGTGGCGCTGTCTGAAAAACAGGTAGGGTCCCAAAACGTAGAAATTGAGGAAATAGATGGCAAACGGTGCCCGGAATATGCCCCACACAATCCAGAACGACGTGATGGTCGACTCCACGTCACGTGTGCTGAGGTAGGTGGCAAAGGGCAGCGCGAACAGTATCACCGCCCACACAGCGGCCTGCGCCACAAACAGCCAGATGTCTTTTTTCTCTATTTTCATCATACGACAGCGATATGCGTTCACCGCCTTTTTCTTTTCAAGTGCAAAATTAAATACTTTTTTCCATAATCCCAAGTTTTTCCGCATTTTTTTATGGCATGGTGGTGGTGCCGCTACCGTTGCCGGAGCCTACGCTGTTGATGACCTCGCCCTGCGACTGCTGCTCGATGAAGTCGTTTTGCACGCGGGTGGCGGTGGTGCGCTGCTTAGACATCATCTTCATGTTGCCGAAGGTGTAGCTGACGGTGAAAGTGACACCGTAGATGGGTACCTTGATATTGTTGTGCGAGGTGAAGTCCTTGCCACGGCTGAAGGTCTCGATGCAGAGGTTCCCGCCCTTGTTGAGTCCTGTCACGCCTGAGAGGCCCAGAGTCAGCCTGTCGTTGAGCAGTGACTTCGAGAGGCTGGCGGTGAGCAGGTTGAATCCTCCGCTCCAGCCCTGCAGGGTATAGCTTTTCGTCGAGGTGATGGCAAAGGCGCTGAGCTTCAGGTCTCCAGGCAGGGTCTGCTGAAGGCCGAGCATGGCGTTGGCCGTCCAGCCACTGTTGGCCTGTGCCAAGGCATCGCTGCGCAGGTCGGTATAGTTCACCGCACCGTTGAGGAAGAGCCGAGTGTTCTTGGTAAGCAGATAGTTGACGTAGGCGCTCATGCCCGTCTGGTGACTCTTCACGACGTTGCCGTAGGTGGTGTTCAGCAGGTTGTCACGGTCGTAGAAGCTGTACTGCGAAATGGCGTTGTCGGTGAAGTTATGGTGCAGGTTGAGGTTGACCATCAGCTTCGAGGTGAACATATTGTAGACGAGCGACAGGTTGTGGGCCTTCTCCACGTCGAGGTCGGGATTGCCGTAGGTCAGGGCGATGGGGTTGGTCTTGTCGACGTAGGGGTTGAGGTAGCTGATGCCCGGTCGGGAGATGCGCATGTTGTAGGTGAGGCCGAGGTTGCTGCCCGTGCCGAGGTTGTACTGCAAGCTGGCAGAGGGCACGAGGGTGCCGTAGCCCGTACTGAAATCCTGACCGTTGCCCAAGTGGTACTCCACGTCCTGCCAGGTGTACTCGTAGCGCAGGCCAGCCTTGGCGCCCAGCTTGTTCCAGTTGCCCACATACTCGCCGTAGCCGGCAAGGATGGAGTTCTTGTACTCGTAGTCGCTGCTGGTGCCGGGGTCGTAGACATCCTTCAGGTAGTACTTCGAGTCCGACGTAGCGTCATGCAATTGCAGCTTGCCGCCGAGGCTGAGCGTCTGTCCTGTGGCGATGGGCATGGTATAGTCGAGCTGGAAGATATGGTTAGTGGTCTTGTCCTTGTTATCCGAATAGCGGTCGGTCAGGTCGAGGGTTCCGGCGGGGGAACCGCCGGAAACAGTAGCGGCGACGGCGGTGCCGAAGTTGTTGCGCATCTCCGTGGTGGCGGGGCTGTAGTTCAGCTGATAGGTCAGGGCGAGCGACTGCGTGTGCTCCCTGTTGAAGAATCGCTGGTAGTCGAGGCTACCGCTGAACGATGTGCGCGAGTTCTTCATGTCCGTGGTGCTACCGTAGCCGAAGCCGTCGCCATAGAGCGAGCCGCCCATCGTGGTGTAGGAGGTGCCCTTGCTCTTCATCGTCATGCTATTGAGCGATGCCGTGGCGTTGATGACGCTCATCGAGTCGAGCTGGTAGCCCAAGGTGAGGCTTCCCATGGTGAACGGTGTCTTCACGTCGTTATCAGAGGTCAGCAGCTGCGACACGCCGTTGTCCTGCTTCTGCTCCATCTCGGTGGTAGTGTTGCCCGGCTTGTTGAAGGAGGTCATTACGTTGACGCTGTAGGAGAGCTTGCCCTGCTGGCCGCTGACGAAGGCGCTGCCACCCTGCTGCTTGTTGCCGACAGAGGCGCGGACGGTGCCGTTGTAGCCGTTCATGCTCGGTGCGCCGCCCTGCATCTCCTGCTTGTTCAATACAATGTTCAGCACGCCGGCGGCTCCCTCGGCATCATACTTCGCGCCGGGGTTGGTCATCACCTCAATGCTCTTCACGGCGGTCGCTGGCATACTCTTGAACACCATGGAGGGGTTTGACGAGAACATCACGTTGGGGACGCCATCGACATAGACCTTGAACGACGAGGAGCCGTTGACCGAGATGTTATCCTGGCCGTCAACGGTCACCATCGGCACCTTGCGCAGCATGTCGAGCACGGTGTTCGACTTCGAGTCCTCGTCTTCGGCCACGTTGTAGCTCATCTTGTCCACGTCCATCTTCACCAACGGCTTCTGGGCCACAATCTCCACGCCCTTCAGCATGTTCTCATCCTCACTTATATATAAGGTGTCGAGGTCAAGCACAGCCTTGGTGCCCAACTCCACAGTCTGGCGCAGCTCCTGCTTGCCCACGCTGCTGAACACGATGTCGAACCGCCCCTTGCCCTTCACCTCCTGCGAGAACCGTCCGTTCTCGTCGGTGAGGAACATGGCCAGGGCCTTGTCAGCCTTGCCAGTATGGAATACACGGACGGTGGCAAACGGCTCGCCTTCGCCAGAGGTCTTGTCTGCTAACACGCCCTTGACTGTTGTCTGGGCCATCAGGACTGCTGAGATCATCAGCATCATTACTGTGAGAAAAAATCTTGTCTGTTTCATAATCTTTGCTTTGTTTTAAGAATTCTGGTGCAAAGGTACGGCAAAATTCCTCCGTCGCAAAGAATCTTTCGACGACTTCCCGTATTCTTTTCGACGAAAGGATGCGTCTCCGTCCCGGTATATCATATTAAACTATCCTAAAACTTCGCGCCCCGTCATCCGTACTTCGCCTTTTTTTTGTATATTTGTGCCGTAATGTGCGACCAGCAGTCGCAAAAGCAATTATTCAGCCCTCGGAGGAGGTGTCTGAATCTGCTGTTCCGTCAGCAGTAGCCTAAGCAGACATACGTGAGGGGTGACCTTCGGGTGTGAAGCTCTGCCGACAACGTGGCCACCCGCCGAGCATCACGGCGGCGACGCTGCCAGGCTGACCGATATGGACAACACAAGTGAATCACTGCACCATCGTGACAAAGAATTGGCTCACGGATGCTGACGAGCCATGCCAAAAGGGCAAGCAGTCGGGCTGGCGGTCTATTTTTCACCGCCACACGGACCAAGGCACTGCCGGTGGATGGGTGGGTCCTAAGTCGGACGTCAGTTGCTTATGCGGAACTGGGTAAGTCTGTACGCCTCCCGTGTGGGACGTAATCCAAAGCGGGTAAGTCAATCGCAAGAGCGACCCAACCGACGTGCAGATATGAGAGAGCGGAGAAAGCGAACGCCTCGCTGTAATAAGAGAGAAGAAGTATAATAAGGGAAAGCCTTGCAGCATCTTCTTGTCACAAGCAGAGCCGCCAAGATACTGGCGGTTGCGCGGGTGACATCCAATAAAGGAAAGAGAACCGCAGGAGTGGACGGGGTGACCTGGCAGACGAATGTGGCAAAGGCGCAAGTGCGTTACATCAAGGTGAAGGCAGAAGCGAATCCCTTCGACCCCATGTGGGACGAATACTTCGCAAAGCGAGCCGAAAGGTCGAACCGCCAGAGAAAGGCAAAAGGGGCACGTGATGCCCAAGCGGCCTAAGAGACCCTTTATCGGATTCAGTGCGGACACAGCGTCCGTACATGTACTGGTTAGAGTCCATGAGAAATAACTTTGTAATAACTTGAGCCGTATGCGGTGAAAGTCGCACGTACGGTTCTTAATGGGGAAAGAGGGGTCAACCCCTCCAACCTACATAATAACAAGTATTATCGGATATGAGACATTTACTGCTTTCCATCCTTGCCCTGATGCTTTGTCAGATGGCCAGTGCCGGGGACGTGTTTGTGAACACACCGAAAACGACGCTGATGCTTGGTGTGAACGAGGGTCAGGCGCCACGTATTCATTATTACGGCTCGCGCATCAAGCCCGAACAAGCCCACGAGGTGCACGACGCCATGAGCATCAACTATGATGCCTATCCCGCCTTCGGTCGCAACAGTTTCGACGAGACGGCGCTGAGCGTGACCCACAGCGACGGCAACATGTCGACGGAGCTGGTGGTGACAGGCTCTAAGACAGAGGGCGATAAGACCGTCATCACACTCAAGGACAAGAAATACGACTTCTTCGTAGACCTTTATTACAGGGCCGGCAACCAGAGCGACGTCATTGAGACATGGACGGTGATCCGCAACGGCGAGAAGAAACCCGTCCGTCTGGAGCAGTATGCCAGCGGCGTGATGACATGGCGGCAGGAGGGCGCATGGCTCACCCACTTCCACGGTGCCTGGGGGCAGGAGGCAGGAATGACCGAGGAGCCGCTGACGGCTGGTCTCAAGGTGATAGTCAACCACGACGGCGTGCGCACGGCCATGGACGACCGTGCCGAGGTGATGGTCTCGCTCGACGGCAAGCCGCAGGAGAACAGCGGCCGCGTCATCGGTGCCGCCCTCTGCTGGACGGGCAACTACAAGCTGCGCATTGAGACACGCGGCAAATACCGCCACACGCTCATTGCGGGCATCGACGACCTCCACACGGCTTACACCCTGAAGCCCGGTGAGACGTTTACCACCCCCGTGCTGGCAATGACCTACAGCGAAGAGGGCAAGGGCGGCGTGAGCCGTGCCTTCCACCGTTGGGGACACAATGGTCAGCTGCACAATGGTAAGGCTCTGCGCGAGATTCTGCTGAATTCATGGGAGGGTGTCTATATGGATGTCAACCAAGAGGTGTGCGAGCAGATGATGGACGGTATCAAGGATCTGGGTGGCGAGCTCTTTGTGGTAGACGATGGCTGGTTTGGCCGTAAGTACCGTCGTACAGACGACACGCAAGGTCTTGGCGACTGGGTGACCGACACGCAAAAACTGCCCAATGGTGTGCCAGCCTTGCTGAAGGCAGCCGAAGACCGCAAGTTGAAGTTCGGCATCTGGATAGAGCCTGAGATGACCAACAGCCAGAGCGAGCTCTTCGAGGCTCATCCCGACTGGGTGGTGGCCCATCCCACACGTGAGCTGTCGAAAGGCCGTGGCGGCACGCAGTTGGTGCTCGACCTCTCCAACCCCAAGGTTCAGGACTTCGTGGTGAGCATCGTAGACGACTTGGTGAAAGAGAACCCTACGCTGCACTACATCAAGTGGGACTGTAACATGTCGATGAACAACTACGGCAGCAGCTACCTCACGGCTGACAAGCAGAGCCACCTCTTCGTGGATTATCACTTGGGGCTGCACAGCGCATTGGAACGCATCCGCAACGCTCATCCCGACCTCGTCATCCAGCTGTGCTCCAGCGGTGGCGGTCGTGTGAACTGGGGGGCCATGCCTTACTTCGACGAGTTCTGGGTCTCTGACGACACCGACGCCCAGCAGCGGCTCTTCATCCAGTGGGGCACCAGCCACTTCTTCCCCCCGATGGCCATGGCCCAGCACGTCAGCGCCTCGCCCAACCATCAGACGGGCCGCGTCATTCCCCTTAAGTTCCGCTTTGACGTGGCCATGACAGGACGCTTAGGCATGGAGATGAAGCCCAGCGACCTCAACGATAAAGAACGTGAGTATGCCAGGAAAGCCGTGGCGTTCTACAAGGAAATCCGGCCCATCGTGCAGCTTGGCGACCTCTACCGCCTGCTCTCTCCTTACGAGAACAAGGGGTTCTGCAGCGAGATGTTTGTCACTGAGGACAAGAGTGAGGCCGTGTTCTTCTGCTATAAGTTTGAGAACTACATCGGCCTGGAGACGCCGCGCTGGCACATGGCCGGCCTTGACCCCGACGCCTCCTATCGCCTGAACGAGTTTGAGTGCGTCGAGCGCAGCCACAGCTTCGAGGGCAAGACCTTCAGCGGGAAATTCCTCATGGAGACAGGCGTCGACGCCGCCCTCGGCCGTCAGTTCGCCAGTCGCGTTATCCGGCTGAAAAAGATTGTTCCTTAGAAGTTTTGCATCCTTCACGGACAGAAATGCTGGCAAGGAGTCTAATCATACTACTGTGCTGTTGGCTGACAACGGGTGTCGTGGCGCGCAATCCGTTGCTGAGATACAGGGCTGGCTTCAAGGTGTCTGACACGGAGTTCGTCGATACGATTCGTGTGGAGTGGGAGCATCATCAGCTCTACGTACCGGTACATACAGGCGACAGGACCCTGCGCTTCCTGCTCGACACGGGAGCCGGCATGTCGGTGGTTTACGACGACCAGCCCATTGAGGGCTGCAAGACGGTAGGCATGATGCCCACCCGCGACGCGCTGGGCCACAACGACACCGTGCCGGTCGTGGTGTTGCCTGCGCTACAGATCGGCAAGGTGGTACTCAACGGCTGCAAGGCCACAATGCAGCGTCGCTCTGTACGGCAGCCAGGCGTTGACGGCATCTTGGGCTTCGACCTCTTTGCCGGCGGCATCACGGCGAAAATAGACGTGCGGAACAGGCAGCTTGTCATCACTAACCGGCGTGGCTACTTTGACGATGAGGAAAGCTTTGACGTGAAGTACCGTCTCAGGTACCACACGCCCTACCTGCCTCTGTCTCCTTTCGGCAAATACAGCGAGGAGGCTTGTTTCGATACGGGCAGCAGAACGGTCTATATGATGAACCGTCAGAGCCTGTCAAAGGGTGAGAAGCAATGTTCTCAGCAAACCATCGACAGGTTGGTGGAGGGGCGTTGCATGGGGCGCCACGCCATGGGCCACTCAGGCACAGAGAAACGGGGGGAGGTAGTGTTTCTCCATTTACAGCAGCTGCGCTTAGGCCGGCTGACGCTGGGCGGCGTCCATGCGCTGACCACCCAGGGCAACTCCCACATCGGGGCGGCTCTGCTGCAACATGCCGCCGTCATCATTGACCCACATCGCCACAAACTGTGTTTCCAGCCCTACGAGGAGGGAGACATCTGTTTTGTGAACAACCAGACGGTGGAGATTGCTTTCGTGACAGAACGCGGACGCCCCACCGTAGGGCTGGTGTGGCCACAGGGGATTCCCTACAGGCAGGGATTCCGCGAAGGCGATGTCATCACCCATATCGACGGCGTGCCGGTACTCTCACTGACACAGTTCTATCAATATCCTTTCATGAGTGGACGTGAGCACGTTTTCACCGTCACCGACAGCCACGGCATAAGCCGGGACATCAGATGGGTGCGCACTCAGAATTGAAGAAAAACGAAAAAAATGACCTCCCCGTGTAACTTTCCATACACCTTAATCGTCTTGTAAGATAGAGAGGATGAAAAAACTCACTTTCCAAACCGACGTGCTGCCGCTGAAAGACGAGCTCTACAGGCTTGCACTACGCATCACTCTCAACACAGCAGAGGCTGAAGACGTGGTGCAGGAAACCATGTTGAAAGTATGGAACAGGCGGGAACAGTGGGATACCATAGGCTCGATGGAGGCTTTCTGCCTCACAATCTGCCGCAACATGGCGCTCGACCGCATGAAGAGGGCTGACACTCAGAACCAGCCCCTTGAAGCCAGCCACGAAGCCGTCGACACCTCTTACGCCTCGAATCCCGAGGAACAGGCCGTGCAGCGCGACCGCGTCAGGCTGGTCAGACAACTGATGACACAATTGCCTGAGAAACAGCGCACCTGTATGCAACTGCGCGACGTCGAGGGAAAGCCCTACAAGGACATTGCCGCTATCATGGGAATAACAGAACAACAAGTGAAGGTGAACATCTTCCGGGCCAGACAGGCCATCAAACAGAAATTCATTGAATCGGAACAATATGGACTATAAGTACATCGAGCAGCTCATTGAGCGTTACTTCCAGGCAGAGACCACCCTGCAGGAAGAGCAGATTCTGCGCACCTTCTTCGCCCAGGCGGAGGAGGAGCTGCCGGGTAGTTTGGCCGTCTATGCGCCCCTCTTCGCCACACTGGCAGAAAAGGAGACGTTGGGCGATGATTTCGACAAGCGGATGCTGCAGATGACAGGCAACGACACGCCTGCTGACACGGTGACGGTAAAGGCCCGTACCATTAAGCTGACCGACCGCCTGCGTCCGCTGTTCAAGGCCGCTGCCGTGGTGGCCATCCTGCTGACCCTCGGGCAGGCCATTAATCAGTCACTGCAGGCCGTGGATGAATGGGTGGAGCCGGCGCAGTATGCCGAAGTACCCGGCGAGCAGCAGGGGGACGGTGAGAATATCGCCCTGAACGGTGTCACCATCGACTCTGCCACGCTCATCGGACAGGTGCAACTGTCTGACTCACTGAAGTCCGACACGCTGAGCCTGCAGTATTGACCAACGACATTTTATTTCTATGCTTTCTCTATATTAATCATTATGCATTAAAACAAAAAGGCCAAGCTGAGAAGCCCGCCCTTAAAATTGAATGGTTTCCAACCAAAAGGAGCGTCGGAGGAAGAGTGCTTCCCTCCGGCGCTCACATTTTATTTCCCTTTTTTCCGCCCCCCATGATGGGTAAGTTTTTTATGTCTGCTATTGCCGGAATGAGAGAAAAGTACTACCTTTGCAGTCGAATTATAACGCAATGATATGAAAAGGTTTCTTATCATATTTCTGACGCTTGCCTCCTGCATACAGGCTATGTCACAGGATGGTGTGACTGCCTTCGTCAAGAAGGTAGCCACGATGATTGACTCCATGTCAGTCAGGGGCTTGGACCGCCGCTACATCGATGCCCCTGACAAACCTTGGCAACTCATTGTCAGGGGGAATATGAACCAGAGCAGTCTGATGATGGAGACCTCGGGCAATATTGCTGGTCTGCCCTATCATGCCAAGCCGTACCTGAAGACCGAACCCTCGAAGTATGTCGGACTGTGGGCTGGTTACAGAGGCTACGGGCTGGGCTACACCGTGAACGTGGGTGGCGACAAGGGCAGCTACCTCACGTTCGGTGCCACGGGCGGAGCTTACGGCGTTAACGTGCGCATCCATTCGTTCGACAACGACCACCCTAACTTCTCCCTGACCAGCGACTTTATACCGGAAGGGAGCGAAGGCGAATGGGATGAGGTAGAACTCATTGACCCCATCAAGGTGCGCACCGTTATTGCCGACGGCTACTATCTGTTCAACGGCAAGCGTTTCTCATACGCTGCGGCCTACGACCAGTCGGTGCTCCAGAAACGTTCGGCCGGCTCGCTGATGGCGGGAGCGATGTACTACTACGGGCACATCAACTATGCCACGGATTATAACGGCGACTTGATATACATGATGAAGGGCCTTGGCCGTGTAAAACTGTGGCAGGGCAGTGTAGGCGTGGGCTACGCCTACAACTGGGTGCCGGCCCGTGGACTGCTGGTCAGCGCGATGGCCATGCCCATGCTTACCGTCGTCAACAAGATCAAGGCATACGGGTATGCTACCAATGTCGATGAACTGATGGAAGACCCCCGGTTCCTAAGCGAAGAGATTACCAATGAGGAATGGGACGACTGGTTTTACAGTAACCTGCGTATCAGGCCCATGGGCGATAAGACGTTTAACAGCGGCATGACGGTCAACTTCGATGCCCGTCTGTCGGTGACCTACAACTTAGGACGCTATTTCGTCAATGCCTACGGACAGTTCAACAACAACCGCTACCATCATGATGACAGTCACGGCCACCTGAACGACTGGTTCGTCAACACGTCTGTTGGGATAAGATTATGAATGGACATAAAGCTGCCAACCGAGGTAGGTCTCAATCGCCTCGTTGAGGATATTGACCACATCGGTGCGGCACATGGCGACGTGATGCTCGAAGCCGTTCTTACAGATATACTTCATCAGCTTCTGCAGGTTATCGACCTTGGTGACAGCGATGCAGCCGTCCATACCGTAGGGGTCGCTGGTGATGTCGCCCTTGCCTAAATAAGCCTTGATGCAGCCCTTCGGGTCGTCAGTGCTGATGCGGAAGAACGTAAACGGGCCTTCAGAGACTTTCGCATAGACGGCGCCGAAGGTGTTCACCTTGCCTAACGTGCGGCCAAGGACACCGAGAGGCCCTAACTTGAGGTCGTTGTTGCCCACAAAGCCTCTGGGGAAGTTGCCACAATGGGTGCAGACGCACTTGTTTCGGTCCTCGGCGAAGTTGTTGTTCCAGTCAAGCAGTGCGGGAGCCTGCTCCGAGGCTAACGCCAAGGCATACATCGAGACGGCGCCGGCAAGGTCGGTCTCACAGGCGGCAGGAATAAGCTTGTCTGAGAGCATCGACATCGTGACACAGGCAGCGCAGCCGTAGTTCTGCTCCAAGGAGTCCCAGCACTGGATAGCCACAGCCTGTACATCGTTAGCCTCAATCCAGTTCTCCACAGCCACGCCGAACTTTGCCTGCAATGTCAGTTTCTCACGGTAAGCCTCAGGCACCTTAGCGTAGTTGTGTACGCGCTCGCACATTGCCTTGAACTTCGGATCGTCGTCCTCCACCTTCTGAGCAGCGAAGAGAATCTCGCTCAAGTCGGCGGGCACCACGGTGATGCCGGCACGCTGCAGCAGCTTCTCGCTGGCTCGGCAGGTATTGAAGCCCAACGGACGGGTGCCAATCTGGCCGATGCGGCAGTGGCGCAACCCGTTGACCACGCGGCAGATGGCGGCAAAGCGCTGCAGGTCCTGTGCCAACAGGGGGCTGTAGATGGAATAGGTGTGAAGCGTTGTGTCAGTAAAGGGAATACCATACTGGTAGAGGTTATTGCAGACACTGATTTTTCCGCAGAAGGCGTCGCGGCGCGAGTCGAGGTCCACCTTGTCATTCTCGTCGTCGCAGGCCTGCACCATCACGGGCACATTCAGGTCAGCGTCGCTGATGGCATTGATGATACCAATCTCGAAGCCGAAGTTAGGCAGCGACACCACGATGCCGTCAATCTCGTCGCGGTGCTCTCGGAACTGCTTCGAGACTTTCAGTCCGTCCTCGCGGGTCTCGATGCTTGAACTGCCGGTGGGCGTAGCGTCTTCAGGCAGGATGATGTACTCATAGCCCAAGTCATCCATCGTCTTCAGGAGCTGCTTGCGCACGTCGCGGGCCAGTTCGGAGTTAAAGTAAGCGCGTGTACCGATAATCACGCCAAAACAGGTCTTTCCGTTCTTCATAAGTTGCTTGTTTGTTGGGTTATTGGTTATTGATTGCGCAAAGGTAAGCTATTTCCCGCAAAGGAACAAACTTTTGGCAGTTTTTTTCCTTTTTTGGCTTTTTACTCGCAAAAAACGCTTATCTTTGCACGCACTAAGAACAACAGACTACTGACAAATGAAAAGACTAAACAACAGGATGGCAGTTCTATGCAGCCTGTGGCTGGTACTGACGGCAGCCACAGCCGGAGAGCTGGGGACCTCCGTTGCGGGCCTGTTCCCCTTGAAGGGCAGCGGGCGCATTTTGTACGATTTCAACGAAGGATGGCGGTTTATCCGAGGCGACATTCCAGGCGCCGAGGCAACGGCTTTCGACGACTCTGCGTGGGAGGTGGTATGCGCTCCACACACCGTGCAGTTAGAACCGGCTGAGGCCAGTGGCGGCCGTAACTATCAGGGGCCATGCTGGTACAGAAAGCACTTCACGATTCCGCGCGACCTGCAGGGCAAAGTGATTGTCCTCCATTTCGAGGCCGTCATGGGCCGGCAATGGATTTACATCAACGGGCGACTGGTGAAGGAACATGCTGGCGGCTATCTGCCCGTCACCATTAACCTGACCGACGAAGGCGTGACGGCGGGCGATGATTGCGTAGTGGCCGTGAAGGCCGACAACAGCGACGACAAGACCTACCCGCCGGGCAAGAAGCAGGCGCAGCTCGACTTTGCCTATCACGGCGGCATGTACCGCGACGTGTGGCTCATGGGCCTTCCCCCTCTGCACATCACCGACCCCATTGAGCGCGGCCAGGTGGCCGGTGGCGGCGTGTTTCTCCATTACGACAACATCTCGGAGAAGAGCGCTGACGTGTTCTTAGATGTGGAAGTGGAAAGGAGCCTCCCCGGACCGTTTCTTAAGAGGGGAGCAATCACCGCTGAGGTGTCTGCCACCATCAAGGATGCGGAAGAGAAAGTTGTGAAGATACTGAGACAGCCCTTAACGCTGCAAGAGGGGGAATGTAAGACGGCACGGCTCAGCGCAACGCTTAAGAACCCTCATCTATGGAGCCCGGAAGACCCTTATCTCTATACTGTGGAGCTAAAAGTGACCCCTACCCTCTCCCGTCAGAAAGGAGCTGGAGGCGCAGCTTCCGCTGACGGCGGCGTGGTGCGAATGGGCATCCGCAAGACAGAGTTCAAGGGGCGCGACGGCTTCTGGCTCAATGGCCGACCCTATCACCAGTTGGTGGGCGGCAACCGCCACCAGGACTTTGCATACGTGGGCAACGCCCTGCCCAACTCCCAGCAGTGGCGCGACGCACGAAGACTGAAGGATGCCGGCTTCAACATCATCCGCGCAGCGCACTATCCGCAAGACCCGTCGTTTATGGATGCTTGCGATGAAATGGGGCTTTTTGTCATCGTCCCCACCCCAGGATGGCAGTATTGGAACAAAGACCCGCAGTGGGGCGAGCTGGTGCACCAGAACACCCGCGACATCATCCGGCGTGACCGCAACCACCCCTGCGTGCTGATGTGGGAACCCATTCTCAATGAGACGCGCTACCCGCTCGACTTCGCCTTGAAAGCCCTGCAGATTACCCGCGAGGAGTTCCCGTGGCCGGGCCGCCCCGCAGCCGCCGCCGACATGAACTCCGAGGGCGTGAAGGACAACTACGACGTGCTCTACGACTGGGCCGACAACATCGGCAAGGGACAGCTCGATACAGACAAGTGTGTGTTCACCCGCGAATGGGGCGAGTATGTCGACGACTGGTATGCCCATAATGCCCTGAACCGTGCCGCCCGCGACTGGGGCGAACATGCCCAGTTGGCGCAGGCGCTGTCGCTGGCCGACACCTACGGCATGATGTTCCGGGGGCAGCGGCAGTTCATCGGCGGCTGCCAGTGGCACCCCTTCGACCACCAGCGCGGCTATCATCCGGACGCCTACTTCGGCGGCATCTACGACGCTTTCCGGCAGAAGAAGTATGCCTTTGAGGCTTTCCGCGCCCAGCAGGACTCCATGCCCATGGTCTGCATAGCCCATGAGATGACACAGTCGTCACCTCAGGACGTGACCGTCTTCAGCAACTGCGACAGCGTGCGCCTCACGGCTCTCAACGGCTGGAAGACACAGACACTGCCCGTGCCGCATGACCCGGAAAGCACGCCCCACGCACCCGTCGTGTTTAGCGGTTTCTGGGATTTCTGGCAGGCACGCAACCTCAGTTACACCAACCGGCGCTGGCAGGACGTGAAGCTCGTAGCGGAGGGCATCACCAACGGAACGGTGGTCTGCCGCGAGGAGAAGATGCCCTCACGACGCAGCACCAAGTTGCGGTTATATGCCGATGAAATGGGCAAAAATCTCGTTGCAGACGGTTCAGACTTCGTTGTTGTCGTAGCGGAAGTGACCGATGACTCAGGGCACGTTCGCCGTCAGGCCCGCGAATACATCAGCTTCTCCGTTGAGGGAGAGGGCACCATCATCGGCGACGCTTCCATCATGGCCAACCCGCGAAAGGCGGAATGGGGAAGTGCACCCGTCCTGATCCGCAGCACCCACCGTCCGGGTCAGATCCGTATCATTGCCCGCCCGGCCTTCGCCGGCGTACATGCCCCCACGGCTGATACCCTTGTCATCGAGAGCCGACCGGCCATACTGCCACCATGCTATCGCGACGAGGCCGGACCGGTCTGCCCTGCCGGCCAAGCCGTCAGCAACAGCCCACTGCCGACGATGAGCGAGGAGGAGCGCCGCCGCACTTTGGAAGAGGTGGAACGGCAGCAGCAGGACTTCGGCATCCAGTAACGTATTTTTTCCGGGCGGGATTCACCGTTATTTCCACGAACCACCGAATCGTCTTCCACGAGCCACCGAATCGTTTTCAACGTTCCGTCGCTTCGTGGAAGACGATTCAACAGATTGTTTTTATCAGCAATCGGGGTCTTTTTTCGTCAAAACCCGAAAATACCCATCATTATTGTTGCGTAATCCATTTTATTTATTTACCTTTGCGCCCACTAACCGAAAGCACATATATGATAACCTATGTATAGACTTTCCATCTTTCGAATCACGTTGCTCACGCTGCTTCTGTTGCTGCCAGCCTTTGCAACCGCACAGAAACAGCCCGCCCGCAACGGTTATTCGGTGAGCGTCACCCTAAAAGAGAAGGGAACCTCAGAGGCCATCATCATGGCCACCGTCTCTCTACAGCCTTCAGGAGCTATGACCGTGACCGACGCAGAAGGACGCGCCCGCATCGACAACGTCCCTGACGGCGACTACACCCTGCAAGTCTCGTATGTGGGCTTCGAGCCCATCCAGACACGGCTCCGAGTAAACAAAGACCTTCAGCTCAACTATCAGATGGTGCCTACGTCGCTGGCCTTGAAGGAGGTGCAGGTGACGGCGCGCCAGCGTGAGAACGGCGCCTCGACATCGAGCGTCGTGGGCCGTCAGGCCATCGACCACCTGCAAGCCACCTCACTGGCTGATGTCATGCAGCTCATCCCCGGCCAGCTGATGGGCAACCACGACCTGACGCAACAGGCCAACCTACAGTTGCGCACGTTGGTGAACAACAACACGCAGGCCTTCGGCTCGAGCGTGGTGATTGACGGTATGCCTATCTCGAACAACGGACAGATGTCTCAAGGCCCATTCACCGCCACCGCTTTCACGGGCACCGACCTGCGTCAGATCTCTGCCGACGACATCAACGAGGTGGAGATCATCCGTGGCATCCCCTCAGCGGAGTATGGCGACCTGACCAGCGGCCTCGTCGTCGTCCACTCGAAGGTGGGCGTCACGCCCCTGCAGGTGAAGGCCAAGCTCAATCCCGGCCTCCAGAACTACAGTGTGGGGAAAGGCTTCTCCCTTCCCAAAGCCGGCGTGGTGAACGTCAGCCTCGACTATGCCAAGGCTTGGGGCGACCCGCGCCAGAAGACCCGTTCCTTTGACCGCTACACCGCCAACGTCGGCTACGGCATCGACTTCTCAAAGAAGTGGCACACCGACACCAAGCTGCGCTTCATGCAGGCCAAGGACTGGACGGGCAACGACCCCGACGCCATTGACGACGGCACCTACTCGAAGAACACCACCACGACCTTGGGGCTCACCCACAATGGCCGCGTGCGTCTTGACATGCCGTTAGCCCGCTCGCTGAAGTACACGCTGGGCGTCAGCTACAGCATCATCGACTCGAAGACCTCCTCGTTCGTGGCCACCTCGTCGGGCCTCCTGCCCATCATCACCGCTATGGAGACGGGCTATTACGACGTGCCTTGGAAGACCACCTCCTATTTAGCAACGGGTATCACTGAGAGCCGTCCCGGCAATCTCTTCGCCAAGATTTCCGACGACTTCTTCTTCCGTAGCGGCAAGACAGTGCAGAGCTTCAAGCTGGGCGCAGAATACCACTATGACTGGAACTCGGGCGAGGGCTATTACAATGAGAACCCGCTGCTGCCCTTCCGGCCCAACTCAAACGGCCGTCCCCGCGCCTTCAACGACATTCCCGGCCTGCACCAGCTGTCGGCCTTCGCCGAGGACCAGTTCACCTGGAACATCAACAAGGTGCAGCGGCTGCGCATCGGCATGGGTCTTCGCTTCACGGCCCTGCAGCCCTTCGGCGACGTGGCCACGACGGCCCTCTCGCCGCGTGTCAATGTGGCTCTCTCGCTGACTAAGTGGCTCGACCTGCGCTTCGGTATCGGCATGAACTCGAAAACACCGGGTCTGCTCTATCTTTATCCCGACAAGAAGTACGACGACCGCGTGGCCGCCAACTACATGCCGCAGGACGGCTCGCAGCAGGTGCTGAACTACCACACCGAGGTCTACGACGTGCAACGCAGCACCGATCTGAAGAACGCCACCACCACGAAGATTGAGGGCGGCATCGACGTGAAGCTGCCCGGCGGGCGCAAGCTCTCGCTGCTGGCTTACCACGACAAGACGCCCGACGGCTTCGCGGCACTCACTGACTACTTCACTTATACGGCCAACTACTACACGCTCGACGCCGACCATCCCACCATCAGCAACCCTGCTGCCGTGCGACAGGACCTCATCTGGATGACCACAGGAAAGATTGGCAACACCAACACCACCGTGAACCGTGGTGTGGAGGCCGACTTCGACCTGGGTGAGATT
>Ga0310786_10002905_pt1 | contig 25512 bp, 22 predicted proteins | sample AusTroGonzalo_MG_FD_203881 | JGI IMG/M metagenome (GOLD analysis project Ga0310786, IMG submission 203881) | Bovine rumen microbial communities from tropical cattle in Woodstock, Queensland, Australia - Gonzalo_03 (v2) (version 2) | ecosystem: Host-associated > Mammals > Digestive system >...
CGCTAGTGGACTTGAGCTTGGTGCCTGCTCCCATCCATTTTTTTTCATTTTCCTTATCCTGTGTTCCGCCCACGGCCCTAAACAGGGTCTCGAACTCAGCCTTGCTGGGAAGGTGCCAATCGGCGGGACATGCACTTCTTGCCGCATTCCACGAATAAAGCCTTCCGTATTTCTGGCAGTTTGACTCTTCGTCTTTAAAGCACCAACTGCTATCTGTTTTGAAATTGAGGTTCTCCGCCATCCAGACCTGATTGCCAATTTTTACAGTCTTGTAGGTTTGACCATCGCGGGAATCCGTCATCGTTCCAATCTCAGAAGTGGAGTCACAAGCGTTTATCGCAAACGAGAACGCAAGCAAAGCAAAAATGGCAAAAGAACGCTTCATAGAAACTTAATCCTTGACGCAACGGACGGAAATCCCGACAAACCTAAGATTATAATCAAGAAGTGCATCGTCGAATGGCGTCAAGACCACCTCGTATGCGAAGTCATTTTTCAAGGTCTCCTTATGCGCAATATCGTCGAAATACTCAGTAGGAACACAAAAGTGAGCAAGGGAACCCTCGTAACTGTAATCTATGTTGAGGTTGACAGAACCAGCGGCAAGCGCCGAAAAACCGAAATCATCCGTGCCACTGCTGTTATCGTTCCAGCCATTCATTGACTTGAGTTTCTTTCCCGCTGTCAATTTTCCGCCGACTGCAGTAAACAATGTTTTCCATTCTGTCGTATCGGGCAGGTGCCAGCCCTCAGGGCAAACACCGCGCACAGGGTACGTCGGCGAACAAGCCACATCGTCGCCACACCCCTTGCCGTTTGAACTCCATGTACCCGCGCTATCCATCGCAGCGCTCCACAGATACAGGCGACCATATTTTTCGCAATATTCGGCAGAATCATTGTAGCAGAAACTACTTGAATCTAGTTCATCTGTGGGTTGCAAATAAGCATAGTTCAGGTTTTCCGCCATCCACCACTGATCACCAATCTTTACAGTTTTATAGGTCTGACCGTCGCGGTCGTCCAACAACTCTCCGTATTCACAAGTATCCGTGCTATCGGTTTTGCACGGAGTCGCTAAAGTCACAGAACTAGAAGAAGGCTTTGCCGAACTGCTTGACTTAGCCGAACTGCTTGATTTTACACTACTACTCGACTGCGGTGCGACACTCGACGAAGAATCCTTCCCGTCCGGGCGCGTCGCAAAATCGCTGTCATCGTCACCGCAGGCGACAAGCATCATCGTGCCAACAAGAATTCCAAGCCAAAAGTATCGCATATTTCCTCCAAAGCTAAATTAAATAATAGCATTTTTTTTAAACAGACGATATAAAAAGCCTATTTTGTCAAAAAACGTATTTTAGGCACCACAATATACATTGACAGAATGATATAAAAATCCCTACGAGCGTCGTTCTCTTTTTCACCTCTAAACCTTTGATACAACGGACAGAGTGTCCGGTTCCGGCGTCCTTGTGGCCGTAACCCAGGCCTGCAATGTCGTCGTGGTAGTGCAAGTTCATACTGTACGCGATACCATCATCAATCATACTGTACGCGATACCATCATCAGTAGAACCCCAGAAGAACGCATAAAGGCCCTCATCACGGTAAATTCCACCGTTGTCGGACCATTCGCCAGCAGGCAACGCCGTGAACAAGTAGGCATCCGTACCATTGCCGCTTTCCCCTTCATCGTCATCCCAGCCGCTAGTGGACTTGAGCATCTTGCCTGCTGTACTAGAACCGCCAACAGTAGCAACTAGCTCTTTAAATTCGACCTCTGTCGGCAAATGCCAGCCGCTCGGACAAGCGGTTTTCGCAGCAGCCCAAGTGTAAAGGCGACCGTACTTGGTGCAGTTGGACACGCTATCCTTGTAGCAGTAGGAATTTGCTGTCTCGTAGTTCAAGTTCTCCGCCATCCAAACCTGATTGCCGATTTTCACCGTCCTGTAAGTTTGACCATCACGAGAATCAGTCAAGATGCCGCAAAAAGCGTCCATCGCAAACGACAACGCAAGCAAAGCAATAATGGCAAAAGGACGATTCATAGAAACCTAATCTGTCTAAAAACCGAACTTAATTTCAAGAAGAACATAAAAGCCCTTAGAACGAAAACCTCTTATAAATATATAAGATTCATCATAGTCAAGAATATGCCTTACCTTTTCATCCCAATATTGGTATCCAACATTAAGACCATAATTTGACAAAAAATCATCTCCATTAAAAACAAAGCCAACACCTATTTCTGCGCTTCCTCCAAAATCAAAAGTGTGTTCAGCCTCTTTTTTACTTTGATAGGGTTTGTCATGAGCCCATTTGAACGATGGAGCAACCATACTTTGTGCAAAAAATGAAATGGAGTTCGCCGGTACATTTCGATGTTTTACACGTACTTTTTTAGGAGCCCATTTAATCCTACCCAAATACTGACGGTAACCAGCCCCCGTACTCCAAGCACTCCTATATCCCTCCCATTTTTTCACATCTTCCTCATCTGCAACATAATCACAAAACAACATGACAGATGAAAGATTAACAATAACAGATCCACTATATGAATTTTCAAATTCAACATTAAAATCAAACAATAACGCTCCAAATATCGGAACTGCAAATAAATCCGTAATAAAAGCAGGTCCAAAATAAAAATTCACCCCAGGAGATACAGAATCAACATCACTACTTGAAACAGTTGAATCCTGAGCAGTCTCTGTTGCAAAAGCAGATACGCTAAACAACAAAAGAATCAATAAAAAACGCATACAAAATGAATATACAAAAAAGACCGCTTAACAGCGATCCCTTTCATAGGAGATCCCCGCCTTCGCGGGGATGACACAATGCGCGGGGCGTTCGCCCCACCAAATTACTTATAAAGCGGGTGCTTCTTGCAGAGAGCCACGATTTCTTCGCGGATCTTGGCGAGAGCGGCATCGTCGTCCTTGGCCTTGATGCAGCGGTCGATAATGCGGGTCACTTCGCGGGTGTCTTCTTCGTCGAAGCCACGAGTCGTGATGGCGGCAGTACCGAGACGGACACCGGACGGATCCATGGGCTTGCGCGGATCGAACGGGATGGTAGAACGGCTGCAGGAGATGCCGACCTTTTCCATGGCCACTTCGGCTTCCTTACCGGAAACGCCCTTGGAGGTCATGTCCACCACGATGAGGTGGTTGTCGGTGCCATCGCTGATGACCTTGTAACCGAGCTTCATCATTTCGTCGGCCATAGCCTGGGCGTTCTTGATGATGTTCTTGGCATAGGTCTGGAATTCCGGCTGCAAAGCTTCGAGGAATGCAACGGCCTTACCGGCGTTGATGTGGTCGTGCGGACCACCCTGCATGCCCGGGAACACGCCCTTGTCGATTTCCTTGGCGAGGGACACGTCCTTGAGTTCACCCTTGACCATCTTCTGGATGGTGCGGTCCTTGCACATGATGATGGCGGAACGCGGGCCACGGAGGGTCTTGTGGGTGGTGGTGGTCACGATGTCGAAGTACGGCACCGGAGAATCGATAGCCTTACCGGCGATGAGGCCAGCGACGTGAGAAATGTCGGCCATGGTGAGGGCGCCGACTTCGTCAGCGATTTCCTTGAAGCGCTTCCAGTCGAGGTTACGGCTGTAGGCAGAGAAACCGGCGAGGATCATCTTCGGCTTTTCGCGGAGAGCAATTTCGCGGACCTTGTCCATGTCGATGCGGCCAGTTTCCTTATCGACTTCGTACTGGACGAAGTTGTAGAGCATGCCGGAGAAGTTCACCGGATGGCCGTGAGAAAGGTGTCCACCGTGGTCGAGCTTGAGGCCGAGGACCTTGTCACCCGGCTTGAGGACGGCGAAGTACACAGCAGCGTTGGCCGGAGAACCAGACAGCGGCTGGATGTTCACGTGGTCGCAGCCAAAGAGCTTCTTGCAGCGGTCGATAGCGAGGGCTTCCATCTTGTCGATGACTTCGTTACCACCGTAGTAGCGCTTGCCCACGTAACCTTCACTGTACTTGTTGGTCAGCACGGAGCCCATGGCTTCCATGACGGCCTTGGAGGTGTAGTTTTCAGAAGCGATGAGTTCGATGCCGTATTCCTGGCGTTCGGCTTCTTCCTGGATGATGTTGTAGATTTCCGGATCTGTCTGTTGCAGTGTAGATTTGAGCATTTAGCTACTCCTTGATTTGTACGCGGGCAAATATAGAAAAAAGTGCCCGCAACTACAAACCGAGGTCCTACTCCAGCATCTCGTTTTCGTCTTCGGCAGCGGCGCTGTCGTCCTCGTAATCCTCTATAGTCTTGTCACCTGGGACAATAATAAGCCCGAGCGTCACCGGTTCGCCCTTCAGGTTGATATAGGCTTCCAGGTAGAGCTTGGTCGAAAGGCGGATCAGGCGCAGGTCGAGCATGGTCCCGCCCTTGTGGATGCTCTTGGGATTGCGGTTAAAGAACAAAAACTTCTTGTTGATGTACTCGAAGCGGTCCTTCTCGTAGTTGATGCTCCATTCGGAATTGCCGTCGTTTTCCTGACGGTACAGGCAGCGGTCATTATCGATATCGCACTCGAAGCTCGCGCTTTCCTGGTAGCGCTTGTTCCATTCGCGGCTAAAGGCGCAGCTCTGCACGCGTCCCGCGCCGTTGCGCTGCTTGTTCAACTGGTCGTTTATGACGACATAGTCCATCTTCTTGTCTTTGACCTGGTTGTACACGTTCATCAAGATGATGTAGGCTTCGATGTTCTTGGGGCACTTGCCGTCGAGTTCCACCTCTTCGTGCGCCTTCAAAAGCGTTTGCTGCATGTCGATATCGATAGCATCGGGAATCTCGCTTTCACGCAACTTGTCGAGGATGCGTTTCGGCGGGATAACCACCACCTTGTCGCCCTGCTTGATGGCATAGCCCAGCTGGTCGCGCACGTAGTCCAGGCACTGCTGCACGTGGATATGCACCGTATTGGAACCGCCCGAAACAAAGTCCACGCCAATGCGCACGTTCCATGTGGAAGCATCGTTCGACGTTCCCTTCAGAAGTTCGCAGAACGGATCCTCGCGGATACCGTCGATAAACACCACCTGCGCATTGAGCTTGGTGACAAGCGAGCCCTCCTTGTCCATCGCACTCCCGAGGCTCCAGAAATTCGGGTTCAGGCGGAGCACCTCGGCAAAGGCCTTGTCGCCATCGAGGGCCGGCAGCAGGGAATCGTTACGGGCATTCTTCTCTTTCAGGAGTTCAGAATACTCCGTCGTCACATTCATGTTGCTAAAGCCGTTACGCGCCTGCGGAGCCGGGAACGACCACGCAAGGGATGCAAAGAGGAGTGCAAGAACAGCTAAAATCGGAGCGGTAAATTTCATACGGGAAACAAAATACAAAATTAAGCGGTGAGGGACCCCGGCAAATCAAGCAGATGCGGGATATGGAAATCCACCCAGTCGGGGGCTTCGGCGGCCGGATTCACAAAAACCGTGGTCCAGCCGCGAGCATGTGCGGGTTCAAGATTGCGGAGGGAATCCTCCAACAGCACAATTTCGCGCTTGTCCGCGGGCATCGAGAGTCCACGTTCCGGCAAAACACGTTCCAGCCAGCGTTCCATCTTCACGTACGCGCTTTCGTGCGGTTTGCCTTCCCAATCAAGCATCTTCAGGTCGAACACGCCGTCTATCGCAGAATCAATCCCCATGTGGGCCATACCCGCCTCGCTCCAGTCGTGCCGCCCGTTGGTAAAAACATAGCGGGGGCCCTGCAGGCTCTTTAACAGCGCGAGTTTCTCGGGAGCCTTTTTCGGGTACGTGAGGTACTCCGGTTCGTGAATGAAGTCGAAGAACTCGTCCGGGTCGGTGCCGTTCATGGCCATGAGGCCCGCAAGTGTGGTACCGAACTTTTCCAGGTAATCCGTGCGTATCTTGTGCGCCGACTCGAAGTCGCCGCCGACGGTCTTCTGTACAAAACGCGAAATGCGGTGGTCCAGCGAATCGAGAACATAGCGTTCTTCCGCCCCGTACAAGGTAAGGTCGTAATCGAAAAGCCAGACCTTCAAGGTTCCACCTATACGCCCATCGCAAGGCCGCCAATCTGGCGCGCCAAATACGTCGCGTAGTTGTCTGTCATGCCCGTAACAAAGTCGAGCACCTGGTGGTAAGCCTCTGCGGCGGTCACGCTCTGCCCGATTTTCGCCTGCCCGATAAGGCGCACGATGCGGTCGGCACGGTAAGAATTCCTGCCGTTCTGCCTGTAATCGTAAACGCCGTTGATAAAGGCGTCAAGCACGGTGGCAAGCGTCGTATAGCTACCCACTTCGAGTTCCGTCTTGCGGCGGTCCGGGTAAATGCGTTCCACGCCCAGACGTTTCGCAATGCGGATTCCCCACATCACGTCGGACTTGGAGAGGTCTATCAGGTGCTTGGTGAGCTTGCCTTCCATGATTTCCTCGTAATGATTCACGAAAACCATGGCGACATCGTCAATCAGGTTCTGGATGGCCATTCCGCGGATGCTGCTGAGGAAGTCGCGGAAATTGCGCCCATTCTCTTCGTATTCCTTGTCGATATTCACGTCGGGGCCGCACAGGTAGCTGAACATGTCTCGCACGTCGGCAAACGAGAGGATACCGAGTTCGATGGCGTCTTCCACGTCGAGGATGGAATAGCAGATATCGTCGGCCGCTTCCATCAAGTACACGAGCGGGTGACGCACCCACTTGCCGCTGTCGATTTGCGGGAGCCCGAGCGTCTCGGCGGTAATGCCGTAGAGGTCCGATTCCGTCGAGAACAAGCTCGTCGGGCAGCCGTACTTGGCGATTTGCGGATACTTGATCATCGAGCCGATAGTGGCATAGGTCAAGCGCATTCCGCCATCTAAAAAGTGGTATTCCAGCTTGCTCAAGATGCGGTGGCCCTGGGCGTTGCCGTCAAAATTCTCGAAGTCCGCAATTTCCTTTTCGCTCAAGTCGCGGAGCGGTGCACTAGTGCGGTTCTTGCGGAACCATTCGCGGATGGCGGCCTCCCCCGCATGGCCGAACGGCGGGTTACCGATATCGTGCGCGAGGCATGCGGACTGAACGATAGTACCGAACTGGTATTCGTTGATATACTTGGGGAGGTATTTCTTGATGAGGTGGAAAACCGTAATCGCGAGGCTGCGGCCCACGCTCGAGACTTCGATGCTGTGCGTGAGGCGGCTGTGGACATGGTCATTTACCGAGAAGGGGTGCACCTGAGTCTTGCGGCCCAGGCGGCGAAAAGCGGTAGAAAAAGCAATGCGGTCGTAATCGCGATGGTATTCAGAGCGGTTCGGGTCGCGATCGGCAGGGTGGCCGTATCGCGTCGCCGACAAAAGAGTTTCCCAGTTGAGCATGCGATAAATATAGCTAATTGTTTGACCACATGGTTTTTACCGGATACCCGGAAATAGTTTTGTCACTAGTTATTATTGTCAAATTTTCTGTTTGAGCCTGGCTAATTATTAAACGATCAAACGGATCCCTATGTATAAGTTCCAATGATTTGGTATGCTCAATATGTTCTGGAGTCATCCTTAATTGGACGAATCCAGCATCAGCGCACAGTTTAGCCTCTTCTACAACAGAAAAGCCCGGATCAATTTTTCCCAATTTTTGTTTAATCGCGATTTCCCATAACGAGGCAATGCTGTAAAAGCAAAGTTCCCGTTCCATTAAATCCTTAATGGAACGCGGCAGCTCACTACTTCCTTGGGCATACCAAAGAATAGCACATGTATCCAGTAAAAACTGCATTACATGTAATCCGCAAAGTCAGCTAATGGCGCATTGAAGTCTGGAGCAATGTAAGTAATCTTATCTTTCATTGCCCCAAAACAAGATTTTCTGGGAGCCTTTGCTGATGTGCTATTTTTAGCGATGAGGAAATCAGCAAAATCCAACATCTCCTGCAGATACTGCAGGGGAATCTTTGAAATTTTTTCTTCCAGTAATTCGTACGGCATTATGTAGCCTCTCCACTGATAAATATATAGTTCCGTACGTGTTTTAGCAAGATGCGTGCCACAAAAAAGCATCGTTTTTATTTGAAAAAAGCCTCGTCTATCTCCAAAAGTGTTCATTCAGTGTCCAAAACACTTTTTTTTTGGACAGTATTTGTCCACTATTCGTCTTCGTCCTTGATGCAACGGACGGATTTTTGAGCTTTTTTTCTCAAATCATTTGTATTAACTTTGGCATAATACCCACTAACATAAAATTCTATGGCTTCCCAATGGGAATCATCCGTTGATGTCCAAAAAAGAGCCAAATAATCGCTTTCATAATGGCTCCACGAAGGAAGTGCCGAAAAACCTAATTCATCTGTTGTTTTTGTATTACCCCACATTCCCTTCGCTAAAATCTTTTTCGGATTACCATCCACGACTTCAGCCAATGTTTTCCATTCGCTTTCATTTGGAACGTGCCATCCCTCAGGACAAATTCCTTGCACCGTATCTGGCAGATTACAAACTGTCGTTATTTCTGAATCATCTTCCGAGTACAAATAGCCACAAACGCTTCCTTTTTTCGACCAGTACACAGAATCAATCGTTGCACTCCATGAATAACGGCGCCCATATATATCACAATCATCACCGCACCAATTTCTTCCTAACATACTTGGATAATTCGTACTATCTGCATAATTCAAATTTTCCGCCATCCAAGTTTGCGCTCCAATTTTCACTGTGCGATATATTTGTCCATCGCGTTCATCTATCAGTTTTCCGTAAACAACATTTTCATTTCCATAAAAGCGTTTCCACTCCTCACCATAGCAGAAATACAGATATTCCGCATTAACACGACCATGAGCAACTTGTCCATACTCGGAGCACTCTTGTTTATATGTATCGTATTGCAATTCTGTAGCAACAATCCATTTTCTTGGTGTACATTTATAGTAGGTTCCCCCAACTTCTCCTATGGAGTCTGCTATTGTTACAATGCAACCTCCTAATACCTTTTCAATTTTACTAGCAGAGCGCCACGCTGTAGAATCAAAAACATAAACAGAATCCGTAACAGAACCTTTTTTTATTTCGCCATCTTCCCCAATATCCCAATCTTTGTTCTTTTCGTAATCGTAAGTATCCTTTTCAAGCGTAGACGCATTCCGCCATACTTTTGTTTCTTTTTCAAAAACATAGTAGACATCTTTAGTAATTTGACCAACACGAATTTCTCCATCCGCTTTACCCTCACCCCAAGTCGCGGTATCCTTCTCAATATCCGTCGCATTCCGCCAAGCCTGCGCATCGCAAATATACCACACTTTATCTTCGCCCAGCCCTACCGTATCCTGACGGAGTTTGGTGCAACCACGGAGTTTCAATGAGCAGTCTTTTTTATCACCGGTACGCCAAACACTATTTTCGTATACGTAGCAATTCTTTGCATTTACACTACCAACCTTGCTGTCACCATCTTTGCCCGTAGCCCATCTATAAGTATCATATTCAATAGCGCTAGCCTCAATCCACTTATTCGAACTGCAGATGTAATAGGTTGTACCGACCTTGCCAACTGAATCAGCAATGGCAGAAACACAACCACCAAGTTTTGCTTCAACATCACTGGTCGCACGCCATTTCGTCTTGTCAAACACATAGATAGAAACGGTCACATTTCCTTTCTTAATTGCACCATCAGTAGAATCCTTCCAACCAAACGTATCCTTCTCAATATCCGTCGCATTCCGCCAAGCCTGCGCATCGCAAATATACCACACTTTATCTTCGCCCAGCCCTACCGTATCCTGACGGAGTTTGGTGCAACCACGGAGTTTCAATGAGCAGTCTTTTTTATCACCGGTGCGCCAACTACTATCTTCAAACACATAGCAATTCTCCTTAACAACATCGCCATTTTTCACGTCACCATCTTTACCATCTTTCCACTCATAAGTATCATATTCCAGCGCGGTCGCCACATACCACAAATTCGACCTGCATATAAAGTACTTGTCCGCATAAACGCTTGCAGCATTCTGGTTCTTCTTCACCTCGCCTTCACGCTCTTTATCGCACGTTCCAAGGCCGTAGTTCTGCCACCAGAAATTGTCCACATATTTCTCAAACGCAGGTACCCCCGTAGAGAGGTTCCAATTTGCGATATTATTGCGAATCAAGGCAATCCCGCCGCTCATGCTCTGCGTAATCGCCCAATCCGCAATCTGCGTAGCCATTTTCGTATCGTTCCAAATGCCGTCAGATTCAATATCGGCAGCATAATTTGCAAGGCGTTCACTAAAATCACCTTCAGAGAGATTCCCTTGCATAAGCACGCTTATCGCAAGGAGGGCCGCACTCTGGTCGCTTTCACCAAAAATGTTTAGGTCTTCGGCATCACCAAAATCCCCCTCTATCTCGAAAGATTTGAGCACCTCGGTTTCTGCCTGCTTTTTCGCTTCCGCCACAGAAACCGAATCGTCTTCCGTAGCCAAGTACAGCGAACGTTCGTACGCCAAATGCGTAAGCAAGTTGACGTTCACCTCATCGCGCTTGGACAAATCCGTGAGCGCATAGAGCGTTATCTGCGACTTAGATTTTTCGCCGGTAACTTCGTTCCGGTAGAATCCATTCGCCTTGAGAAGCGCATACTGCGATTCCAGCTTATTCACCTTCACTGAGAACTCGCCCATGTCGTTCTTGATCTTGCCTTCAAAGCCAAGACCCGTTTGCGCCAGGGTTTCCCCATCGAGTTCCTGCACGGTCACGCTGGAGCCGTTTACGAACGGACCCTTCTGCGAAACACCCGTAACGATCTTTTCGGAAATAGCAATTATCTCCTGGTCTTCTACAGAGCCTCCGGCGTTTTTACTATCGTCACCGCAAGCGGAGAATAGCAGCGCCGCACAGGATGCAAACGCTAAGACATTGTTTCTGGTAAAATTTCTCATTTTTTCCTCCTCTTGGCAGAAGGTCTGTTTTGTTTAAAATTCATATCCGTCAGCGGAAAGAACTGCATGTTCAGACGATAGACTTCATCGGTCCTAGGCGTCATGGTTGCGATAGCATTGATACGCCGTCTACATTCCGCAAGTTCGGCCACAATTCGGTCATAAGATTCGCGGGTAATCCCGACAGTGAGTCCTGTCATATTACGCTTTTCAGGCGACTCATTTTTCATGGCGTCTACGGCAAGTTCCGCATACTGGCGTTGCAAATCAGAAGACACCGCCTTTGCCACATGCGGATCCATACGCAAGGACCGATCACATTCGCGATAACCGCCATCCGCCCCTTGTTCAAGAAACCCAGCTTGCACAAGAAAACCCAGAATTTCATGCACCTCGCTCGTCGGGATTCGATTCCGGCTCGCCTTGGACAGCTGTTTCGCCGTAGCCTTCGGCATTGCAGAGGCCAGTTCTCGCAAAAGCGAGTTCTTCCACGACTTGAAGAAATCATATTCCTTGGCTCCGACAATGCGGACCTTGTGAGTGCGCGCTAGATCGCCAATCTGCTCAAGCACGGCCTTCTTTTCCTCATCATTTTTTGCATTGGCATACGCCACCAGCAAACAGAAATAAGTTTCTTCGTACCCGACAAGCCCCATTGCGGCAGCCACTTGAGGCGACGACTTTTCACCTAGATTCTTTTTCCCTTCACACACATATTGCAAAAACACCGGCGAAGCAATTCCCGCCTTTTTTGCAAAAACACCCCATGAAAAAGAGACAGAGGAATCAGCCTTCTGTTCCCTATAAAAATCCCGGATATACCTCCGGTAATCTGCATATTCCATGACGTGTTTCATCTTTCATGAAAATACATAAAAAATTCAATTTTTGCAATATTTGGAATATAAAAACCACTTAAATTTGCGTAAAATCACAATTTCATGATAATAAATAGTAAAATTTCACCAAATTTCAGTATACATCCGAATAAAGTTTCTTTCCAGCCAACCAACGAATAACACCGTCCCTCAAATTTTATGAGCCCGTTCGCCCAGCAGCATCAACTTTTTCTAAATTTTTCTGAAAAACTTTATTTATCACGTATGATTACACGCACCATCGACAGAAACTTCGCCAACATGCGCCTGGACCGGTTCCTCCGCAAGGCGTTTCCCGACGAGTCGTTGTCGGTGTTCTTCGCCATCATCCGCAAGAAAAAAGTGCGCGTGAACGGAGTCATCGGCAAGGCGAACCAGATGCTCGCCGAAGGCGATACCGTATGCATCTACGAGAACTTCAAGAGCGTGGAAGGGGAAAGCCTGGGACAAAAGTCCCAACTGCCCGGCTCGATCATGCCAGCCTGCAAGCAGTCTGGCGCGACACTCGCCTTATGCAGTAGTCCCCTCGCTTCTGCCTCGGCATCCGCTACCCCTTCTAGCGGGCGGACAGCACTTAGCGACCCGTCGCTTAGTGCGCATGGCCACCAAGGTGGGGCCACCCCGCAACGCCCCGAAGCCGACGGGACGCAAGTAAAATCCGGTTTCGCGAAGAACAAGTCTACGTGGGGCAAGACGCTCTCCCCTGCCGAAAAGCAGGCGGGATGGGGCGCGAAAGACCTGGACATTGTCATCCAGACCGAAGACTACGTGATTGTGAACAAGCCCTCGGGACTCGCCAGCCAGCCCGGTTCCGGAACGCGCCCCGGCGAAAGCCTCGTGGAATACCTGTGGGAATGGGGCCGCCGCGAAGGTCTTGATTTCAAGCCCACCATTGCGCACCGCCTGGACCAGGAAACCTCGGGCATGCTGATTGCGGCCCTCCACGGCGACACGCTGCGCGACTTTACCCGCATGATCCGCGAACACGAGGTGGAAAAGTACTACTTCGCGCTCGTCAAGGGCAACCTGAAAAAAGAAAAGGGAACCATCGACGAGAGCCTCACCCGCACCGATGCGGCAAAGGGCAGCAAGATGAAGGTCGGCGAAACCGGCAAGGACGCGCAGAAGGCCATCACACACTACCGCGTCAAGCAACACTACGAAGGCTACGACCTCGTGAAAATCAAACTCGAGACCGGACGCATGCACCAGATTCGCGCCCACTTCGCTAGCATCGGACACCCGCTTCTGGGAGACTCCCGCTACGGCGACTTCGCGCTCAACCGCGAGGCGAAAAAGGCCCTCGGGCTCCACAGGCTCTTTTTGCACAGCTGCAGGCTCGAATTCGTATGGCAGGGCGAACGTAAGGTATTTGACTGCCCGCTGCCCAAAGAACTCCAGAGCGTTATAGACAAATTAAAACCCCTGCGTTTTGAACGCTCGCGGCAATAGGAACGCAACAAGATGCGCGCACTTATCCTCTCCGACATTCACGGTTCCGCCATCGCCGCAAGGCAGGCGCTCTCCTTTTTCGAGAAATTCAACTGCGACAAGATCTTTTTGCTCGGCGACACACTCTATCATGGCCCGCGAAACCCGCTCCCCACAGGTCACGGCCCGATGGGAGTCGTAGAAGCGCTCGCCCCCTACAAAGAATGCATTACCGCCGTGCGCGGGAACTGCGATGCGGATGTCGACCTAATGATGCTCGACATGCCCATCGAGGACGAATATGCCGTCGTGAAAGATGCTGCAGATGGCGCAGCCGAAAAGACGCTGTTTCTGAGCCACGGGCACATCTTTATGCCCGAATGCTTCCCGGCAGATGCGCTGCACGCCATTATGCCGAACGACCTGGACGCCAATTCGACCCAGATTGACGCCTACCTCTACGGGCATACGCACATCTGGAAACTCGAGAAGAACTTCAAGGGCGTATTGCTCGTGAATCCCGGTTCCACAAGCCTGCCCAAGGGTGGAAACCCGCCGACCTTCGCGCTTTACGAGAGCGCAACAAGTTCCTCCCCCGCCCGTTTCAGCATCCACAGGCTCGTCGACGGCAGCGAACTCGCTACTGCACAGATTTAACCGCCCCATTTTGCACAAGAGGGCGCCAAACCGCGCGCCCTCTTTTTTATTTTTGAGCCATGGTTCTTAACGTAATCTGGCTCGTTTTCTTCTTTGGCGCGTTTGTCGCGTGCATGGTACAGTGGATCGCCTTCGGCGACACCGGAATCTTTAACAAGGCAATCCTCGGCGCGTTCGACATGTCGAAAACCGCGTTCGAAATCGCCCTCGGCCTCACGGGCATTCTCTCCCTCTGGCTCGGCATCATGAAGATTGGCGAAAAAGCGGGCGCGGTGCAGATTCTCGCAAAAATCGTCTCCCCGCTGTTCAGCCGCCTGTTCCCTGAAATCCCGAAAGACCATCCCGTAGTCGGCACGATGCTCATGAACATCAGCGCGAACATGCTCGGGCTCGATAACGCGGCCACCCCGATGGGCCTGCAGGCAATGAAGCAGCTGCAGGACTTGAACCCGAACGAAGACAAGACCGTTGCCAGCAATTCGCAGATTATGTTCCTCGTGCTGAACGCGAGCGGACTCACGCTCATCCCGGTCAGCATCATGACTTACCGCGCCCAGATGGGGGCAGCGAACCCGAGCGACATTTTCTTGCCCATTCTCCTTTCCACGTTCTTCAGCACCATGGCGGGCATCTTCGCCCTCAGTTTTTTCCAGAAGGTCAAGCTTAAAGACCCGGTGACGGTCGCATGGCTCGGCGGGCTTTCCGCCTGCGTTATCGCCATCATGTTCTACTTCAGCCACCTCACCGCTGAAGCCATCGGCACCACGAGCCTCTTCATCAGCGGCATCGTGCTGTTCGGCATCATCGTCGCGTTCCTCGGGCTCGCGGTGTACAAGAAGGTTCAGGCATACGAAGCGTTTGTCGAAGGCGCGAAAGACGGCTTCCATACCGCCGTGATGATTATCCCAAACCTCGTCGCCATCCTCGTGGGTGTCGCCGTGTTCCGCGCGAGCGGTGCAATGGACTTGCTCATGAACGGCATTTCGTGGGTTCTCGGGCTGTTCGGAGTCGGCAACGACGTGGTGCCCGCACTCCCCACCGCATTCATGAAACCCTTGAGCGGAAGCGGTGCCCGCGGTATGATGATCGACGCCATGAAGGCACTCGGCCCCGACAGTTTTGCCGGACGTTTAAGTTGCATGTTCCAGGGAGCCGCCGACACCACGTTCTACATCATCGCGGTGTACTTCGGTTCTGTTGGTGTTAAGAAGACACGCCACGCCGTCACCTGCGCCCTCATCGCCGACGCCGTGGGCGTGCTTGCCGCTATTGCAATCGCGTACCTGTTCTTCCCGCCGATCTAGAAACTAACGACATGAGGCGTCACTAGCCTCTTCTTCGGGAACAGCATTATTGAAAGTTTTGCGGCAATCGAATCGCTCGCAATCCTGTGAGCGTTCCCATTCCAGTGGGAATCTGTCTTCCAGAAAATGTCCTGCCCCACCTTACGCGCCTTGAAGAACGGAACCGTCAGGTCCACGTTCTCGATGCCCGCCGAATCAAGCACGTCGTAGAAGTCGAAATAGTGCTTCGCATCGGGAGATACCGTCGGCAATCCTCGAGTCAGCATCATTTCATTCACATCATCTCGCCAAAAGAGATCCCTGTTAGGAGCCATCACGAATAGGAGACGTGCACCGAAGGATTTTGTCAAGGAATCCAGCCCCTTCAGGCGTTCCGCCACGGCCTGGTATTCTTCAAGATTCTTGTGGTCAAGTAACACGCCGGCAGTATCTTCCGCAAACGCAAGGAATGGTTTTGTCTCGAGATAAGTGCCAACCCCAATCCAGCCCTCTTCTGCACCCGGATGCGTATCCTTGTAGAGCGAGTAGCGCCATGTATCCGTAAGTTCTCGCAAGGCGGCCGTCGGCGGGAACCGACGCAGTTTGAAATCGACCGTCCCCGGAGCTTCGAGGAAGGCGCGACGGCGAATGCGCTTGACTTTCGAGCCAAGCCCCTTGCCCTCGTTCCAGGGTGCCACGTCACCATAGTCAAACACTGCGTTTACGCCAAAATTCACGTACACATTGCGCTCGACACATTCCACCACAATGACCTTCGGAACGTGCTTACCTTCCTTGACGCGGGCGGCGGCAAGCGCAAACAGCGACTTCGGGGACCCCTGCAGGTCAATGTAATCCACCGCAGCAACCTTCCCGATTCTCTCCGCAGATAGTTTATCCGAAACCGCCTCAGGTAGAGGCTTGTGGCCGAACTGCACGCGGCTGAAACTGTCACCCAGCCACCACACGATTCCCGAATCAAGCGGAACCGTATGCACGCTTTCGTCGGAATGGTACGGCTTGTCGACATCTTCCTTGAACGGCTTTGCAGAAGTAAGCCGGAACAAGTCTCCCCTGCCGGTAAACCACTGCGGGAACGCCCCGCCAAAGAATATCGCAAGCAAAACGATGGAAAGCAGGCCAAGTCCGCGTACACACCAGAGAGCGATTTTAGTTTTTGTATCCATCGTCGCTCCTAGAACTGGAAGTAAATGAACCCTTGCCCGCTAAAGCGGCCGAGGAAAATAATGGCAAGTAAATAAACAAGACACCAGGTCCAACGCCACACACCGGGCTCATCGCCCACGACGCAGCCGCGCGTTCCACCGCGAGTCACAAGCGAGCGAACACCCCATATCGAAAGGCCTACGAGCACGCTAAGGGCTGCAGGGATATGCACAGCATCATTAACAACACAGAAAAGCGAATGTGCACAAGGTCCTCCGCAAAATTCCGTATGCGGCAGGCTCTCGAACGGTCCAAAATTAAATATGCCGGCAATGTAGTTGAGCCACGTGCCAAAATCCGGTGCACGGAACAACGTGAAAAACAGTACGACAAGCGCAAATGTCTTGATCCGGCCGAGCCACGGGTGTTTTACCGGGAGCTTGCGCCAAGGACGTTCCAGCACGTACGCCACCCCATGGCACACGCCCCACGCCACGAACGTCCATGCGGCACCATGCCAGAGCCCGCTCAAGAAAAACACGATAAGCACGTTCACTATCGCCAGCGGGCGCCCCTTGCGGGAACCGCCCAGACTAAAGTACACGTATTCGCGGAACCAACTCGTGAGCGAAATATGCCAGCGTTTCCAGAAGTCGTAGATGCTTGTCGCAAGCAGGGGCGCATTGAAGTTTTCCATCAGCCTCACGCCAAAAATCCGCGCGATGCCGATGGCGATATCCGAATAGCCCGAGAAATCGAAGTATATCTGGAAGGTAAAGAACACGCCCGCAAGAATCAGTTCAACCGGAGACAGTTCCGATACCTGACCCGCCGCGACACCGTTAAACACGCCATCCACAAAAACACCCAGGTGGTCCGCCAGCACGGCCTTCTTGAAGAAGCCCTGCAATATGCGGAACATGCCCGCCTGCAAATCCGCCACATCAAAGCGGTGCTCGAGCGCAAGTTGCGGCATCAGGTGCGGAGCGCGTTCAATCGGGCCCGCCACCAGCTGCGGGAAAAACGTCACGTACAGTGCATACTGCGCGATATTCCTGCACGCGGGGATCTTCCCGCGGTAAACGTCAATCACGTAGCTCAAACTCTGGAACGTGTAGAACGAAATGCCCATCGGGAGTAGCAGCTTGGGCAAATCCAAGGGCTTCCCCATCCACGGGGCGACAATCGCGTTCCACGTTTCCTCGAAGAATCCCAGGTACTTGAACGCAAACAGGAGTCCCAGGTCGAATGCCAGCGAAAAGGCAAGCGCAATGCGGCATTTGATTTTCGCGCCGGGTGCGCTATCAACCGGGCCAAACCTCTCGATAATCTGCGCCACCGTGTAGTCCACGCCGATGGTCGCAAGGATAAGCACGAGATATTCGGGGCGCCACACCGCATAAAAATAGAGGCTCGCCACCAGAATAAGGATGCGGCGGAATTTTCCGCCCCAAGTATTCTCCTTGCCCACGGGAACCGCGTAGTACAGCCCCACGACGGCAACCGCAAACAGAATGAAATACCAGGAATGGAAAAGCACGCTACTTCAGAACTCCGGTCGCCTGCGCAATCAAGACGCCGACGTAGCCAATGTAAACAGCGAGGAATGTCGCGCCCTCAAGGCGGTTTATCCGCCCAATGCGGCGACCTTTTGCATCAAGGCGCTTCTTGCGTACGGGCAGACCGAACAGCAGGAGCAACACCGTCAGCACCGCCATCACGGGCATGTCGCGGTTGAACACCGACGGCTCGAAGGAATGCATCGGGGCGATTGTCGCAGCAATGCCCACCACCAAGAGCGTGTTGAACAGGTTAGAACCGATAATGTTCCCGAACGCGAGGTCGTTTTCGCCCTTACGCGCAGCCGCAATGGAACTCGCAAGTTCCGGGAGCGAAGTTCCCACCGCCACGATAGTAAGGCCAATCAGCAAGTCACTCACGCCGAGCGCACGGGCAATTTCTACAGCGCCCCACACCAGCGCGCGGGAACTCGCCACCAAGAGGGCAAGGCCGAGCACCAGCCACAGGATAGACTTCCCGAGAGCAGGCTTTTCGCTCTCACCTGATTCCGCCTCGCCCGATTCTTCCACAGCGCTACCCTTCTTCTGCCGGAGTTCGCTCACGATGTTGAACCCCATCACGCCGGCAAACACAAGCAACAGCACCACGCCATCCAAGCGACCGATAGACGCATCCGAGGCAAGGAAAATGGAAAGTGCAGTCACGGCAAGCAATATGGGCAAGTCACGCTTGAGCGCCTTCCGCACCACGATGACCGGAGAGATTACCGCAGTAAGTCCGAGAATCAGGGCAATGTTTGCGATGTTGCTCCCGTATGCGTTACCCAACGCAAGTTCCGGAGCATCCTGCATGGCGGAAATCGCCGAGACAACCATCTCCGGAGCGGAGGTTCCGAACCCGACAACAACCATGCCAATAAGCAGTGTGGACATGCCACAAAACTTGGCAACACCCACGGCGCCATCAACAAACTTGTCTGCACTCCATACAAGGACACCCAATCCCAGGACTACAGCGACAATCGGAAGAATCATAAACTAGAGAACGTAGAAGGAAATACCGAAGAGGAAAGTGCTTGTCGTGAGGTCGTTGATACGCCAACCGGGTACGCCCTCGTAGAGGTTCGAGAATCCGCACTCATAGCGGATGTCAAACGACATGTAACGATTCGCCTTGATGGTGAGCCCAAGCAACAGGGAAAAGTCGAGCGAGTTGCGGTAATCCAGCTCGATCATGTCGGCATTGCCGTTTACAGGTGTTCCATCCGTCTTTTCATAGGAGTACTTGAACTGGTCCTGGACAGGCACAGAAACCTGGGTACCGAAATCAAACGAGAAGTTCGAATACATGGACTTGAGCATGAACAACAGCGGAATGGAAACGCGGTCCATCTTGAACTTCACGTGCGCTTCCTTCGAGAGATTGCTACTGTACAGGTACGAGGCGCTCGCATCGCTGTGGTCGTACATGGCGCCAATCCTGAATCCCATCGAATAATCGTTCAGCGGGATAACAGCAAACAGGCCGGCCTTCCAGGCCACACCGCTATACGATTCGGTAAAATCCCAGTTGTTGTCGAAAAGCGTGTTCGTACCCACGAATGCCTGGACACCGAAAGAGAACTTCATCGGAACCGGGTCGGTCTTGAGCCTATACACACGGGTCTCGCGAACCGTGGTTTCCACCGGAGCGGTCGTATTCGCGCCATACGCGGGCTGCGATTCGGCATCTACGCCACGGACAGCCTTCGGAGCGGGCATATCGCCTTCATCGACAACCGGAGAGGGCTGGGGTTCGGCCTGCGGAGCGGGGGCTGCGGCAGTTTCGACCGGAGCGGCTTCCTGTGCAGGAGTGACTTCAGCAGGAGCAGTTTCTTGGGCGACAGCCTGCGGTTCAGCGGCAGGTTCCTGAGCCGGAGCGGCAGGGGCAGCCTCAGCAGGTGCTGCTTCCTGAACGGCTGCGGCTTCCGGAGCGGGGGCCGCGGGTTCAGCGGCAGGAGCGGCTTCTTGAGCCAGGGCAAAAGCGGCCATGGCCAGAACAAGACTGAAAGATCTCATTTTCGTGTTCATAATTACTCCATTTTGCATAATGTTCTTTCTTTAGAGCAAAATACAAAAACTTTGCTATCTTTCCAAATATGAAACTGAATATCGTTACCAAAGAATCGGGCAAAGCGGGCGCATATGCCCTCTTTTTCGTAAAAAAGTCCATCCAGTTTTCGACTATCCTCTCTGAAAATGCCGAAAAGCAGGTCGAATCCGTCCTGAACGGCATGGAAAACGGCCCATTCGAAGATCTTGAATTCCTTGAAATTGACGGCAAGCCGACATTTTTCGTAGATGCAGCCAAGGAACGCGGCATTTCCGCCCTCGACCACCTGCGCATGGCCGCCTACCGCCTGGCCCAGAAGGCCATGAAAAAGCAGGCCGCAAGCGTGAGCATTTTCCTCGCCGATGCCGCCGACGAACAGTTCAAGGCCATTCTCCACGGCCTCCATTACGCCGACTACAATTTTGACGCCTACAAGAGCAAGCAAAAGCAGAATTTCCAGGTCACATACGAAATCGTCGCCGGCGACCGCATTTCCGATTTCAAGAAAATCGCCGAAGACGTCGCCATCGAACAGAAGGCGGTGACGCTCGCAAAGAACCTCATCAACACCTGCGCCTCCGACCTCTACCCCGCAGAATTTGTCGAGAACGCAAAGACCATCGCCAAATACACGCCAGGATTAAACATCAAGGTGCGCGACATGAAGCAGCTCCAGAAGGAAGGCTTCATGGGTCACGTGACCGTCGGCAAGGGCAGTTCGCACGAGCCCTACATGGTCACGCTTTCCTACGACGGAACGAAGGGCGCAAAACGCACATCGAAAGATCACCTGGTCATCGTCGGCAAGGGCCTCACGTTCGATACCGGCGGTCTCTGCCTCAAGCCGCCCAAATCCATGCCCGAAATGATCAGCGATATGAGCGGTGCCGCAACTGCGCTCGCCGCCATCCAGGCAATCGCAACGCTTAAGCTCCCCATCCGCGTGAGCGCCATCTGCTGCCTTGCCGAAAACGCCATCGGCAACAAGTCCGTTCTCCCGGGCGATATTTTCAAGGCAAAGAACGGCAAGACCGTCATGGTCGACAACACCGACGCCGAAGGCCGCCTGGTACTTAGCGACGGGCTCGCCGAAGCAGGTCTCATCGGTGCAACGCATATCGTAGACCTCGCCACGCTCACGGGCGCCATGGTACGCGCGCTCGGGTACGCCGTCGCAGGCTTCTTCAGCAACGATGACGATCTCGGCCTGAAGGTTATCAACTGCGGCGAAGCATGCTGCGAAAAATTCTGGAGCATGCCGCTCGAAGAAGAATACGCCGACGCGCTCAAAGACAAGTTTGCCGACCTCAAGAACACGGGAACCGACGCCGGAGCAATTTCCGCGGCACTGTTCCTGCAGGAATTCGTTCCCGAAGACACTGCTTGGGCACACATGGATATCGCCGGCACGGCCTTTGCCACCAAGAAGTGGAAGTACACCGAATATGGCGCCACCGGTTTCGGCGTGCAGACGCTTATAGAACTTGCCCGCGAGATGTCCGCCCCGAGTGAGGAGGCATAAGATGGCCTGCGCAAACTGCAAGATCCGCGCCCAGTACGACAAGAACCCGAAATCGCTTATCGGGCGCTTTTGGCGGTTCCATATCAATTTCTGCCCCGGATGGAAGGCTTACCTGAAAAGCCTTTCCGACGAGGAACGCATCGCGATTAAAGAAAAATACGACCTTAAGTAAGGTCTGCGAAACAGCACGCAAAATGAGACTCGCCGACTTTCGGCGGGACTTCACACGAACGGCACTTGGCCTGCAATTCGGCGCTACCTTCTGCACACACGGAGCAGCGGTCTGCAAAGCGGCATCCCTGCACAAAGTCACGAGCGTGCGGCACTGAGCCCGGGATGGACTTCATCGTACGCATGTCGCTGTGGTTTTCGGGAATAGCGGCCAAAAGCCCCTGCGTGTATGGATGCAACGGATTGTCGATCACGTCGCGCACGGGACCACATTCCACAATGTGGCCCGCATACATCACCGCCACCCGGTCGGCATACTGCGAGACAATCCCCATATTGTGCGTAATCAGGAGCACCGCCGTGCCGGTGCGTTCAGCCATATCTTTGAGAACGGCGAGAACCTGCGCCTGTACCGTCACATCGAGAGCCGTTGTCGGTTCATCAGCGATGATGAGCTTGGGCTTCGGGAGGAGCGCCATCACGATGCACACACGCTGGAGCATGCCGCCCGAGAGTTCGTGCGGGTAGGCGTCCAGGACGCGGTCTGGGTCGTTGAAACCCGCCTGGAGGAGCATCTGTCGGATTGTCGCCAGCGGATCGGCACAGTTTTTGCCGGCCGATACAGCGTCAGACTTCGCGCCGTCTTTGTCGGCCGATACTGCGCCGGACTTGCCGGAAGAAGATGCGCAGAATTTGAAAACCTCGAGCAACTGCTTCTTGATGGTCACGACTGGGTTCAAGGCCTGCATCGGTTCCTGGAATATGCACGCGATTTCGGACCCGCGCACTTTCTGCAGTTCGTTCAGCGGAAGTTTCGCAAGGTCTTTTTCTTCAAACAAAACCGACCCTTCCACAATCCTTGCGCTCGGCTGCGGCAGCAACCGCAATATGCTCATGGAAGTCACGCTCTTTCCGCAGCCCGACTCGCCCACCAGCGCGAAAAACTCGCCCGCACTGATTTCAAACGATACGCGGTCCGTGACTTGCACCGGCTTGATGCCGTCGCGCGGGTTGCCGTTCTTGTCAAACCCGAATGCCACCGAGAGGTCGCGCACTTGCAAAACCGGATTAGACATAACGGTCTCCAGATTTGGGGTCCATGGCATCGCGCACGCCCTCGCCCACGAACGTGGTCAAGAGCAGCGTCACAAAGAGCGCGGCGACCGTGCTTACAGAAATCCACGGTGCGTAAAGGTTGTTGAGCCCCTGGCTCATGAGTTCGCCCCAGCTGGGCGTGGGCGGCTGCAGACCAAATCCCAGGAAGTCGAGCGACGTGAGGCTCCCGATACCGCCAATGAGCGTGAACGGGAACAGCGTCACCACGGGCGTCATCGCATTCGGCAGGATTTCCTTGAAAAAGATATGCCTGTGCCCCATGCCAAGCACCTTCGCCGACTGCACGTAGGTCATGCCGCGCAGCTTCAGGAACTCCGCACGCATGTAGTAGCTGAGCGAAATCCAGTTGAATGCCGCCATAATCAATATCAACAGCCAGAAACTGCGCCCGTAAATGCTTCCAATCAGAATCACCACGTAGAGCATCGGGAGCGACGACCAGATCTCGATCATGCGCTGCATGCCGATATCCCAGAACTTGCCAAGGTAGCCCTGGATACCGCCAATGACAATCCCGAGGAATGTCCCGAGCAATGTCAGCAGCAAACTAAAACTGATGCAAATTCTGAACCCATGTATCAGGCGGGCCAAAACATCACGACCATTGCTGTCGGTGCCGAACCAATGCCTTGCACTCGGAGCAAACGGAGGCGCACCGTCCTCGCTCAGGTCCGCCTTCAGCGGGTCGTGCGCAATCGGGGGCATAATCGCCCACGTTTCGGGGCAACCACCCGCGCGGGTAAAGCCCTCGGCGGCATCTTCCTCGCACTCGCGAACAGCCTCGAAAAGCTTTCCGTAATCGGCTTCCGTCTGGTATTCCCCGCCAAAATCAGCATCGCTGTACCGCACAAACGCCGGGAAATACGTCTTACCCTCATAACGCAGCACGAGTGGCTCGTCGTTCACCGTCCAGGGGCTGGTCAGCGAAAGCAGGTACGCCACCACGAGCACCAAGAGCGACCAGAACGCCCGCTTGTTCTTGCGGAAGCGCTTCAGCCGGTTCAAGGTCTCTGTAGATACGCGAAATTTCATCTATGCGGAATATAGAAAAAACTCCCTGCAACAGGAAAATTTATTAGTTTAGTTCCATGCGCAAAGGAATAAGCATCTTAAAATGCTTGGCCATGGTAACCTTCGTCGTCCTATGTGGATGCAGCGACCCCAACGAGCTGAAAATGGCAAGCAAGGACTTTACCCCCTCCCAGGACCTGCTCCTGGAAGACTACATCGCCGCCGCGGACTCCATGGCTTTTTTCACATGCACCGAAAGCACACCCCTGCTCGATGAGCAGGCATCCACGCCACTCCCTTTCGCAGTGTACCAGACCCGACTAAAAAGGGACTTCGACGACTTGACAGAAGCCTTAAAATACAGTGAACGTGAAAAAAAGAGCGGCATACACTTCGACAAACAATGGACCGCCTACTACGTAGAACTCTATAGGGACGGCAAGCCCATTGATACCACTAGAATAAATGCAACCTTCAAAACACAGGGATACATAAAAAACGGGTATGTCTACTATTTCGCCGACAAAGACAGGGTTGCAGAATTCTTCGAATCCCGCAATATCAGGAGAATGCCCTGGGGATGCTGGCCCGACAAGCGAGGCCCCCAGCCAAAGGCTTTTAAGCCCCCAAAACGCAAGGAACGCATTACAGAACCGAAACCGATGGTTTTTAGACCCGGGTACCGCGACCACAAACGTTAAAATTCGTTTACACGATTCCGCCAGCATTTTAAAGCCCTTATATAATCCCCTTTAAAGAGATTTTTTCAAAAATTCCTCGTCCTTTCCCGCTCAATCTTTATATTTTTTTCTACGGATTTTTGCGCCCTGGGCGTGCGCCACACGCCCGAGGTGTACATGATCAGATTTTTTCGAAAAAACCTAAAAATTGGAGACACACACATGGCAAAAAAGATGATTGCGTGTGACGGTAACGAGGCCACCGCTAACGTAGCGTTTGCTGTTAGCGAAGTTGCGGCCATCTACCCGATTACACCGTCCAGTCCTATGGCTGAGCACGCCGACAACTGGAGTGCTGCAGGCAAGAAGAATATTTGGGGACAGGTTCCCCGCGTGTTTGAAATGCAGTCCGAAGGTGGCGCTGCCGGTACCGTTCACGGTGCTCTGCAGGCCGGTGCCCTCACCACGACCTTCACCGCTTCCCAGGGTCTTCTCTTGATGATCCCGAACATGTACAAGATTGCGGGCGAACTGACCCCCACGGTCTTCCATGTGACTGCTCGTGCCCTCGCCATGCAGGGTCTTTCTATTTTCGGTGACCATTCCGACGTGATGGCCTGCCGCCAGACCGGTTTCGCCATGCTCGCCTCCAGCTGCGTGCAGGAATGCCAGGACCTCGCTCTCGTGGCCCACGCTTCCACTCTCGAAAGCCGCGTTCCGTTCATGCACTTCTTCGACGGTTTCCGTACCTCTCACGAAGTGATGAAGATCGAAGCTCTCGAAGACGGCGTTATCCGTAACGTTATCGACGAAAAGTACGTGAAGGCTTGCCGCGAACGCTGCCTCACTCCGGACCGTCCGACCATGCGCGGTACCGCTCAGAACCCGGACGTCTACTTCCAGGGCCGCGAAACGGTGAACCCGTTCTACGCCAAGGTCCCGGAAATTGTCCAGAAGTACATGGACAAGGTTGCTAGCTACACTGGCCGTCAGTACCACATCGTGGACTACGTCGGTGCCGCTGACGCTGACCGCGTGATCATTTCCATGGGTTCTTCGACCTGCACCATCGGTGACACCGTCAAGTACCTCAAC
>Ga0310786_10002906_pt1 | contig 25507 bp, 15 predicted proteins | sample AusTroGonzalo_MG_FD_203881 | JGI IMG/M metagenome (GOLD analysis project Ga0310786, IMG submission 203881) | Bovine rumen microbial communities from tropical cattle in Woodstock, Queensland, Australia - Gonzalo_03 (v2) (version 2) | ecosystem: Host-associated > Mammals > Digestive system >...
AAGACGTTCTTTGCCGTTGCCGCAGTCTACTGGGGCGGTTATGTACTGGAATACATTGTCCATCTGGGTTCAATCCCCTATAACCAATTCCTGAATATCGAGGCGGTTACAGAAGGAAAAGTCTACTTCAAGGAATTCATAACCGGTTTCTTTGGCTTCGCGACAGCTTCGATCGCGAGCTGGAGTAATCTGGCGAAAGGACTATGCGAGATTTTCCTCCTGATCGTGATTTCCTGGAACCTGTTCAAGCTTGTCGTTGAAATCTGCGAGCGCTGGCTGATGGTTGGAGTTTTGGTTTACACCTCGCCACTGGTATACTGCACCATCCCCTCAAGCGATACTTCCGGTATTTTCAGAAAATGGGTCAGCATGTTTGTTGGATCTGTGATTCAAATGTCCCTCTCGGTCATGTTTTTGAAACTCATTCTCTCCGGGTTTAACGCTGGCAGCTCAAATTACGTGATCAAGCTCCTCATGATCCTTGCAATGTGCAAGATAGCCCAACGTGTTGACTCATATCTTCAGCAGCTTGGCGTTGGCGTAGCCACCACGGGCGGTAATATGGTGGATGACCTGATTGCCGGAGCGCAGGGACTCAGTCGGCTTGCCGGTCGTATGGGAGGAGGAAAAGGCGAGAACGGAGGCAGCAAAGGAAGCATTCTGGGCAGCTATGCCGGAAGAACAAACCTCGGCGCGGGTATCAATGCTGCAGCTTCGGCTTTCCGATCTGGGGCAAGCGTCCGCGATGCAGCCAAAGCCGGTGTAAAAGGCGCGGCCGATAATCTGGCTCATAAATCTCCAGCCGGACGCGCGGTTTCCGCGGCGTGGGCGGCACATAAGGCCAACCAGGCACAGAAGCAGAGTAGCGGGGTATCGGAAAAAGCAAAAGTTGCGGGAAAGCTTCCGGATAAAGCGGGCACGATGCTTCCCAGCTCGAAAAAAGCCGATACACAAAAATCGTCGGGTAATCCTGTGTATACTTCAAGCTCGGCAAAACAAACCGGGAATACCAAAACCAGCAGCGGCGCGGTTGATCCGAGAGCGACAGCAGCGAAAACGTCCGAACAATCGAAAACAGCGTCCGAGGGACGTAAAGAGACGGATTCAAAGACCGCGACTCAGTATCGTTCTCCCTGGCGAGAAGCGAGAAAAGGCTTTATGGCAGGTTCCGCGAATATGCTTGGTCTGAATAGTGATCAGCCACAATATACACAGGATGAGCTGAGGGCTTCAGAAAACAACGCTCGGGCAAATGCGGCGGCTGTTGCGGATGAAGCGCAGGAATACCAGAGCGGCGGCGCCGTCATGCCGGATGAGCTTCGGGAAGACGCAAGGCAGATTCAGGAGGGAAAAGGTTCAGCTCGCCGCATGAACTTTAATGAGAATTACAAAGAATACGGGATCAGGAACGAAGACGGCAAAGTATTGGAACTCAACGGAGATGATGATATTCAGGCGTCTATCCCGGCAGCTGCCGCCGGTGTTGGCCTCAACAGTAAGGAAACTCGGGATGGTAATGGCCAACTGACAATGACAGATCGATGTGGCGGCCGTGCGGTTTCCGACTATATGGCGCAGGCGGTCAGCCAGGAAGACGCAAATGCTGACGGGTCCAGAAACTATGCTGTGTCAATGCCTGCAAAGCAGGCTTACATTGAGAAAGGTCTGGATGAGGATGCCTACCGGACCAAGGGAAAGGAGAAGGCGGACGCAGTGCAGCGTGAAGATGCACAGAGAATCAGCAGCTATGAAGGTTCTATGCCCGAGACAAAGATGGCAAGGGCAACCGCACAGTCCGCAAAAGCCAGCATGGAAGTCCTGAAGCAGGCGGGCGCAGCTCCGGAGCAGCTTCATGCCGCTGAACAGGCATATGAAGGAGCAAAACAGTCCCTTCATGATACAGCAGTTATGGCTGGAGAGAAGAAAGTCCATGAAGCGCGACAGAAACTGGACAATCTGGAGCGGAACGGTGTTGACCACGGATCGAAGGAATACCGTGATGCTGCAGCTGAATACAAACAGCGACAGGAAGCTTTTGCAGGATATCAGGAATCTTATCGCCGTGCCAATACACCAGGAGCTTATGATAAATTGAGGCAGACCGCGGCAGATGAGGCCAGAGCAAATGATGTTGTCAAGCTTTCAGACAGCTATGACGCCATTCAGTCTCAGGCACGCGGACTTCTGGATGAGACGATTCGTACCGCGGATGTTTTCTCAAAGGCACGTGCGCTGAATAATCCCAACTTCATTCCTGCAGATATCCCGCAGACCAGACAGATGGCATATGACGTGTTCAAAGACGCAATCACTGACATGAGACCGGGAACAGGATTCAGCAGAGTGAGTATCAGCGATCTTCCGAACAACAGCGACAATCCGGGCAACTTTGAAAACCAGGGTGGACGTGAAATCGCTGTGACATACACAAAGCTGGACGGAAGCACAGGAACCAGAACCTTCCTGAACGGAAAAGGTACCTCTGCGCTTCCCGGCAGTATCACGTCACAGTTCTCAGTGTTCAAGTCAGCTGATGGCCGGCATTGGCTTACGGATGATCCGGAGGGACAAAACAGGACTGCGCCTGCGTCCGGACGACAGGTAAGGGAGCCAAGCCTAATTACGAACATTTTCACTTCGATAAAGAAAAAGCCCCGTAGACGTTGACTTTTTGATAAAACACGACACAGGGATGGGTGATTTGGTCGATTGCCCATCCTTATGTTTTTCCAAGAACAGCGTTCTTAGAGGCAGAGACGTTGCTTTCAAAATGGGTGAATACTATAATAAAAATGGCATTAAGAAAAAACTAATATATAAAATAGAAAAGGAGGAAGCAAGTGGCAAATAACTATTGCGGCACTTCAGACGAGCTCGCGGGAGGGGCAAAAGCCGGGGTCAAAGTAGCAAAACAGGCAGCCAGCACGGTGAAGCATACAGCCGCTGCAGCAGGAAAAGCAGCGTCGGGGAATCTGGCGGGAGCCGCAGTGGAGCTGGCAAAGGATAAAACATGGCGTATGATTGCGCTCTTTCTTGCCATTGTGATCCTCTTTTCTCTGTTTTGCGCGATTTTTCTGTTTCCCATGGCATTGTATGAAGCGGTTGCAAAACTGGCGGAAGAATGGAAAGTGGAGTATTACTCCGGGACCAGCGGCAGGTTTGTCAGCTTTTTGAAAGCGACAGGAACGGTGATCTGGAACGCAATAAAAGGTCAAAGCTCCGGAGACGGAGATACCGATCAGGCGACAGACTCAGATTTGGCGATTGTGGACAGTGAGGCGGATTTGGCAAGCGTTTACTCCAGAAAGATTCAGGCAGCCAAGGACAAGGTAACCGCGCGGCAAAAGCAGGTCATCGATGTTATCAACCGGGACGCCAATGGCGGACAGATCAGCGGCATCATGTATGGGCGGTATATTTCTGCCTACACAGCCAACGGCTATGAGCATGACATTCAGTATGTTCCGGGAACAAACCAAATCCGGTCATCCATGGTCAATGTATATGACGGGACGCAGGTCGTTGCGATGAACCGAACGATTAAAGACGTAGAGGCGCTGCAACTTCTGTGCCTGCATACAGCTCAAAAGAACGGTGACCTTGCGAATATCAAGCTCAGCGGATTTATGAAATGGCTTGGTTATAACGGGGCGGATAACAGGCGTATCTGTTTCCCGCTCGGTGAGAACAAAGGAATTCAGTATTCCATGAGGTCCTGGACTGGAGGCTTTCTTCCACAGTATTTGGAGGATGAAGCGGCAGCTCAGGGAAAGACCGAGGAATATGAAAAGAAGTATGGCGCCGCTATAACGGACATGCTCATTCAGGTGGACTGTCCAAATCTGTACAGTATCCGGCCACAGGAGACGGAAGAACTGAAATACGATGCCGGTACCGCAACGCGCACGGTTAAGGATTACAGCAAGCCGATATACGGAGCCTCTTCCGGTGATATTTACCCAGCCTATCTGAGAGATAAACGCCCCAGTGATTATTACTCGACCTGGTTCAATAACGGATATCGCTATGTCGAGGGGGTGTATTGCGAAGGCCGCTACGGGAACTACCTGTATTCAAATGTTGGATGGACACTTTCTTATCAAAACGGGGCAAGAGCTCTGGTCCGAACATCCGCAAACCCGAAGCAAACCGGGCCGATCATTGGATATGAGGATAAAGAGATCGAGTATCAATACGACATTACCTATATCCATGTGAAATATGTAATAAGCGTCACGGTGAGCTGTCGAAATATCAACAGCCTGCTCGACATGGTTGGCCTTTGGGAAGGACTCCTGCCGGAAGATGAAGCAAAATACAACGGAATCTATATCAGAGAGGGCGCGGCATGATAAAGAGGAAAGTTGCTCTGTCCACTGCCTGTGCCGTGCTGCTCTTGTTGGCATTTCCACTTGAAGCCTATGCGGATCTCTTCGCTTTTTCTTCGAAAACAGACAGTGTTCTGGAATCATTTGTAGCGGAGTATGGATGGGATCGAGAGAAAATTGATGCGTCAGACTGGATCGGGGCAGATGGAAAATCAAAGTTTTCCCGGGCGGCTGGCCATCAGAAGGAATATTACGAGGATCTCTTCCGGGAAAGCAAGGAATACTGCGTGGAGCACAACCTGATAACAGTGTCAAACGCGGGCGGAGCGGGCGGATTCAATATAGCCGCGATTGCGAGAGCGGAAGTTGACGCTCCGGACAGCATGGAGATCCCACTGGGATCAAACCGAACGAAATATAATGATTGGTTTTACAACCGTGCGGGAGCGGAAGCGCCATGGTGCGCTATTTTCGTCAGTTGGTGTGCAGATCAGTGTGGTCTGATCGATTCCGGGCTGTACCGCAAGGACGCCGGCGTGACAACAACATTTTCCTATATGACCAAAGAAAACGGCTTTGCCTCCTATTCCTGGAGGGAGGTCAAGCAATTAGGGGGAGGCTCATATTCTGCCGTTCCCGGAGACCTGTTCTTTTTTGAAGGGATGGGTCATATCGGAATCGTGACCAACGTGAGCGAAACTTCTATTGAGGTAACCCACGGCAACAGCTCAGAGGACAATGTCATGGCCAGCCTAATGTCAGCTGACGGCTATATGAATGCAGGAACCATTGTGCATGTCGAATACCCAAGTGACGAAAGCGCTATTTTCTACTTTCTGACGGAGCATATGGGCATGCCGGCGTCATCAGCCTGTGGCGTTATCGCAAACATTGAGCATGAATCCAACTTCAATCCGAATGCTTTAGGCGATGGCGGAACATCATATGGGATCTGCCAGTGGCACAACCCGAGTCGTTGGGATCAGCTGATCGCGTTCTGCAACGACAATGGCTACGACTGGGAAACGATGGATGGGCAGCTCTATTATCTGGAATATGAAATCACGCAGGGCGGTGAAGCCTACACTGGCATTTACAGTGTCCTGATGTCGCAGACGGATAACAGCCTGGGAGCTTATCAAGCCGGATATGAGTGGTGCGTCCGATTTGAACGCCCGGAGGACGCCGAAAGCAAAGCAGTAAATCGGGGCTATTCAGCCCAGAATAATTGGTATCCAAAATACGCAAACAACAGGGGGTAAAAATGAATAGAATCTACAATGTTTTTATGTGGGCTTTCGCACTGACTGTTATGATTGCGCTCACCGTAAGGTTAACGTGGGCGGACACAATCACGATGGCTGATGTTGCGATGGGGGAATACCACAGCGGGGAAAAAGAAGAGCCGGTTGGCTCGGATTCAATCAAATACAATGAGTGGTACTATGGGCATGCCGTGAGTAATGAGCTTCAGGAGAACGAATACGTTCAGACTCACAGGTGGAATGCGGTTTTTGTATGCTGGTGCGCGGATCAGCTCGGATATATCAGCCGGAACTGCTTTCCACTGACCAATGATGCTGCAGATATGTTTCATTGGTTTGAAGAGAATGGCTATCAGCTCTATACCGCGGATAATCTCATGGCCTCGGAAGGAAGAATGAATGTAAGAGCGGGAGATGTGGTCTTTTTCCCTTCAGAAGAAAATAGCGATACTCTTGATGTCGGTATTGTAATATCCTCGGATTCCTCAGGAATTGACTATGTTGTCGGAGATGTCGAAGGAGAAATACAGCGTTTTGAGATTGATCCATCACATTGCACCGAAAATGTTGCATTCTTTCCTGCAGTCCCAGCCGAAGACTACAAATACGCAGAAATCATTCAGTTTTTGAGAGACAGAATGAATCTGAATCCGGCTGCGATTAGCGGGATTATCGCGAATATCGAGTATGAGTCAGAGGGATTCCCGGAAGCTCTGGGAGACAATGGAACATCATTTGGCATTTGCCAGTGGCATAGGAGCCGTTGGCAGGATCTTATCAACTATTGCAATGCTGCCGGCTACGATTGGAGCAGCCTGGAAGGACAGCTGATGTTCCTGTGGTATGAATTGGAAACCGTCTACCCGGATCTGAAAAGCATACTCATGGATTGTCCGTCTTCCCCGGACGGCGCGTTTAAGGCCGGATACTGCTTCTGCCTGACTTATGAATCTCCGCAGAATTCTTCAACGCAGGCTGAGTTCCGCGGTGCGCATGCGATGTACAATGTCTATCCGTCTTTGCCCAGATGATGTGAAGCCCCTGCAAACCCACATTGATACGCTACAGAAGCAAGCTATGGACAGGAGGGTTCACATTTGAGGAAACATGAGCATACAGATGAATATAACACAAAACCTCAGGAGGAAATCTTCAGAGAACGAATCCGCATCACGCTGATTGGAATATTCCTGATCAGTGTCTATCTTACCGGACTTCTGGATTTTGTACTGTTTCATTTGGCAGAAGGCTTTGCATTCGGAGTTGTTCTGAAGGCTCTTTTCTCTACGAAGCTGAGTTTGCTGCTATTTCCGGTCATTTTCTTTCTACTCTCCGGCCTTGCAATTGCCGCGGTGCATAAGACCTGGGAAGAAGCCCAGAGAGAAGACAAGCTTAAACGTGGGTTTCTGCATTCCAAAAACGGTGCTCCCTACGGCGATGCTCATTTCGCGCAGCCATGGGAATTCGCAGACGCAGCCCAGATACGACCGGTAGAGGAATGCAAGGGAATAATCCTCGGCCAGCTTGATGACGCCGGACGACAGTGTATCGACTTCAACCCGTATGAGGGCCGTATTAACAGCCATATGATCGCAATCGGCCGATCCGGTGTCGGCAAGACCTTCACCTTCGTTAAATCCTACATGATGCAGGCAATGAAAGAAAAACACAGTCTCTTCATTGCCGATCCCAAAGGAGATCTGTTTCGAGAGACTTCCTCGTATTTTCGGGACAACGGATACGTCGTAAGAAAGCTCGACCTGAAAAATCTTGAAAAGTCAGACGGCTGGCACTGTCTTGGTTCACTGCATGGAGCAAATCTCATCACAAATGTTCAGGTTTTTTCCAGCACAGTCATGGCAAATATATCAGAGAGGGATGACGTTTACTCCCGAGCGGGCGGCTCTCTCCTGAGTGCGCTGATCCTTCGAGTCCTGCAGGGAAAAGAATATCCTCCCGAGAAGAAAACAATTAAAACGGTCCATGAGCTTCTTCAGAACCCTGGTGGGATCGATTTCCTGGACAGCCTGCTCAGCCATGAGCATGTTACATCCGCTGAAGAAGCATGTACACGGTTTTACATGGATTTTAAGCGGGCATCCGGAAACCTGGCCGGAAACATCATTACACATCTCGCTACAGGCATCCAGCTTCTGAACAATCCTTTGCTGAGCGATATCCTTTCTACGGATGATATCGATCTTACCAAGGCCGGCCAGGTCCCAAGTATATATTATCTTAACTTCCCGGACACGGATGTAACCTTTAGATTCATTATTTCGTTGTTTTTCTCCATGGCATTTATCAATCTGGTCGATTATGCGGACATCCATACGTCTGACGGAAAGCTTCCGGTCCCGGTCGACTTTCTCCTTGACGAATTTCCGGCACTTGGCGTAATCCCGGACTGGGATCGGAAAATCGCAACGGTCCGTTCCCGCCAAATTAACTGTGTCATGATTATCCAGGATATCCCGCAACTGAAAAAGCGTTATCTTGAAAGCTGGATGACGATTCTGAATAACTGCGGCTGTATGTTGATTCTGGGCATTAATGAGTCTCATGAAACAGCGCCTTATCTCTCACAGCGCATCGGGGAAACATCAATCGAAGTTATCTCAAAATCGGAATCCGTTGTTGCTGACAGTGCAAAATCCTTTATGAGCAAACAGTCCACCGGCGTTGGAAAACGGGCCTTCCTCGCAATATCTGAAATTTGCGAGCTCTCTCGCGATGGAAGTGTCATCCTTTTCGCGGACCACCAACCGATTTACGCGAAAAAGTTTCCCTTCGTCCTTCACCCTGACGCAGAGAAAATGGAGGATACGCTTCCGCAAGATGTTATTGATTTTTCCGACAGAGCCGGGCGACACACTCTTCGGCAAGCGGAAATTGCTTACCGTCAGGAGTTTTGGGAAACACATCCGATGCATCCGGACATGAAATACAAGGATCTGAGCGGCGCCCTTTTCATGGAACCACCGCAAGATCCGACAGCAATGGTGATCTCCATGCTTCGTGATGATTTCACTTTCGTCCGGAAGTGTGGGACGCGGTTAATTCAGAAGCTTTTCAGCAAAGAAGAATCCTACAATACAAAATGGAAGAAAGCTCATGTGGGCACATCAGAGAAACAAAAGCCCAATTTATCTGCTGAGAAAGGCGCATTTCAAAAGTTCCTTGATCATTATCGGCGTGATTCTGAACAACAGTTTGCTCAATTCAACGACCTGAGCATTGAAATAGATACTTTTTCAGGTGAAATTCTGTCTATCCAGGAGCACCCGGCGGAAAGCCCAAAGAGCGAAATAAAACCAGCGCCGGAAACGGTGGTATCAGAAGAACAGGGGCTGAATTCTACAGATCGGATGAAAGAACCGGATCCTTCCGGCCAGGCACTCCAGCGCCGAGGCCGATCCTTGAAAAGCAATGCTGGCTGGAACGCTTTCTCTATCCCGGCAAAAGCAATGAAAGAACCACCGGTCACCGTGCAAAAGGGGAACCTTCCCAAAGCAAAATCATAGTCGCTTTGCTGGTAAAGAGGCAAAGTGACAAGGCAACAAAAAGACAAGGCGACAAGGCAGTAAAGCATTATTTCGACATAATCTGGAGTCCTGCCAAGAAGCACAGTAAAAAAATGGAGCTTTCCCGTTTAAAAAAGCCAGACACAGTTTTGATGCTGTACCTGGCTTTTTACGTTTATCGCATGCACATTTCCTCGTCGCTCGGCAGTGCTTTTAATTCCGCGGAGGGTAAAGACTGATACCAGTAGGCGACGCTTGTATAATCATCATATCTGGGACCAGTCCAACCCAAATTGTCAATTGTCATGCGAAATGAATTGCTGAAGTGGATCGGATCCGGGACATGAAAGCGATAAAGCAGGAACCTTTGCTGACCGTTATAGTTTTCCCGATTATCTCCAAGAATTGCGAAGAGCCCACTATAGTGACCACTGAAAGTTTGATACTTCCTGATGTGGACATCATTACCGAAACCGTAGGATCCGGTGAAATAATCTTCTGTTCCTGTGTAATGGATGGAAGGATACTCGTCATCGTCAATATACATTCGGGCTTCGCCCTCTACCCAACAGGTGTTGTTCCCATTCATACCCGCCGCGAGAGTTACACCGAGGAATTGCCCTTTTCCCTTGATCCCATCGATGATGACATAGCTTCGACCTTTCTGAACCGGGTGCTCCTGTCTGTAAGACGCATGGAAATAAGCTATATTCTCAGGAAGCTCCTTCTGGCAGCCGGTGATGATATAGTACAGGTCTTCTGGCTTGCTGCTGCGATTCTCCATTGTAATCCGGCATCGTGCTCTGAAAGGCATCTCGAAGAAACAATTGTAACCACGCCCCGGAGCGACCAGCATGACGGCGGAATTCAGAACAGGATATCTTCCGTCCCAGTCGACAAAGTTCTCATCGTAGGCGCAGCCAAAGAAAGCGGAGAGAGGAGACTCCACGGACGGATAGACCTGGTTGTCCCAATAAATCCGAAGAATAAAGCTGTGCCCGACATATCCGGTAAACCACATGTTCTGGATGATGCCCGGGCCCTCTATGTCGACAAGTGTGACAGTGCCTCCGGCCGGAATCGTTACGGTAGGGGAGAGCTTTGTGCAATCTCCACCCCGTGAACCTCCACCGCGAGTTCCGGTAGGGTTCTCTGCTGAAAAAGCAAAGGACCGATCATCTGAAAGCAGAGTATATGGTTTCATTTTGAACCTCCAAAACTGATTCAATGTCAAAAGCTACAGCCGATATTCATAAAGCTGAAAATCCGCCCAGCCGGTGTCCTCATAAAACATCGGCAAAGTTTGCAAATACTGAAATCCCATTCCGGAATACAGCTTTTCCGCACGGAGATTACCCTTTAGAACATCCAGACGAATGGCCTTTTGCAGATGCTGTCGTGCATAATTGATTGCGAATCGGACCATCTGCCTGGCACAGCCCTTTCCGGAATGAGACGGGTGAACAGCTAACGCATGAATGACTGTAACTTCCGAATCACTTGCTTCCGTTGGCCAACAGCATGATCTGTACATGTCATTGCTCTGATGATTCAGGATCATGGATCCGATGATTTCTCCGCCTTCTTCTACGGTAAAAAGTTCACCGCTGCGCAGAGATTCAGCCAGAAACTCAGATGAGGGGTATATGTCTTTTTTCCATTTCACACTGTTCCGGGAAGCTCCGATTCCGTCGATGACAGCGTGATAGAAGGCCCTGATATCCTGAAATTGATCCAAACTGGCTTTCGTGATCGCAATGATCTTATCGTCATGAATCTCAGACTGCGGATGCGGATGGTGGTTGAAAATGGAATTGCATTTCCTGTAGGCTTCTTTTTCCAGCACCATGGGAGTGACATTTCCAAGATAAAAAGCAAAAGCATCCCCGATATCTCTGCCGCCGATAGCTCGGATCATTCTCGCCGCACTGTCTCGTGCTTCTATGATTATGATTTCTACGCCGTTCTGAAAGAGTTCAAACACTGCATGGTTAAGCAGCTTTGTTCCGATCTTTTGTCCACGAAACCGAGGAAGGACAACGAAACGTCCAAGGTGAACCTCTTTTTCCTCTTCCCATGAAGAAATAGAACCGACAATTCGACCGTTCTGCTCTGCGACCCAGCAGATGGGATGACTCGACAGAAAAGTGCCGATCAGTTCCTCCGGGATACTTTGCTCTCCACAGAAGATTTCCTTCTGTATATCGATGATCTGCGGAATCTCTTCCTTAGTCGCTTTTCTGATGCTCAGGCCAGTCATGACAATAACCTCACATACGTTACCAATATCTGCACATATCCCAAGCTGTCTTTTTCCCAACAAACTGGAATTTAACCTTCATACGCAGTGGTGAAATCTGCTCCACCATTGAGCCTATCAAGTAATTCCAATAAACCATGCTGTCCGTGTGTTGTCATCCATACATCGAGTTCATGTTTCGCGTTCAGATAACGGAAACGTCTGTCCTCCGCTTTCCCCGCATAGAACTCTGCCGGGGTGTCCATATCCTCAAGGGCAACCGCGTTTTTCCCGTTGTCGGTCTGCGTGATCCATTGCGCTTCGCTGTATTTCTCCCGGTAGTCATTCTGCAGAGCAATCCCTTCATCGAACCAAGTCGGAATTCTTTTTTGTGCTTCGGCGGAAAGGCGCGTGCGCAGTTCCGCATGGGTGATCTCGTGCGCCAGTATGTCGAGTTCGAGATACTCGTCAGATAGCCGAATTGGGTAAACTGAAACATAGCCACAACAACCGCTGCGAGTATAAGCAATATTGTGAAAATCAGTAAGACTCTCTTTTTCTTTGCTCTCATATCTTCCAATCCAGCCAAACCGAATCTACATCAGCAAGGTGTTGATCACAGCCATATCATCGTTCTGTTTTTGGATTTCCTTTAATTCTTCTTCCGTGAATTGTTTCTTCAATTTTCCCCCGCATACAGGGCATTTCTTTTCCGACAAGTCACATTTTTTCCCGCAGTCTTTGCATATCTTATACATAAACATTTTCCTCCCGGAGGCTAAGCGCCTATCAAGGAAAGCAGAAACCAGATTCCAAATGCAACTGCAGCGGCAGCAGCCAAAGCAATCAAGAAAAGGAATGGCATCGGCAAGCTGCTTTCCCTGTCTCCACGCTTGAATTTATACAGCAATCCTGAAGCATGGAAGAAAACCATCACCACCGATACATATACAAATACCTGGCAGTAAAGAAAAACCATTTCAGTCAGCTGGCTGGAAGAACGGATACCCAATAGTTCGAGGAGCATCAACACCACCAGCGCGCAGACACCCAACATGCTTTCCGTCTTGATGTTTTTTAGAATCGTTGTTTTTTCCGATTCTGCATAGTCAGACATTTTACTGGCGACTTCTTTTGCTTCTTCATTCATTTTCTCGCTTTTCCTTTCTCCGTCGATCAATTCCGGAATACTGACGCCGTAAAGTTCGGCAATTTCCAGCAGAAGACCAATGTCGGGCATATTCGTTCCTGTCTCCCAACGGGACACCGTCCGATTGGAAACGCCCAACTGTTCCGCTGCCTGCTCCTGTGTCAAATTCTTTTCCTTCCTGAGTGCTTTCAGGAACGCGCCGATCTTAATCTGATCCACTCCGGTCTTCCTCCTTTCGCAGCCAGTTTAGCGCCAGTCTTATCATTTGGACACGACACAAAGCGAGAAAATACCGTATCCCATCGATTAGACATCATTGTCTGGTTCAACAAATACCGATTTGTCAATCTCCTTTTCTTCGTTTATCGATGATCTCATCATGGCAGCAGTTGCCATCTGACAGATCTGAATGTCTGATGAATGTCAAATGCTTTGGCAGGTTTTCGTAAGATGTCGTATCCGTCATGCAGAAGATCTTACACAAGCTTCTGATGCCATATGTCTCGAACATGTCGATATACACACACTTTGATATGCAGTATTCTATTTTCCCTTCGGACACATTGAAATAATCGTAAGTGAGACTGCTGTCTTTCACCCGCTTGTCATGATCGGAAATATTCCATTTCTCTGCAATCTAATATGCGTTCGGCATCATATCAACGCATCGCAGCAATCGTCTGAAGAAGTTTCTTCTCGTGCTGAAACCGCTGTTGATGATATCTATAATCTGAGGATCAGAGAGATCAAATCGCTTGAGCCCAAGACACATCGCAATCACAGCATAGACATGTACTGCGTTTGTCGATGGATAATTACTGTGCCTTTTGAAATTGTCAGAGGTATACATTTCTCTGAGCCTGCTCTCATATGAAGCAATCTCGTCGTCAATCTCCTGCATTTTCCCATCAACAAGCGCCTTGCGGTATATTTTCGCATAGCTCTTTATCGTTTTTTCAATATTCATTACACATTATCCTCACGAATCCCGATTTGCCGGTTTGTCATCATCTCTTCATAGCACCATGTCACTATGGCGGGAAGGTGGTAGACGATGCCGGAATTATACCATTTGGGGTTCGTATGGTCAAGAAATAGCGGCTTGATAAAAATCAAATGGGTTTACTTCCTGCTTTGCTGCTTTGGAGATTTGGCGACAAGTCCACAAGGCTTCAAAGTGACATCGATAATAGACGACAAAACATCAACACGATCCGGAGTGTGGCGTTCAGGCTGGGATGATAAAGGCTGTTCTTAGAGTCGCAATAGTTGACATATCACAAAAACAAACATATAATTAATAACGCAGTTTATCTGCAGAGCTTATTACATGATATAAGGAGGATATCAATTTGAAACGCACGTTTATTTTGCTCTGCTTGATTGTCATGATGCTTGGCGCTACAGGCTGCGCGAATGCGACGAAAGCGCCAGATCGTGATCTGTCTCCAATGCCGACCGAGGTTCTGAAAGAACCGGAGGAGACAGTTTACCCGCAAGTTACCAGCAAAGACACGGAACTCTACATTGCCCAGAATGCTGAGGGTGAAAGATTTGTGGTAAACCCGTATGGAATGATCGGAGCGGATTACAGGGTAGATGAGGAAGGAAACATTGTTTCGGATGATGGCACAATCATGATTTCGCATGACAATACGGCCCGCTTTGAAGAAGTTGAGTCTCTGGAGTTTGTAGAAGAAGAGTATACTGTAACGCTGGATCCGCTGAACCTCCCGAAGGATTACTATTACTCCGGGCAGTATACACAATATTCCGTGCCATATCGGATCAGCCTGAAGATCTCAAATCCCGAAGCGACCAATCAGATCATTCTCTTGGAGAGCTCTGATCCTGAGATCATCTCCGTTCGGGCAAATCAGAACGCGGAGCTGATTGCAGACGGGATGTTTGATGTTGAACCGAATTGTCTTGCCATCCAGCCGACCGATCCGGCGAAACCCGTGGACATTGTTGTAACGGCAAAAACCGTGGGCGAGGCAACGCTGACGGCAAGGGCATTATCCGGATATGTCAGCGCCGAATGCGCGGTTCATGTGGAATATGGAGAAGGGGATCGATCAGGCGTTCCTGAGAGTTGGTTGAGCAGCGCGGCTTATAACACGGCAGCCCATATCCATTCCTACAGCCCATCGATAATCGAGCCCACTGCGTTTGAGGAAGGCTTTACCCTGTACACATGTGAAGAATGCGGACACAGCTACAAGGGAGATTTCATTCCAAAGCTTTTAGCGGCGGAAACAGATGAAAACAAGCCCCATGTGCACAACTATTCCGCCAGCACCGTGGCGCCGACTGATTCGGAACGCGGATACACCTTATACACCTGCCAGGAATGCGGTGACAGCTATAAGGCAAATTTCATTGATCCAACTAAATGAACGCAGGCGGAGATTTACCTCGTAGGCGTGAGGCAGGAGTAACAAAAACACAACAAGCGATTGACAAAAAGTAAAAACAGGTATAGAATTTATCCAACAATAATAAAGCCCATTTTGGGACAAATTGAAGGTGGATATTCTATGAAAATGAGAGAAAAAACCCTGTCGATCCTGCTTGTCCTGTTCATTGCCGGAGTAAACTCCCTGACAGCATGCGGCCAAAACCCAAGTGCCCAGACGATGAAACCGGATTCTTCAGCGCTCACCGTTTCTTCGGAAAGTAAAGCAGTAAACCTGGCTGGAAGCAAAAAAAATCCCACTGAACCCCAATCGGGAACAGAGTTAGGAAACGAAGCTCAAAATCACGAAGAAAGAATTGACGATCCAGATTCAGCGAAACCTGCCGGTATCAAAGCATCTGTTCAGAATCAAGCTGGCATCTATCCGGGAAGAGAGGCGGATACGGCCAGAGAAGAAACGACTCCCACCGAAATTACGGCACAGGCTCCTATTAGTCAGACCATCGCCGAAAGTCCGGCAGAGCATGTTCCTTCAGTTGATACTGCCAGCGTCCTGCCTGTTAATCCCGAACCGACTATCGTAGAGATCTTAGATGATAGTAGAAGTGTTCCGGGTCCAGAGAACGTATACTCCAGTGTCACATCTGGGTGGAGTAATCCTTATGTCGGAGAAAACGATATTCCGGAAAGTGACCAGGGGACGAACGATCTTGCAGTCAATGACCCTCTACCGCAGCATATTCACAGTTATGCCGCAAGCAGGACTGAACCCACCTGTACAACTGAAGGCTTCACGCTTTTCTCCTGTGCATGCGGTGACAGCTACCGGGCGGATGAAACCCCGGCGCTTGGCCATGACTGGGAAGCGCATACAGTCAGGGAACGAGTGAGACAGGAGGCGCATGAGATTTGCGGTGACTGTGGCCTTGACCTGACCGCAAACGGGATCTCGGGAGCGGAAATCTCGGCCCATGCAAAGAATCATGTGATTTCTGATGATAACGCGACCGGAAGAACATATACGGCGATGATTGACATTTACGATGAAATCACGAGATGCACTTGCCGTCGGTGCGGGACAACGCAGTAAGGATTGATTCTGAAGCGTACGAGTTTTCCTGCGAACTCTCCAAACGGTTAAGGATCTGCTGTCAGAAGAGCAAAATATAATAAGAAGGGCAGATCGGAAATGCTGCCCAGATAGGGTCTGCCGCGTAATTCTGAAAAGCGGAAGGCACTGTTTATAATCGGAAATTGACAAAAAGAAAAATAGAATATAGAAAATAAGGAGCATGAATATGAATTTGCTGAAGCGAGTGTTCGCGGTAATGCTGACACTTGTGATGATGTTTGGCCTGTTCCCGACAGAGTTTGCGACTTCGGCCTATGCAGAAGTGCATACTGAGGCGAATGGCATCGGCTTCGGAGGAAACAATGCCAGACTGACAAACAAATATACCGGTGTTACCGGAACAGCGTACGGAATCAATAATCATATCCTGAGCGGCGCGGACGCGTTTTGCCTGGATCCGACTATCGGATCAGACGTGGGAACGGAATATTCCTACACCGGTACCGGCGCGTCATCCTCCAGTTCTTATTGGAACAGTATCAGTGCTGAGGACAAAAGACTGATTGCGGGCATCGCTGCCTATTACGCGAATAACCCATATGCGAGTTATCTGACGCCAAATATGGGACATCAGCCGGATATCATTGCCAAAATCGGAGCCCAGTACGCCATTTTTGCATGTGTGATCGCGAATCCGGAAACGCTGAATGAGAGAGTAGACGATTACGCGTGGGGTGATGTGAAGCAGTATGCCGCCGAGGCGATCAACTGGGCACAGAACCAGGGCGGCGCACCTGCAGTTTCCATTGCGACTCCTTCATTCGACGGCCAGGCAATTGAGCTGGTCTACAATCCGTCTTCGGGATTGTATGTCGGATCTGTGACCGATTCAAACGGAGCAGTCAGCGGAGAAGGATACAATTTCACGCAGACAGTCAACGGGATTCAGGTAACTCAAAGCGGAAATACCCTCACAATCTCCGCTACCCCTGCGGCTGCGGCCTCCGCTGGACTGCAGAACGCGTACAACGACTGGTCTGCGTCCGCAACCGTGTCGAAGCAGACATATGACCCGATCGATCTGGGCGCCATCAGGTTATATGAGAGGCCTGGAAATCAGCCGCTTCTGATGTTCATCCCATCTGCTGTTGAGCCAACGACAATCAGTAAAACCGCGACAATTCGGGCTTATACGGATTTAATCGGTTCCGCAAGGGTTCAGAAAAGCTCATCGGATCCATCGCTTTCCAATAACAACAGCTGTTACACCCTGAGCGGAGCGATTTACGCGATCTATGAATCTGAGTCCGATGCCCTGTCTGGGAACAACGCCATCGCGCTGATTACCACAGATGCGAGCGGGACATCTGAAACGGCTGACCTTGCGGTGGGGAATTATTTTCTGAAAGAAATCTCAGCTCCCCGGGGATTCGCACTGAATACAGATATTGTGCCGTTCTCAGTCACCCCTGGAGAGACAACAACGATTCAGGTGTCGGATACGCCCACGTCCGATCCTATTCCTGTTCTGCTGCGGAAATATGATGAAACAACCGGGCAGGCTCGGCCATCGGGCAATCTGAGTCTTGCAGGCGCGGAATTCAGAGTATGTTTCTACGGAGGACAGTTCAGCACAGCGGGTGAGGCTGAAGCTAGTGGAAGCCCCATTCGATCCTGGACTGTCAAGACAGATGAAGATGGCTACGCGGATCTCCGGGATCCCTCAAGCGTGGTATCCGGAGACGCGCTGTGGTACAGCGCAGCGGGAGAAGTCTCTCTGCCCCTTGGTTCCGTTGTCATTTACGAATCAAAAGCACCTGCCGGATACAAGCTGAATAACACGCACTACATTGTCAATATTACGGAGGACGGACAAAGCAGCTCGGTTGTCCGAACATACAATGCTCCGGAGATTCCGGAAAGCCCGGATCTCGGTTGTGTAACCGTACAGAAAATTGATGCCGAACAGACTGCGGAACAGGGAGACGCGACCCTTGCCGGCGCACTCTTCGGTCTAATCAATGAGAACAGCCAAAACGTTATGATCAATGGCGTTGAGACAGCTCCCGGCGGTGTCGCTCTGGTGATAGAGACGGATTCCAATGGCGTTGCCGCGTCAGGACAGGTGATCCCCTGCGGATCGTATTCTCTGATAGAAATTCAGCCGTCCGCGGGATATGGGTTGAACTCCGAATGGACTTCCGGAGTTTTCGCCATTACGGCAGACGGACAAATCATTGATGCCGGAACCTGCCCTGAGCCTGTCATGCGCGGAGGGCTGGCCATTCAGAAAATAGACGCAAATCTCGGAACCGTGACACCCTATGGAGACGCATCCTTCGAAAATGTGGTATTCAACGTGATCAACGCTTCCGCAAACAGTGTCATTGTAAACGGAAACAGTTATCCCAGAGGCGCGGTCGTGATGCAGATTACCACAGATACATCCGGCTATGCGACTACCGGAAACAATGTCCTGCCGTATGGACAATATATCGTAACTGAGGAAAGTACCGAGCCGGGAAACGGATACGCTGTCAATATTGACTTCAGCAGTACCGTATCTGTTTATGCAGATCTGATCTTTGACGCGGATAATTGCGGAAATCTGCCTGGCTTGTTCGGCGGAGTGTCTGTGCAGAAAGCAGATAAAGTCAACGGGAATGCATCCGCGCAAGGTGACGCGACATTGGCGGGAGCGGTGTTCGAGATTGTCAACAGATCCGCGAACGCTGTCACTGTTAGCGGACAAAACTATGGTGTCGGCGAGGTCGTCGCGACAATCACAACGAACGTGAATGGTGTAGCTGAGTCTGACGCGATTCTCCCCAAAGGAACATATGCCGTCAGAGAAGCATCAGCTTCGGCAGGATATCTTGTGAATCCAGATTGGGAGAAAACCTTCTCTGTCCGGGAAAACGGGCGGATTTACAGCTTCACGGGTGAAAACGCATGTGACGAAGACATCATTTACGGAGGTCTTGCCGTTCAGAAGCTGGACTCGGATACGCTTACCGCCGTCCCGCAGGGAGGGGCCACGCTGGCCGGAGCGGAGATCCAGGTGATAAACGCGTCAGAACGCCCTGTGATCATCAACGGCGTAAGCTATGCGGTCGGCGATGTTGTCACCACGATCATAACAAATGACCAGGGTTTGGCTGAGACAGCCGCCGGTTTTCTGCCATATGGAAGCTATGAGCTTGTCGAGATCAAAGCGCCGAGAGGCTATGGCATCAATCTGGATTGGCATCCGACAGTGGAAATCCGGGATAGTTCACAGGTGCTTTTGGACGGAGATTTAGCCCTGATCGACGATGTTGCCCGCGGGGATATTTATTTCATCAAGGTCGATGGAACCAATATGGAGCGTTTGCAGAACATTCCGTTCCGGATTACCAGCAAAACGACAGGGGAGAGCCACATCGCGGTGACTGACGCGAACGGTGTCTTCAGCTCTGCCGCATTGGATAAAACAGCCGATACCAACGGGAATGATGCCGCGGTTACCGGGGACAGCGTGGATGAATCCATGCTGGACAGCAGTTACGGAATCTGGTTCTACGGAATGAACGCAGGGGCGGCACCGAGGAATGAGAAAGGCGCGTTCCCGTATGATACCTATGTTTTCCAGGAATTGCGGACCAGCGCCAATTCCATTTATGAGATGGTTTCATTCGAGGTCGAAATCACACTGGATGGGCAGAATATCAATGTCGGAACTGTAGATGACAATCCGCTTCCGAACATCACTACAGAGATGCTGGATCATGACACAAATGACCATATTGCGGCTGTCGGGAATGTCATCTTGGACGACAGGATCAATTACTATGCCCTTCGCATCGACAAGGCCTATGAAATCACAGGAACTTTGGTTGACCAGGGTACCGGAGAGCCGATCACAAGCAATGGCAATCCTGTGACCGCGACGACAGGAGTATTCCAGCCAAGCTCGGCAGACGGAGTCACAATGCTCACCTATACGCTGGATGCTTCCGAGCTTGAAGGAAGGACAGTCGTATCGGTTGTGGCGCTGCTGGAAAACAATGCCCAGGTGTATTCGTGCGATGATCTGAACAACGAGGACGAAACAATTCATTTCCCGAGTATTCGCACGACTGCCCATGGAGAGAATGGAGAAAAGGAATTCTCCGCCGGGAGCAATATCCTGGTTATAGACACAGTATCTTATTCCAATCTGCTGCCCGGTACCACATACACGGTCAGGGGAGAACTGGTTGACGCATCGACCGACAGAGCTCCAATCGATACGGAAGGGAATGCTGTTGCTATCATTGCGGAGACTGTTTTTCGAGCGGAAGAGTCAAGCGGCAGCGTCGATATCGAATTTCATCTCGACGCGTCCAAGCTCGCAGGCGGCACATTGGTTGCCTTTGAGAGCCTGCTTCGCAATTCGGTTGTGATCGCGGAGCACAAGGATCCGGAAGACCAGGATCAGATGATCACGATTCCCAACATCGCGACGACGCTCCTCAGCCGGGACAATTCTCATATTACCCCTGCGGCTTCTGAGATCACGCTCAAAGACACCGTAGTTTATAACGGGCTGCAGCCGGGAGGAACCTACACGATGACCGGCACGCTGATGGATAAGTCCACCGGTGAGGCGGCAAAGGATGCCGATGGCAGAGAGATCACTGCGAGCACGAGTTTTGTTGCGGAGCCATCAGGAGCCGGCAGTGTGGAACTCACGTTCATCTTTAATGGCGAGAATCTCGCTGGTACCGCGATGGTTGCTTTTGAAGAAGTGAGTAACAACGGATATCTTGTATGCTGCCATGCCGATTTGGAGGATGAGGATCAGACCGTCTATATTCCCGATATTCATACCACCTTTGCCGGACAGAACGGGGAGAAGGACTTTCTTGCTGGCGGAACGCAAACAATTGTTGATACAGTTGCTTATAAGGGCCTGCTCCCGTGCAGTGGTTCGAACTATAAACTTGTAGCCACTCTGATGGACAAATCCTCCAACAGCGCACTTTTGAGATCTGATGGCAGCCCAATTACGGCTGAAGTTTCTTTTGCGACAAGCGCATCCGAGGGGACTGTCGATGTCGTTTTCTCTCTTGAGAGCTGTGAAAACCTTGAGGGCCGTACACTCGTTGCCTTTGAGACCCTCTATTACAAGTATGAGGAGATTGCAGACCATAAGGATATCGATGATGAAGATCAGACTATTGTGTTTCCCAAAATAAGAACAACTCTGACCGCCGACACAGGTGAACATGTCTCCTACCCGGGAACGTTCGATGCAAACGGAACTCTCACCGCTGTCACGCTTACGGATGTCGTGGAATACAGAAACCTGGTTCCGGGCAAGAGCTATGTGCTTGAAGGTGTCCTGATGGATAAAAAGACAGGACAGGCATATCGGGACTCCAACGCGAACCACATTACGGCAACGGCAGCTTTTACGCCGGAGCAGGCGGATGGGCAGGTGCAGATGGTTTTTGTCCTGACGCCGGCACAGATCAATCCGGACGAACTGACGGAGAACACTTTAGTAGCTTTTGAAACGTTGTATCAGGGGGAGCGGAAGGTTGCGGAACATACGGATATTGACGATGAGGGCCAAAGCATTCACTTCCCGAGCATCAGGACCAGCGTAAAGGCGGAAGACGGCAGCCATACCGTATCGCTGGAATACGGTGCTACCGCAGTCACGATTACGGATACGGTGGCCTATAGAAACCTGGTTCCCGGACTGACCTATAAGATGGTCGGTACGCTGATGGACTATGAAACCCATGGGATTCTCAGGGAGCCTGGCGGCAATCCGATTATTGCGGAAACCGAGTTCACACCGAGCGATGCTGACGGAGCGATCAATGTCGTGTTCAGTTTTGACGCAAAAAACATTATCGGGAAAAAAGCGGTTGTATTTGAAAGCCTGATGCTTGGCCAGTACCTGATTGCGGAGCATAAGGATATAGAAGATGCCGAGCAGATGGTTCAATTCCCTCATCTGGTACGTGTTTTCAAATATGACGCGAGTGACCGGCATGGACTGGCAGGCGCGGAGTTCAAGGTCGTTGACAAAGGCCTGAGCAAAAGCGGTGAAGCAGTGTCGTTGTTGGAACCGCAGATCGTGACAACGGATGAGAATGGCTATTTCTATTTCAATTCTCTTCCGGGACACCAGTACAGCATTGTAGAACAGAAGGCGCCGACCGGATATCAGGTGACAACAAACGAATACATCATCAATGTCGGTGAGGACGGCACAATCGAAGGGGATGCTGAGATCCCGAACGTACATGGCGGAACTGTTGTGATAACCAAGACGGATGTGATCACGGGCGTACCTCTTTCCGGATGCGAAATCAGCGTTTACAAGGTGATCGACGAGTCTTCCGACAAACGTGAGCTGGTCTTCAAGCAGAGAACGGACAGCAAGGGCCGGATATACTTCTACACGCTGGATAAGGGAACCTATGTTTTCAAGGAGACCGTGAGCTGTGACGGTTACTATCTGAACGAAGAGGAGTTCGTCTTCAAGATTAAGGCAGATGGAAACATTGAAGGGGACACGAGAATCACAAATGTGCCCTATGGAACGGTTGTCATCAAGAAGGTGGATGCATCCGGAAAGCTGCTTTCAGGCGCCCAGATGGCTTTTTATGACGCCAACAATCGTTACCTTGGGCAGGGTGTGTCCGACGCAAAAGGACGTATCTACTTTGTTTCTCCCGGACCCGGTGAGTACTATTTCACAGAAGTCAAGGCTCCGGAAGGCTATGGGCTTGTGACAGAACGCTACCGCTTCCGTATTGGCTCGGACTTTACGATTTCGGGTACACTGAAGCTCGTGAACAGCCGTACGTCAACGCCGTACAGCAAAACAGGAGATAATCAGAATCTTGGTCTCTGGGTTGCGATAGCAGCAGCCAGTCTGCTGTCGGCATGTGCTGCGGGAGCCTTCCTCGTGATCAGAAAGAGGAAGAACAAGTCCTGAAAAGATGACAGCAAGCTCTGCCCGACAGGAAGCCGGGCAGAGCAGATCAAAAAAACATTATCGAAGTCGTTCCGGACGCAGCTTCGCCATGCTCCCGGGTTGACATATAAAAACAAGTGAATGGCATTTGCCAGAAAGGAGAAAACTATGCCGAGAAAAGCAAGTACAGTTACAGAAGATGCCGAGAAGACCGGCGAGAGCACGCAGGAAAACGTGGATTTCATGCCGGAAGAATCTGTTCCGGAAAATATTCCGGAACCAGAGACTCAGGCCCCCAGTGGGGTTGAAGCAGCAGAGGACGCGGATGAGGATATAGAAGCAGAAGCTGCTGAAGATCCGGACGCGGACGTAGATGATGGCACAGATGTAGATGAAGACTATGATGTCAAAATCATAGAGGATTCTTCGACAGATCCGCCCATCACACCGCGTCATACCGCGTCAGAACCCGCGCCGAGAGTACGCCAGAGAAATCTGGCAAGAATGGAGGAGCGGGAGCGCCAGCAGGCTCAGGCAGAGGCGCAGATCGCGAATGAGAGTGCCTTGATCAGCGCGATCCACACGCAGAGGATTTTCACGGATAAGGTGGCCGCAGTGGAGGAAGTCCGCATTGGAGACCATACCGATGTTGCCGCGATCGTGCTGCTTGGGAAATCGTTCAAGGTAATCATCCCCTATGATGAAATCTTTAAGGTAAGTCCTGTCAATCCTAGCGAATTCAATAACCTTGAGCATTCCATCGACCGGTTCAATTTCATGCGCAGGAAGCGCAGGTTCATCCAGAGAATGATCGGCGGAGAGATCCCGTTCTGCCTGACAGCCTATGAACAGGACGGCAGCAACATGGTTCTTCTCGGATCCCGCATTCGGGCGATGGAGACGCAGAGCCGGAATTATTTCGGCGGTACACGCCCCAGATATAAGGTGGGCGATGTGGTATCAGCCAAGATAACTTCTGTAAACAACAGCTCTATCGTCGTCCTTATCGGCGGTATGGATGTTGTCATTCGTCAGCGCCAGCTTACCAGACGATTCTATCTTGACCTGCACGACGGTTATAAGGCCGGTCAGGATCTCCTGGCGGTTCTGACTGACGTGCAGACGGATGAGAAGGGAATGGTGACCTCCATTACCCTGGATCCGATCCGCATTGAACTCGAAGATGCGAAGTCCCGCTACCAGGTGCTGCGGGATAATGGCAGGACGAAAGCAATCATTACCAGAATTTCGGAGCGGACGACCGAAGATGGCCGCAAGGTCAGGAATATGTTCGCGTACCTGCCGACCTTTGATCTGTTTGCGCGTATCGTCCGCATGGATGCAAATGCCTTCGGGCATGACATGACAGTCGGAACTCAGGTAATGGTCCGCGTGATCAAAGATGGGCACAGCGAAGACGGTTATCTGCTTTGCCATGCCGAGTATGATTACGGGAACAACGGCATGTTCAACGCGAATATCTACCGTTGATTGTTTCCGTTCCTGAATGGCAGCCGGCGTGGCCTGTTCTGCGCCGGCAGCTTTTCCGACCGAAATTCACTTGACTTTTTAGAGAAACACGTCGATTTGACTGCAAAAAGGTGATCCCAATGGCAGAAATAACAGATAAACGGCAGATCTATTATATCCCGGATAACTATATCAGCGAATCAAGAGTGCATATCGGACAGATGACAGTTCGCGTCCGATATCTGATTGATTCTATTGTCCTGGCAGCGATTCTTGGCATCTTCGCTGCCTTCTTTATCATGCTTGCCATGCCCAATACCGGAACAAGCGCAAAGGTCACCGTGGCAATCATTATCTGCGGCCCTGGCTTCGTTTTGGGCCAGGTGGGATATAACGGTGACCCGATTTCCACAACGCTGAAAAACCTGCTGGTATGGCGTAAAAACAGCGAGGTTCGTCTCTACAACACCAATGCCCGGCTTCTCGGCACGGATCCGGTTAAGGCGCTGCAAGAGGATGCCAGCGGCCGTGACACAATGGTTGAGGTCTATACCAACTTCCGGGTATCCATGCGGAAAAGCAATGAAGAAGGCGAAATGGTGGAAGGGGAGAACTTTGAATTCTGTTTCGATCCCGGCATTGACAATTATCTTGATGACAACGGCGATTATGAAGACGGAAGTGACTCGGATAGCATTGAGGTTGAGATCGATTCCGAGACGAATATAGAGGACATACGGTTTGTGTTTTCCTCAGACGGATATAACGAGCCGGATGAAGAGAGCGTCAATTTTAGCGATTTTGAGACCGACTGAGGCGGTCGGAGGAGCTTTGCATGGGCAAATCAATAGAGCAGCGCGCGGAGGAGCGCGCCAGAAGAAAAGAAGAAAAAGCAAGAAAAAAAGCCGGAAGTGTCATTTCGGCCGCAGAGGGAATGGATACTCCCGAGCAGGAACTGCTGGCGGCGTTTGATCAGGACAGGGATCCAGAGTCCAACCGAAAAAGAGGATTTCGCAGCATTGTCAGCACGCAGCAGGCCATGCCGATCCTGGATATCCGGGATGATATTGTTGTTCTGAAAG
>Ga0310786_10002907_pt1 | contig 25505 bp, 18 predicted proteins | sample AusTroGonzalo_MG_FD_203881 | JGI IMG/M metagenome (GOLD analysis project Ga0310786, IMG submission 203881) | Bovine rumen microbial communities from tropical cattle in Woodstock, Queensland, Australia - Gonzalo_03 (v2) (version 2) | ecosystem: Host-associated > Mammals > Digestive system >...
CGCGAGGTGTGCAGGTTCGAGTCCTGTTCTGGGCACTTCTCTGGAGAGATGGCGGAATTGGTAGACGCGCTACTTTGAGGGGGTAGTGACAATTATGTCGTGTGAGTTCGAGTCTCATTCTCTTCACCAAAGTTCATTGAAAATTCTGGAAAATTTATCTGAGTGGAATAACTGAAAATGTTTCCCTGAGAGCTCTGCGGCAGTTTTGGTGCGAGCCGAGAGCAGAGGGAAAACTTGTTTTCACTATGCCGAGGCGAAGCCCAAAACCGCCGCAGGTAAATTTTCAAGAAAATTTACCTGCGGCAATAGCTCAGTTGGTAGAGCACGACCTTGCCAAGGTCGGGGTCGCGAGTTCGAGTCTCGTTTGCCGCTCCATTATTATGAATTACTAAGCAGCTTGTCTTCGGACTACACAGCTGCTTTTTTTGTTTATAGACGAATGAAAAGAACATTATCTTTTTTATTATCAGTCCTGTCGATAATGTGTTTGCAAGCCCAGACCAGGCACACCATCAGTGGTTACATTACTGACAAATCAAGCAAGGAGACCCTGATAGGCGCTACAATACTGGACCTTAAAAGCGGACGCGGAACCATCACCAACGAATACGGATTCTACTCGCTCACCCTACCCGACGGACCAATCGAGATGCGCACCGGATATGTGGGTTACAAGCCCGTAGTAATTCCGTTTACACTTTACCGCGATACAGTCATCAACATTGACGTTCCCACAATTGACGCCCTCAATGAGGTCACCATATTCGGCAACCGTGAGATATTGGGCGTGCGCGGCTCACAGATGAGTGCCGTGGACATTCCAATAGAACAGATCAAAGCCGTACCGGCCATGTTCGGTGAGACCGATGTACTCAAAGCGCTTCAGCTTCTGCCCGGTGTCCAGGCCGGCACTGAAGCTACGGCCGGCATTTACGTGCGCGGCGGCAATCCTGATGAGAACCTGCTGCTGCTTGACGGTGTTCCGGTCTACAACGTGAACCACATGTTCGGTATGTTCTCGGTATTCAACCCGGATGCCATCAAAAACGTCACGCTTTACAAGGGCAGTTTTCCGGCCCATTACTACGGACGCCTGTCATCGGTAGTGGATATCCGCATGAAAGACGGTGACCTTAACAATTTTCACGGCAACGCGTCAATCGGCCTTATATCGTCCAAGATAAACCTGGAAGGACCTATTATAAAAGGTAAGACATCATTCAACATCTCCGCACGCCGTACCTATTCTGACATAATGCTCAATTCCGCGCTCTGGCTCAACAAGCAATTCAATTTTGGCAATACTGATGACATGAGCATGGGTTACTACTTCTATGACCTGAACGTAAAGATAAACCACAAATTCAATGACCGTGACCGTCTTTACATAAGCTGGTACAGCGGTGATGACGACATATATTTCAATTACAAGAGTTCGGATGGTTCTATCAAGTCAAAGACCAAGCTTGACTGGCGTTGGGGCAATACCATAGCTGCGATACGCTGGAATCATGTGTTAGGCCCCAAGCTCTTTATGGATGTCAGTTCCAACTATACCCAGTACCGTCACAAGATGGGTATTGAAATTAAAGAGACCGACAAGATCAACAAATCCAACGGCAGCACCGGCATCAACATGAAATCGGGCATATATGACGCATCTTTCCGGACTGATTTCCACTGGTCGCCGTCGTCCAAGCAGGATATAAGGTTTGGCGGAAGCTATACGCATCACAAGTTCACCCCCGATGTAATGGAACTCGCCATGCACAGCAAGGAGACCATGGACAATGACTCCGTCAAGACAAATGACTACAACCAGTCTTTCGGCTCAAAAGATGTCATAGCGCACGAATATCAGCTGTATGTTGAGGATGACATAGAATTCACCGATGTCATCAAGGCCAACATTGGCGCCGGATATGCGGGATTCAGCGTAAACAACCGCTACTACAACTCGCTGGAGCCCAGAATAAGTGCCAGGTTCCTTATCACCGATGACCTGTCACTCAAGACCGGCTACGCATATATGACACAATACGTGCACCTGCTCTCAAACAATGTCATCAACCTGCCTACCGACCTCTGGGTACCGGTAACCGACAAAGTTGAGCCCGAGCACTCCCACCAGTGGGCGCTTGGAGCCGCATACAGTATAGACGGACTGGCCGATTTCACGCTTGAAGGCTATTACAAGCGCATGAACAACCTGCTGGAATACAAGGAGGGCTCCACTTACATGAGCGGTGACACCGACTGGCAGAACAAGGTAGCCATGGGTATGGGCTGGAGTTACGGAGTGGAGTTCATGGCACAGCGTTCAGTAGGCAGGCTGAACGGCTGGATTGCATATACATGGAACAAGTCACAGCGCCGTTTTGACCGTCCGGGCATGGTAATAAACGGAGGGCGCACTTTTGATGCCAAGTATGACCGCCGTCACAAGCTGGACATAACCTGCAACTATAAGTTCAGCGACAGGTTTGACATGTCGGCCACATGGCTCTTTGAGACCGGCAACTGCGGAACCATATACACCCAATACTATGATTCCGAGCCGTTGGCCGATGAAAAAGACCAGTTGTTCCCCTCTACCACCACCCTTGGTTATTATGACAACCGCAACAATTTCCGTCTCAACCCCACTCATAGGCTTGACCTGAGTTTCAACTGGCACCGCAAATTCAGCGAGAGGGTGAGCAGGACAATGAACCTGAGCATATACAACGCATACAACAACCGCAACCCGTTCCTTGTGTACGTATATACTGACAGTTATTACGATTATAACAGAGACGAGACCGTCGAGGTCCGCACACTGCGACAGCTCACCCTGTTCCCCATCATCCCCACCCTCAGTTACGCAATTTCATTCTAAGGTTATGAAAAAGAACATCATCATTATATTGACATCCGCCATTCTGGCAACTGCATGCACAAAGGAAATAGAGTATAAAGGTCCTGACAGCGAGCGTATGCTGGTAGTCAACTGCATAACCGAATCGGGCTGGATACCCGTATTCAAGATCAGTCACAGCGCATTCTTCCTGGACTCCTATTATACCGGCAATGACATCAAAAGCGGCGTCAATGTCAGAGTGGACATAAACGGAACAGAACGTGACGCGACATATGTGGACAGTTTGAAAGGCTATACTGACGGCAGAGCTATAACCGACGGCGATATAATATCCGTCACGGTGTCAGATCCGCAGTTCAAAACAGTGCAAGCCACAGATACCGTTCCCCAGACCCGGGATTTCAATATATCACAGTACACAAAGGAATTCGTACAGGCCAAGACCATGAGTGAGATGTTTGATGACTTCTTTTATGATTTTGATGTGGAAAAAGTTGATTCCGTTTGGGTAACCGAGATGGAGATTCCTTCCAGCAGCAACAGACCAGGCTACTACATGATCACCATCGACCCCAAAATGTACTATTTCCTATACAACGAATATGAGGGCGGTTACGACACTATGACCCAACGCATGCATTTCAAGATTCCTGCCGAAACCAAGATGCTTCTGGGCCTGACCGATGCCACCACGGCCATACTGGAGGACACCGAGGCTGACAGCCAGTTCGAGTACGGAGAGCATAGTTATCTGTTTGATGACCTCTATATCAAGGATGGCAACACTTTCGGTTTTGACTTTGTAATGGAGAAGCCTGATACCGTAGGCTGGCTATTCACCTATGAAAATGACAGCTACATAACAGAAAGCACCCCCTACTCCTTATCCGGCATGATGAAAGATACCGTCATCTACTCCATTGACATAAAACTTTATGCGTTGTCCAATGCATACTATCTCTATCACAAGTCTGTGAATGATTACATGGATGCCGATGAGATCTCATTCCTGTCCGAGCCCGTCACCATCCTGCACAACGTCAAAGGCGGTGCCGGCATCCTGGCCACCTACGCCGGCAAATCCCTCCACTACGAACGCCCCTACAAGTTCAAATAATTATTTCAGCACCTTGTAGCGGGCGAATTTAAGAAGGAGGGTTTTCTCTCCTACGTTGAGGAACTTGATGCGGGCTTTGGCGCTGTCACCCGAACCTTCTACAGACAGTACGGTACCTATTCCAAAACGCTCGTGCTCTATCACGTTACCCACCTTCAGGTCCGATGACTGACCGGGAGCGGTATCCTTGAGCATAGACTCCGTCACCTTCTGGAACTTGCCATGATCCCAGGGCTTGCGCTCAGGTTTAGGCTCTGATACAGGCTTAGGCTTGAACTGCTGACCGGAATCAGTCCCCGGCAGGCTTCCACCGGCCATGCTGAGATAGCTGGAGTCTATCTCTTTCAAGAAGCGGCTGGGAGTACAGAAATCAACGCTACCGTACCTGAAACGGGTTGTTGCAAAAAGCAGCGTCAGATGCTTGCGTGCGCGTGTCATGGCCACATACATCAGACGGCGCTCCTCCTCTATCTGGCGTTCGTCATCACCGCTCATGTCACTTGGGAACAGGTGCTCCTCCAGCCCTACAATGAATACGGCGTCAAACTCCAGACCCTTGGCTGAATGTACGGTCATCAGCGTGACTTTCTCTACATCATCCTCAGTCTCGTTGTCCTGATCAGTCATAAGAGAGACCTCGCTCAAGTAGTCAGTCATGAGATTGTGCTCATTGCCTTCCTCCTTGCAATCCTTACAGAACTGGGCAATATTTGAAAGCAGTTCCTCAACATTCTGGAGGCGGCTCATGCCCTCAACAGTGGTATCGGCTCTGAGTTCACGCATTATACCCGTCTCCTGGACGATACGTTCGGAAAGATGCTGGGCATCCATTGTAGCGGCATCTGCAATAAAGCTCTCCATCATTGACCTGAAAGCAGTCAACTTTGCGGCGGTGCCCGAATTAATGTCCAGCACGCCAACCGATGCGTCACAGACGACATGCCACAGGCTCACCCCGTTATTCATAGCCACCGACAGGATCTTGCCCACTGTTGTCTGGCCGATGCCTCTGGCAGGATAGTTGATGATACGTTTGAAAGCCTCTTCGTCATTGGGGTTCACGCTCATACGGAAATAGGCAATGACATCCTTTATCTCCTTGCGCTGGTAGAATGAAAGGCCGCCGTATATCTTGTATGGCAGACCGCGTTTGCGCAGAGCCTCCTCAAGCGGACGGGACTGTGCGTTAGTACGGTACAGAATGGCCATCTCACGCCAGGGGACATCCTTGAAGGTGTGAAGGTCCAGAAGACGGTTTACAACCATCTCGCTCTCCTCCAGGTCAGAATGGGCGCACAGCACCTTGATCTTATCGCCCCTCTCATTCTCCGAGAACACATTCTTCTTTATCTGGGCATGGTTCTTGCAGATAAGACTGCCGGCAGCCTCAACTATAGTCTGCGTGGACCTGTAGTTCTGCTCCAGCTTGAACAGCTTTGAATCCGGATACAGTTTGGAGAACTTGAGCATGTTGTCCAGGTTGGCACCACGGAACGAATATATGCTCTGGGCATCATCACCTACCACGCAGACCTTGGCGCCGTGACGTGTAAGCTGCCAGACAATGCAATGCTGTGCATAGTTTGTATCCTGATACTCATCAACCAGGATGTGTTTGAAACCGGTCCCGTAACGCTCCAGCACATCACTGTTTTCACGGAACAATATGAAAGTGTTTACCAGAAGGTCATCAAAGTCCATTGCGTCCGATTGGCGGCAACGCTGCTCATACCGCTCGAATATCTTACCTGTCATAGGTATGCGCTTAAACTGGTCATGCTTGTAGATATCGGCATTCTGAATATAGGCCGATGCGGTCATAAGCCTGTTCTTTGCGTTCGATATACGGTTCTGGATCACGCTGGCTTTATAAGTCTTGTCATCCAGTTGCATCTCTTTGACTATGGACTTGATCAGGTTCTGACTGTCCTGCTGGTCATATATGGTAAAGTTTGGGGTATATCCTATAAGTTCCGCTTCCTTGCGGAGTATACGGCTGAATATGCTATGAAACGTACCCATCCAAAGATATCGGGCGCGGCTTTCACCCACACGGGCCGCAATTCGCTGTTTCATCTCCCCCGCCGCCTTGTTGGTAAAGGTAAGGGCAAGTATCGCCCACGGCTCCACGCCCTCCTCAAGCAGATGGGCTATGCGGTATGTGAGTACTCGTGTCTTTCCGGAACCTGCACCGGCTATGACCATGCAGTCACCGTCCGTGTAAAGGACGGCGTCACGCTGGCTCGGATTAAGTTCACTCTGGTAGTCAATCATATTGTTCAAATCTTTGCGAATGCGAAGTTACTAAATGACGGAATTATTTTTATCTTCGTGGCATAATATGAGAAGATGAGTTTTCAACAACTGTTCCCGCTAACCGACAGTATCTGGATCTGCTTTGTGGTCCTGTCTCTGGTGCTGTTTGTACCCATCCTGTGCAAACGCCTCAGATTCCCCCAGATAGCAGGTCTTATCCTTACGGGAACCATCATTGGCACCAGTTTCCTCAACATACTTGAAATAACCCCCGAGATACGCTTTTTCAGCCGTATAGGCCTACTGTTCATAATGTTCTTTGCCGGACTTGGCATAGACCTGGAGGAGATGAAACGCAACAAGGTCTGGGGCATCACTTTCGGCGTGATTACGTTTGCCCTGCCCTGGGTGATGTGCTACTTCTCATGTCTCTGGCTCCTGCAACTGCCCGCAAGCACATCGGCCATAATGGCTTGTATCATGGGTTCCCATACACTCATATCATATCCAATAATAAGCCGATACGGCCTGGGCCGACGGCAGAGCGTGACAATATCGGTATCGGGTGCGCTGATTGCCATACTGCTGGCACTTGTGGTGTATGCGGTGATGATGTCCACCCACGGCGAAGGCGATTTCAATCCATACTGGTTTGTCCTTAAGATTGCCATATACATAGCAGCCGTAATTATAATCTACCCGCGTATGGCACGCGGTTTCTTTGGCCGCGTAACCAACAGCTTCTCACACTTCCTTTTCGTGATGATACTGCTGGCCCTGAGTTGCGGTCTCGCACAGGTTATAGGGCTGGATTCAATTGTGGGCGCTTTCCTGGCTGGAATCGTACTGGGACGCTACATCCCCAAGTCGTCACCCCTGATGAACCGTCTTGATTTTGTGGGCAATACGCTGTTCGTGCCGCTGTTCCTGCTTGGCACCGGACTTATGATAGACCTGAACGGCATTTCGGGCAACTGGCTCTTCCTCATAGCCTTTGGAGTACTTTTCACTGTAGGTACTGTAGGCAAATGGCTTGCCGCCCTGTTTGTCCAGAAAGCCAACGGTCTTATCCGATATGACCGCCGCATCATATTCGGCTTGAGCGAATCACACGCAGCCGGAGCCCTTGCCATTGCAATGGGTGCGTTTGCGGGCGGACTGATGGACAACAGCACGCTCAGCTGCACAGTTCTTATAGTGTTGTTCTCATGCATACTGAGCAACCTGATAACAGAAAAAGCCGCTGTCCTTATACACCAGAACGAGCAGGCTGACACTACGCGTGACAACCGGCTGCTTGTAATGCTTACCGGCTCCAACACCCTAAGGGCAATCATGGACACGGCCATTACGCTCTATGACCGCAGCGACCGTGACATGGTGGGACTCTATGTTACCGTAAACGGCGAACACGCCCCCAAATACATGCAGGACGGCAAGGGACGTCTGCAAGAGGCGCAGGAGATTGCGGCATCGGCCGATATACCGTTCGTGACCCACAACCGTCTGGGCAACAACATCATTGACAGCATACTGCATGCATCAAATGAATTTGAGACCAACGGCATTGTAATGGGACTGCCGCTGCGCCACAGCATAGACCTGCCCTATTTTGAGAACATCATCAGTCCGCTGTGTGACGGATATCACGGCCAGATAGTGCTGCAACGTTTTGTCACCCCCATAAACACCATACGCCGCATCGTGGTGCTGGTACCCGGACCGGTATTGCAGGATGACACGTTCGAGCACTGCATGGAGAGCGTATTCCGGATTACAATGGCCATAGGATGCACTACTGATTTCTACGGAAAGGATCAGCCCATATCGGCCGTACGAGGTACCGGTTTCAACTTCTCGAGCGGACGTGTTTCATATAACGAAGTCAGTGAAACGGCCGATATGCACTGGGTCATGAGCAGCCTCAATCAGGATCATCTGCTTATAATAGTAGGCCCGCGTGACAGCGAAAGCCACGCCGCACGCTCGTTCCGTCACCTCTACGAACGCATCCACATGCCGGAGACCGATTTCTCCACCATGCTTATATTCCCCGATTCCAAGACACTGAAGGGAAAGGAAGAAGCCACGCTCCGCACGGAAAGGGATTTCCTTAAGATGCTAAGAATGTGAAAACAGACGACGGATAAACAGAGGCAGCGAGCGGTTCTTGGTAACGCTAAGATAGATAGCCAACAGCCAGGAAGTAAACAGCTTGAACCTTAAGTTTATGATCTTGTTCATCTCACGGAACATCATCCTGTCACCTATACGGTAGTTCTCACTGTAAAAACCGAACCCCTCCGGATATTTATAATCAAAAGTATCGGATTCATCCAATATGGCTGATGAATTGGAACTCATGGCAGGCATGTTCACTCCACTGCCGTCATTGCCAAACGTCCGTGACTTGGAAACCAGAGGACAGATGCATACATAATCTGAAAAATGCATGTAAATGGATATGGGAGAATCACAGAAGCGGATATGATCCTTATCCTCCCAGTTTATTCCCTTCTCGGAACACAGCACTCCCGATACATATATCCAGAACAGGACTTTGTTTTTTCTGTAAAGGTTTCTGAAATTCCTTATGGTCCAGTTCTTACGGCAGAGCAGGTATGTATTACCCTCCTCAACGAACCTCTTTTTCCTGGATATCCAATAGCCCAGTCCGTACGCGGACAGAAGCTTGCCTTTCATTACGTTCGCCTCCTGGGGGCAATACCACTCCGCATCGGAAGAACCGCACAGAAAGACCACATCCTTATCGTCATTGAACTCCTCAAACCCTTTGTTAATATAGTAAAGGAAATTTGGGGAGAATTCATTGTCGTCCTCGGTATAGATGACAGTATCCGTGAAAACGCTCGCTGTTTTGACCAGGAAATCGGAGTTTGCAGCCGGGCCCAGATTCTTGTCCTGATACAGTATATGATGGTTACTGAACGCAGAGAAATCATACTCTTCCAAAAGCTTGCAGACCTTTTTATAGCCCTCCCTGTACCTATCGGCCGGTGGATAATCCACAGATATGTAGATTTCAGTTTCGCCGGCCAGTGAATTGGCGGCCAAAGAATCCAGACAGCGTTTAAGATGTCCGTCCCTGTTCAGCGTAGGTATCAAAATCGGAGCGTACTGCATTCTATCGTTTTATTACTGACCGGACAAGATCCATGGCATACTGATACGGGGCACGTTCCAAACGTCCCAGTATAATATAGAACACAACAGAAACTGCAACCACAGCCAGTCCCTTGCACAGGAAAAATCCTATTGTCCAGGCTTCAAAGAATGTACTCAGGTAATAGACCAAAGCCATGGTTGCCAGCTGCAGGAGCACATTCCTGAACAGGAACCTTAGATAGCTGTTCTTCTGCCTGCGGTTCTTGAAGAAATGCCTGAACAGCACAACCACATATCCTATGATACACACCAGAAGTGATGAGGCCATATATGATATGGGAACGCCCTCCAGACCAATCAGTGCCGACAAAGTAAATCCGCCGCCAATCACGATCAACGCAGCCAGCAGATAAATCTTACGGCTTTCATACCATAGCCCCGATGCCTCCACAAATATGCTGGGAACACAGCAAAGCCTGTCAAGATAAAACAGTCCCGCAAACAGGAATACGAATATGCCCGGAAGAAGGAATCTTTCACCGGCCCAAAGGTATACGAACTCCTGATACATGCATATCATACCGCATGCGGCAATGGTCGACAGCCATGTATAGATATGGGTTATGTTTATAAGACGCTCATATATAGTATCCTTGGTATCGGTAATAATGCAGTTGCCCAACGTGGGACGCAACGAGTTATGCAGTATTGCAAAACAGGTGAGCAGCATCGTGATCACGTAATAATAATTGGTATAGACACCCAGCGTATCCAGACCGAACATTCTGGATATGATGATGTTTCCGGCCGACAGATAAATGACAGACCCCAGTTTTGACAGGACCACACCCTTCAGGGTCTTTTTAACCATATGGATATCGTCCGATGAAATCCTGCCAAGGCATTCATACTCCGGATACATGCGTCTGGTAATGACCTGACAAAGGATATTATTGGCAATGCTTCCCACTATGGTCATGCCAACGAACAGATAGTAGTTCCTGGTTGTGAGCAGCAGTATGATCTGAAGTACGTACTGCAGTATAAGAGCCACCGATGCAATGGTGGTCTCAACGTCATACCTCTGGGAAGCAGAAAACAGGATCCGCTTGTAAGAGAAGGTAAAATAACTCACTACCGAGTTTACCAGATAGAGTATAAACAGCGCCACGATGTTTATCTCTGCCGGATGGTCGCCCGATATCAGGTCATCCAGGAAAGGTATTAGGCAAAGGCCCAGTCCAAGGACCACCATACCTATCACATGGAACACCCTGCGTCCGAACGCAAGGATAGCGCATACCTTTTTTGTGTCGTTGTCTGCAATAGGCTTGTAAAGAAGGTATGACATAGCCGCTCCAAAGCCAAGTTCAGAGATATTCAGGACGTTAATGACCGAATTGAACAGGCCGTTAAGTCCAAGGTAGGCCGATCCGAACACATAGATGATGATGGTCCTTGAGACAAACGGCAGGACAAAGCAGAGCAGATTGTTTATTGCTCCCGCCAAAATCCCTTTCTTAACATTCCCGGCCCTGTCCACTTAAGCTTAATGTTTTATCTGCGGTTAATGACCACATCCAGGATCCTGTCCACATCCTCATCAGTAAGTGCATGATGCAGAGGCAGACAGATAACCTCGGCAGCTATTTTTACGGCATTGGGCAGATTGGCGGCCGATGCGCTTGGCAGATTCCTGTAGATATCAAAATCACTTATGAGCGGGTAGAAATAACGGCGGCCGTAAATATTGTGTTTTTTAAGCAGGGAATATAACGAATCCCTGTCCATACCGTAGCGCGATGAATCCACGAATATGGGGAAATAGCCATAGTTGTGACGTACGCCCGGCATATCCTGCATAAAAGATATTCCGTCAACGGACTTCAATGCATCCCGATATCTCATTGTAATACTGCGGCGTATCTCTATGGCTTTGTCCACAATCTTAAGGTTCAGCAGCCCGTATGCGCTTCGTATCTCATCCATCTTGGAGTTGATTCCCATTCCAACCACCGTAGTCTCGTCGGCAAAACCAAAATTCTTTAGGAAATCTATCCTTTTCTTGGTATCCTCATCATGAACCACCATCGCCCCACCCTCTACAGTGTTATACACCTTGGTGGCATGAAAGCTGAGTGTACTGATATCACCTGCATTAAGGATTGACTCTCCGTTAACCTCTACGCCAAAAGCATGTGCGGCGTCATAGATTACCTTAAGGCCATACTTGCGTGCTATCCCGTCAATTGCCTTGACATCACACGGATTGCCATAGACGTGAACAGGCATTATGGCTGTGGTTGCCGGCGTGATAGCGGCCTCAATACACTTGGGATCAATATTGCAGGTAACGGGATCTACATCCACAAAAACCGGCTTGGCACCATTCCAACATATGGAATGTGTGGTAGCTACAAAACTGTAAGGAGTGGTTATGACCTCACCTTTTATATCCAGAGCCTGCAGAGCCGTAAGCAGCGGCAGGGTACCGTTTGTAAAAAGGCTTATATATGGAACTTTCAGATAATCCGAAAGGGCTTTTTCCAGTTGATGATGAAAACGGCCGTTGTTTGTAATCCATCTCCCCTCCCATATCTCCTTAAGCAGCGCATCATATTCTTCAATATCCGGAAGCAGAGGCGATGTAACCGTTATCTGTTTTGTTTCATCGAACATAAGAATGAATCTTTGAGGCCAAAATTACAGTTTTATGGGCACATTTCAAAGCATAGTCATTTTTATATTCGTTCCCGGCCGTACATGCCTGAAAACAGACAACCCGTGACAGCGTACTGTCACGGGTTGCCATATTGCAAAAACCTTGTCTTATTTGAAGATCAGCTGTGCAAAGTTGTACAGACCATACTTCCAGACAGTGAAGTTGTGACCCTCATTAGGATAGTTGATGAGAGTGCAGGGAATTCCGTTCTCGTCGCAGAAAGCCTTGAGCTGAGTGCTGTTGCCAATCAGGCCGTCAGCCCCGCCGCATACCATCCACAGGAGCTTGTTCTCCTTCTTGACCTTCTCAACATCAGGAATGAGCTGAGCGGCACGCATGGTGTTGGGAGCTGATGAGAAACCGCCTACATAAGCAAACTTGTCCATGTTGCCCAAGCCAAAGTTCAGAGACTGGCCGCCACCCATTGAAAGGCCGGCGATAGCGCGGTGATCCTTGTCAGTATATACGCTGAAATTCTTCTCGATATAAGGGATAAGGCTGCCGATGAGGTCCTTGTCAAACTCGCCGAAAGCAGCTGCCGATCCCATACCACCTGCACGTGAATCATCCTTTGCGGCACGGCCGTTAGGCATAACTACGATCATATCGGCCACCTTGCCGTCAGCATAGAGGTTATCCATGATGATGTTGGGTACACCACCGTCATTCATCCATTCCCACTCGTCACCACCAATACCGTGGAGCAGATAGAGAACGCTGAACTTCTTCTTGCCGTCATAGCTGGCGGGAAGATAAACGTTGGCCTTACGTGTTGTGCCTACTGACTCTGACTGATACTCGATGAGCTTTACAGTACCCTTCTTGACACCTGCACGCTCCTGGTCATAACCTTCGGGAGCAGCTACATACTCATCAAACTTGACATCGGTCTGCTGGCCGCCACCAAAGCCGCCAAAACCGCCAAAACCGCCACCCATCATCGGGAAGTTTGGCTCCTGTGCGCTGGCTACTACTGCTACGAGAGCCAGAGCTGCTGTAAATAATACTTTCTTCATTTTTTGATTATTGGTTAATATTCAGATTCAAAAAATATCCAAGATAAATATATGTGAGTGCCTCACTAGTTAAATCAGAGAGGCCTGTTATCGGCTGTTTTTTAAGAGTTCATCATACAGTTCAATATATCGTGGGGCCTGTATCTTCTCGGTATAGTTGTTAAGATAACGGTCATACGCATTCTCTCCCATCGTATGCCTCAGGTCTTCATCGGCAAAAAGTGTGTTGATCTTATCGGCCAGCGCACCCGCATCGGCCTTGGGAACCACAAATCCGGTCACTCCGTCCCGGTTGACCACGCTGGTTCCAGTTCCAAGCTCGGTAGAGATCATCGGCTTCCTGAAATATGACGCCTCCAGAAGCACCTGACCAAAACATTCGCCGCGGGAATGTGACGGAAGCACGAACAGGGAGCATTTTTTAAACGCATATGCAATCCTGTCATCAGTCATATAACCGGTAAGAATCACATTGTCAATGCCTTCTGACTTGATACGTTTTTCCAGATGTCCCCTCTCCGGACCATCGCCCGCAATGACAACCTTATGATTTATGCTCTTGGCTGCATCCAACAGGTAATCAAGTCCCTTATAGAACCTGAGCACGCCCACAAACAGGGCAAAGTCTCCATAAGAGTCCACCTGTGCCTTGAAATCCTCCGATGGTTCCGGGAGTCTTTCAAACCTCTCACTGTCAAGCCAGAGATTGACCTCCCTGCATTTGTCCCTGAACTTATCCAACCGTTTGGTGGACATCATCAGATTATTGCTTGTAGGTACAATCACATCGGCCTTTCTGAACAGTTTCCTCTCAAAGGGAGAGTAGAGCGTGGTAAGCAGAGGCCTGCCCTCTATACCTGCGTGATAGGTAACGATTATCGGTTTCTTCTTGGGCTTGAGAGCCGTGAGCAACTCTGTGAAGGGATACGGATAATGAAGATGTACTATATCGGTTTCATCGATAAGACGGGAATATTCACGCATAAGGTCATAGCTGACAGGCATGGTTGAGATGCCCCAGTTCTTCTTGAAGGTGATACATTCAATTCCGTCCAGTTCCACATGCCGAGGATTGGAGGATACAGCAACTACCCTGACGTGATAGCCGGCCTTTATAGCGCTCTTGCCTATCTGTCGGATAGCCTCCTCCATTCCTCCCCATGAATCGGGATAGAAACCTTTATAGAAATGCGTAATAGTCTTCATCCAACTACCGTGTCTTCAAATCAGAAGTACAAAGATAATACATGCTTGAGTACTGTCAAACGATAATTCAATTTAAACCACAAGCTGTTATGACTTTTACTGCCGCTGGTGGTCTTGCTGGCAACATGCTTACGGTATAGAAGCAGCGGTTCACGCACCAGGACCGATTTGAAATATCTGTCAGCAATTATTCCCAGCCACAGGTCATGTCCCACCTTACTCTCCGGGAAAGGCAGCGATTTCTCAAGCACATTGCGTCTGAACGCCATGCAGCATCCCAGGTAAGTGTTTTTGACAAGGTTGGACCACACCCCCTGATGAACGCCAATCCATTCAAAATATGAAGGTCGCAACAGATTCAGCTGGCTGTCAACCACCTTGCAGTCATGGATAGCCAGGTCAGCATCGGCCAGAGCCTGACACATACGCTCCACCTTACCGGGCAGCCAGACATCATCCTGATCACTCAGAAACAAGATGTCACCGCTTGCCTTTTGTAAGGCAAATTCAAAATTATGGGTAGGCTTGTCAAGCAAGAAATCAGTAACTACCGCAGACGAATCATGATGAACCACCTTGATCCTGTCATCATGAAACTCCTCTACTATCTTTAGCGTAGAATCCGATGAACCGTCATCAGAAACTATCACCTCATCATTATTGCCCAGTTGTGACAGTATGCTTGACAGCTGTTCACCAATATATGCCTCGCCATTGAATGTCGTAACACAAACGCTTATCATCAGGATTCCGAACGCTATTTTTTTGAATGCCGAATATACACTTCATTCCTCACCCGGGCAAGGACCTTGGCAGTATATTTTTGTCTGAAAACCTCATTTGCCGCCTCTCCCAGCCTACGGCAGAGGTCACGGTCAGCTATGAGTGAACGTATGGCCCCGGCAAACTGCTCGGGAGTATCGGCAATAAGACACGACTCACCGTTCACAAAATCAAGTCCTTCCACTCCTACCGAGGTGGTGATGAACGGGACGCTGACGGCGGCAGCCTCAAGAATCTTCATTCTCATGCCGCTGCCCGACAGTATGGGCACTATCATTATGGAACCTTGTATGGCCTGGGAAAGGTCATCCACGAATCCGCGCACGTTAACGCTTATGCTGTCAGACTCCACCCCGCTCCATCCGGCGCCTATCAGGTCCATTGAAAGGTTCTGCACGTCCTTAAGCATGGGAGCCACCATCTCAATGAACCAGGCCGCACCTTCGCGGTTGGGTGTATGGCTGCTGGAGCCGACAAATGTAAGACGTCCTTCATACTCCTTATACGGTTTCTCCTCTGTAATGACGGCTGCTGGTGATACGCAGATATTGGTCTTTACGCCATTCTCCTCCAGAAGAGTCTTGTCCTTGTCCGTCAGAGTAACCACCACATCATATGCATTCAGGCATGATATCTCAAACTCACGGCTCTCCTCATTAAGCCTCATTTCCCTTCTGGTGAGTTTCATGTTCTTAAAGAGCCTCTCATTCTTTATAAAGTGGATCTCATGCTGAATGAAGACCTTGAGGACATGGTCCGGGAAGCAGTCTACAAGACCTATTGTGGGATAGAACTCGGTCTGTACGATATCTATATCATATTTCTCTATCACGTCCCTGATAAACCGCTCCAGACGGCCCGACTTGTATATGCTTACCGAACGGATGGCCTTATCCACATACAGACGCCGGCTCCTGGGGGTAAGGTATGTCTGAAGTCCGCGTTTGAGCATGTTAAACATGAAATGGATATTGCGCATCTGGGTGCGCTGCATATACGGGATAAAACGGACCTCGGGCCACATCTCCGCCAGCCTTTCCATATTCTCAAGCCTGTTCTCCCTGTTCTGGTTGAACATGATGAAGACGTTATGCTCCCGCCTCAGTTCGTTGACGATACTGAACTGGGCCTGAGCGCCTCCCGAATTCAACGGATAAGGGAAAATAGCGGTTATTATGAGAATATTCCTGCGCTGCTTCATTTCAAGTCCACGGCATGTATCCGTTACATTTGTAGTCTGGTGTGACCTTTCTTTCCGATATCTGTCTGGCGGGCACTCCGGCAACTACGGCATAAGCGGGCACATCTTTTGTAACTACCGCTCCGGCTGCTATCACTGCTCCCTGTCCGATATGTACGCCCTGCAGGATCTTGGCCCCTACTCCAATCCATGCGTAATCATCAATCACAATAGGCCGGAACTTGCCGATAAAAGCAGGACTCGTGGCGTCATGACCGCCGGTTATGATATATACGCCCATAGAGATTGAGACGCTGTTGCCAATCCTGATTCCTCCGCGTGCATCAATAACGCAGCCGCGGCTTATATGGCTGTACTCGCCTATGGTCACCTTGTTGGGATTTATCCAATAGTTGGATTTCATGATGAAAGTGCCCTTGCCCATCTTTACGCCTATTGCCTTGAGAGTCCAACGGCGCAGTGTCCAGAACGGGATATGCGGCAGAATGTCATTAGGCAGATATTCAAGGACAAAACCTCTGAGCCCCCTGTAGACAGCGGTTCTATGTAAAAAGCCGGCCATTCCGCCCATGGGCTTTTCTGCATTCTTCTGAACAAAACAGTCCACATAACGGAACTCCTCCCCGGCATTGAAAATGCGCTGCAGCATCTCCCTGTCAAGGGCATCCTTGAGTGATGCTGCTTTTGAAAGGTCAAACAAATAACGTTTCTGCACATCGGCACGTATCAGGACACATCCCAAACTGAATGTCATACCTTTCTTCAGTTGCGAGACATCAGGGTTGGCCAACTGACAGCATTCTCCGAATGAGTTTATCACTATCCCGTTTCCAAAAAGGACCGATGCTCCTGTCTCAGATCCTCCAGAGAGCAGGTCCGACAGTGAATGGTCCGATACAAACGTGTCGCCCGCCATAAGGAATGATATCCAATCACCGGTTGCCTTGGCAATAGCTTGGTTCATGGCTTCCCACCGGTTTCCGGATTCACCGGAAACGCCGGCTACGATACACTCCACATCGGGCCCTGTCTGTGAGTGACAGCTCTCCACGCTCTTTCTCAGAAGGGATTCGTCAGCGCCTGCCACCGCAATGACAGTGACTTTTATTTTGTTCCTGGAGTTCATACTATCCATCTATCATTCTACGTACCGCGTTGCGTTCCACATCGGACTTGGGACCGAACAGGGCGTTGTCATACTCATAATCGGCAAATTTACAACTGTTGGCAAGCCTGAACAGGCAGAATGCGCCCACAAACAGGCAGAACAGCTTCCGGTTGTTGCCGTAATAAAAACACTTGATAAGGTCATACCAGATAACCCAGTAGCCAAAGAAGAAGAGCATGCTGACTCTCCTGGCCATAACGGCGAATTCCGACAATGAAAGGAACAGGAAGAGATACAGCATCAAGGCGTTGAGATATATGCGTGCATCGTCCCTGCGCTCCATAAGGTCATCATAATAGAGAAATACCAGCACCGATGTTATCAGTTTCTCAATATAGCCGAATGTTATTCCCGATGCCTGCTCGTCAAACATCTCCGTATACTGCTCAAACATCAGGCTGTAAACATTGTTTCCCCTGAACAGCAGTCCAAGGGTGCCCATGACAATAGGAATCCTGAGCAGATAGATGACATTGGCCACTACGATGAATCCCGCAAACCAGTATTTATTCAACTTGAGGTTGAATATGAAATAAAGGGGAATGAACAGTATCGAAGTGTAGTGAAAACAGATTCCGCCCGCCACCCACAGCAGATAGCGGCCAAACTGCCTTGTATTGATATACTCCAGTGCGTTCATGCACAGGATAAGCGCCATTCCGTTACGCAGCAGATTGCAGAATATCACGTTTCCCTCCAGACAATAGAGAATCATGAGCGCCAGAGGAATGTTGAATATCCTGTTACGGGTATAAAAACGGTATATCAGAGCCATCTCTATACCCAAATGACAGAAGGTAAAGAAATACCAATTGTCAAATATCGTCTTGAAAAAGAGATTGTAAAGGCCGAATACTACCGAAACCTTCTCAAAATTCTCGGTACCCCCGTGAACTATCTCATTCCATGTGCAGTGATCCCTAAAGAAATAGTAGTAGAACTCCCAGTCGCTCATAATCAGCCCACGCAGTCCGATAAAGAACATGAACATGGTTATGGAACCGGCTATGCTCCACTTCTTTGCCTTTTCATCTCCATAATGCCAGCATAACGCCAGAACACCCAGTAAAAAAGCAAATACTACATACGGAATGCTATAGGAGAACGAGGTTTCCATTTACCGCTTATCCGGTTTGGCAAAAAATTTCCGTCCCAACAGAACCCACAAAGTTCCCAGAACCAACCCCAGGAAACCCGCAAGCATAACCATCTGTGTCCTTGACATGCTGGATGCCTTGAGCGGAACATAAGAACTCTGGATTACGGCAAAAGCGGGAGTAGACTCCTGAACTCTGGCCAACGACGAATGAACCTGCATCTGAACCTGGGTCATGATGGAATACTTCTGGTTCATCTCATCCTCCAGATACTGTTCGGTCAGTTTGAAACTGGTCTGGACAACACCCTTGTGTGACTCGGAGAACGTAGTGTACTCCTGACGGGCCTCGTCATACTCCGCACGTGCAGTCTTGAGCAGCATCTGATAATAGTCAAGGTCTGTCCTGGCCTTCTTGGTACGATAGGCCACAATATACTGCTGAAGCCTGTTCTGTATGGTATCGGCCACGATGGCAGCCACCAGCGGATCCTTATCCTTGACCTGAATCGTCACTATGTCGGTCTTCTTATCGGTAAGACATCCCACGTTCTTGGCCAGATACAGAAACATGTTCTCCTCGGCCTTTGAGACGTTATACTTAAGCTTTACAGGTTGGGCCTTTTGTTTCTTTCTGAATATCAGCCCCTTTATTCTGGCTATCAGAGGCTCCTTGCCTACGTCATCCTTAAACACATGACGCTCATAGGTAATAACCGTATCAGAACCTGTCTCCATGACTCCGATCTCCCTTAACGGAAGCAGGAAATCCATAGATGCAAACAGATTGGGATAAATAAGCGGAGTGATGGCATCGTCCGAACCGCTCAGACTGCCCAGACTTCCAAGATTGGCACCGAATGACGATGCTATACTGGTAAGGCTACCCAATCTGGATGATCCGGATGAAGTCTCCGGGGCCAGAATGACTGACGCGGTATATGTTTTCTTGACACACAAAGCCACCACGACACCCAGCACGCCTGTCACGATGCAGAACTTGAGCAAGGTTTTCCACTCCTTCAGCACACTGACTGCCAGAGCTACCAAATCAACCTCATGAGTCTTTTTATTGGGATCTACGTTATCTTCTTTCATAATCTAAACCGCTTTTGGTTACCTGAGCAAAGTCACCATAGTCACGATCATGGTGGCAAGACTGGCAACAGACGTAGCTATTGAAACTGATTCTGCAGCCGACATACTCTGCTTCTTGGGCTTGGAAGGAATCACTATCTCACATCCAGGCTCTATATTACCCGATGAACCGGATCTTCCAACCTTGGTTACCGAACCGTTCATGTATACCACATATGTCTGTGACTTACTGGCCTGTTTGCCGAATCCGCCGGCATTCTTGATATAGTACTTTGTACCCTTGCCTTTCTTGTAGCTGACCGATGTGGGATACATCACGTCACCCGTAATCTTTACCGTAGTATTGATCTCAGGTACGATAAGATGGTCACCGGCACGCAGTATGATGTCATATTCAGACTTGGGATCTTCAATTGCCTTCTCCAGGTCAATGGCCACATCATAGTCACTACCCAGATCCAGTTTCATGGAGAGCAGAGTATCGGCAATTTCACGCGCCAGGCTGTTCAGTTCCTTCGAAGCCAGCTGCTGCTCATACAGTTCTACCTGTGATTTCTTAAGTGACTGCTCTCTGCGCAGCAGCTCCTCCTCATTCATCTTACGTACCAGTCGGGCACCTCGGGCGTATGCCGATGAGGATAATCCTCCGGCAATCTCAATAAGGTCACTCAGGCGGAAATCGGAATTGGTCTTGGAATACTCACCTTCAAAGTTCACGAATCCCGATACGGTAATGTTCTCGATCTTGTTTGCAACAGGACTCTTTCTTACCTGCACCTCATCATCGGGATGCAGATAGAAAGCAGTATCATCAATAATGAATCCGTTCTCAAGGGTGAATGAGAACAACTCGGACCTGACATCGGATATCTCTGTGGCATTGGGGTCATAAGCGCGGCGGAACACATCTATCTTGGCTACCGATGCCTCTCTGGTCAATCCTCCGGCCTGGAGTATCAGGTCCTTGATGGTGGTCTTGTCCGCATAGACATAGGTACCCGGGAATCTTACCTCGCCATTTATCTTGAATGTAAGTTTTCCCTCCATTTCACGCATACTGGGAATATACAGGACGTCCATCTTTATAAGGTCTACGTCGGGAGCGGAGCCCTCCATGATACCTTGCACGTCAACCGGAACCATCTCCAGTGACAGGTCCTCCTTCTCCCTATGCATGACCGCACGCTCCAGGAAAGCGTCCTCCTTGAGTCCGCCGGCCATTTCAATCAGCTGCTTCACGGTTCCGATAGAGGCACCCAGCTCATATTCTCCCGGGTGATTTACAGCACCGCGTATCTCAACAAGGTTGTTGAAACGCGCCACTATGGAGTCAACATACACCGAGTCACAGTCCTTAAGCATGAACGATCCTGTCTCCGACTCCTGTACCGTATGTACCGAATACTCCTCGCCGGACTTTCTGATAAGGCGCATCATCTTGGTATATGCGTCACCTGTAAAGCCGCCTGCATATTTTATAAGGTTATCCAGTGTCTCGGTAGACTTCATCTCAAAGTACATGGGACGTTTTACCCTACCGCTAATATTCACCAGACAGTCATACGGACCTACAAGGATGACATCATTGTCCTGAAGAGTCACGTTTGACACGTTATTGCCGTTTATCAGGAAATCATATACGTCGATGGTGGCAATCTCACTGCCGTTGCGGAACACCTTGATGTCACGCAGCGTACCCACCTCGCCTATACCGCCGGCTGCATACAGGGCGTTGAAGGCGGTTGCCATGCTGCTTATCGTATATGTTCCGGGCACCAGGACCTCGCCCAGCACCTGAACTACGATGGAACGGGTCTCGCCCAACGTAAGGGCCACGTTACAGTCCGAGAAATACGAACCCAGCTTTTCCTTGACGTACTCGTTGGCATCGGCCACCTTCATTCCGGCCAGATGTACCGGTCCTATACCTTCTATAATAACGGAACCGTCGGGCGATATCGTACCCTCTATTGCCTGCTGAGATGCGCCCCATACGTCTATGAAGACCACATCGCCCGCTCCAAGAATGTATTCACTGGGAGTAGCGATGTTAAGACTCGGCTCAAACGACAGCTCCTTATTGTTGAAAATGTCACGACCAAAAACCTTCTTCTTATCAATAAGGTTACGGTAGTACATTATCGAGTCTATATCAAAAAACACAATCTCATCATTGATTGATGAGACACGTTCCTTTTCGTCAAGATTGTTCCACTGGGATTCGGAACGGGACGAACGTATCATGTAGTTGTTACGTTGCCTCTCCCTTTCCTGAGACCTAATATTACCGGTCCTGACCCTGTTTCTCGTCTTGTCTGTCTGGCCGGTCAGGTTATCTGCCCCCAGCAGAGATTCCTGTGCCTGGTATTTGTTCCTGATGCGTACAATCTGTTCGGATGTAACGCCTTTCTTTGCCAACTCGGTTGCGATTGCCTGCTGACCTTTTCCATCCGCCCTCATTTTCATCACATACTCAATCACCTGATCGTCAGACATGGTCTGGGAAAAAACGTTGACCGAGCATAAAAGCGCAAGCAACAACAAGCATCTCTTGATTCTGAATCTCATATCGAAAGTGAATTGTTTTCTGAATAATTATTGTTCCTGATCCTTATCCCTGGAGAACATATGGTCCTCCGGAGCATCCAGGATCCGGGCAAGCCCGTTATAAAAACGTGTCCTGAACTCATTTGCCTGTTCATGACGTATATGAAGCCAGCGTATAAACCAGGATTTGGCAAACCATTCGGCCTGCAGCAGGACACTGGCACCCCATATCAGTACGAATGCGGAGATTACCACCGTATAGAACTGTGCGTCCACTCCGGCTCCCAGCTTTACGCTCACCTGCCATGAAGCTATCACCAGCAGATTAAGTCCTATCTCGCATATCGTGGTAGTCAGGTGACCAAAGCCAAGAGCAACCAAAAGATGGTGCAGATGGGTCTTGTCGCCCACAAACGGGCTTTTTCCGTTACAGATGCGTATGGTCATAACCCTCAGGGCATCAAATACCGGAAGGCTCAATACCGCCAGGGAGAACGCTATCATGCTCTGTCCCTCAACAACCGATGATCCGTTGACGCATCCGTTACCTATTGAACGCATCGCAAAGTATGACAGCAGAAGGCCCAGTGTCATGGTACCTGCATCGCCCAGGAACATCCTGGACCTCTGTCCGAACAGATTGTGTATCACGAACGGCAGTATTGACGATGCGGCACAGAAAGCCAGCACGGCATCCGACAGGCAATCGGCCTTAAGGAATTTGCATCCAAAGAAAAGGCATGCCATAATGCAGATTGAACTGGCCAAGGCATTCACGCCGTCAACCATATTGATTGCATTGATTATTCCCACACTGGCAAAAACGGTCAAGGCATATGACACCCACACAGGGAGCTGTCCTATTGACCACAGCCCTCCAAAGTCATCAATAGCGCATCCGGATGCCATGATCAGGGCTCCTACAACGATAATCTCCAAAATAAGACGGGTTATAGGCCTTAGGTCAGTCATGTCATCCAGCCAGCCTATGAAATACAGGATTGCCATTGAGCAGACAACCGGCATGAGTTGGGGAGCCATGGTATTCTGGCCGATGCAGCCGAACGATGCGCTGATGAGAGAGCCGGCCAGTATTCCAAAGAACACGGCAGAGCCACCCATAACAGGGATAGGAACCTTATGCAGCTTACGGGTTCCCGGATTGTCAACTACGCCCTTGATCTTGGCTACTTTCAACACCCAGAAATAAATCCACCGCACAGCCAGAAGCGAAGCGATTGACGAAATTATTATGATTGTGGCGTGACTCATTATTTGTATTACTTTCTTTTCAAAAACAATCTGATACAATACACCAAAGTACTGGCCAGGATCTTAAGGTCAGTAAAAACGGTACGGTTGTCAAGATATTCCAGATCATACTCCAATCTCTTGAGCATCTTGTCCATCGTATCCGTATAGCCGTTATGAACCGTAGCGTATGAGGTTACTCCGGGACGCATAAGATAGATATAACGGTAGTCATCGGTCTCGCGGTTGATCTGGTCTATGAAATACTGACGCTCCGGACGCGGCCCCACAAAAGACATGTCACCTATCAGAACGTTCCACAGCTGTGGCAGTTCATCAAGATGATAGGCACGCAGAAAACGGCCGAACGGCGTAAGATACCTGTTGCGCTCGGATTCAAGACGCGGAATGCCGTTTGACTCCGCATCAACACTCATAGTCCTGAATTTGAATATATTAAAGGGTTTGCCTTTGTAACCCACTCTCTCCTGTCTGTAGATTACAGGGCCGTCACCGAACATAAGTGCGACGAATATAACCAGATACAACGGCGAAAGGATTATCAGCCCCAGCAGGGAAAGCACTATGTCAAAAACCCTTTTAATTGAACGTTGGAACAACCCCATAGCGTCGGAATGCTCTTCACGTCCGGTTTTAGCGTAGTTCTGTATATCGTAGTTTAGCATCAGGTCTGATAATTATATTATATAAACGCGCACAAAAAGCAATAATTGTGTAGCATCGGGAAAAAATGTCAAGATTATCTTCTTGGGCATCGGGAATGATGACTACTTTTGTTCAGTTATCAGCTTACACACGCGTCCTGTTGGAAAAAGCCGCGCGAAGGTAACCATTTTAAACGTGACAAACTAATTTTTTCTATATGAAAGCATATGTATTTCCCGGACAGGGTGCCCAGTTCTCGGGCATGGGAAAAGACCTGTATGACCAGTTTGACTGGGCAAAAGAGTTGTTTGCAGAGGCAGACTCAATCCTTGGATTCAAGATCTCCGATATAATGTTCAACGGAAGTGACGAGGACCTGCGCCGTACGGATATCACCCAGCCGGCCGTGTTCATCCACTCAGTTGCTGTAGCCAAGTCACACGGTGCCGATTTCAAGCCCGACATGGTGGCAGGACACTCTCTGGGCGAGTTTTCGGCTCTTGTAGCCTGCGGTGCCCTCTCATTTGAGAGCGGCCTCAAGCTAGTTGCAAAGCGTGCAGGCGCTATGCAGAAATGCTGTGAGAAAGTGCCCGGCACAATGGCTGCCATCATAGGTCTTGCCGATGCAAAAATTGAAGAGATTTGCGCTGACCTGAATGCCAAAGGCATGGTGGTTGTTCCCGCCAATTATAACAGCCCCGGACAGGTTGTTATCTCCGGCTCAAAAGAGGCAATCGCAGCCGCATGCCCGCTTATGACCGAGGCCGGCGCCAAGCGTGCCCTCCCGCTCGTGGTTGGCGGTGCCTTCCACTCTCCCCTTATGACTCCTGCCAAGGATGAGCTTGCACAGGCCATCAGCGAGACTCAGTTCAACACTCCTATATGCCCCATCTACCAGAACGTGGACGCCAAACCACACACCAACCCTGATGAAATCAAGGCCAACCTGGTAACCCAGCTCAACTCTCCTGTACGCTGGACACAGAGCGTGCTGAACATGATAGCCGACGGTGCAGAGGAGTTCACAGAGTGTGGTCCGGGCTCCGTACTGACCGGACTCATCAAGAGGATCAGGGGCTAAGACATAATGGAGAAAGCCGTTATATATCAGATATTTACACGCCTCTGCTGCAACAGCGGCGGACAGAATATCCCTGGCGGCAACATTCAGGAAAACGGTTCCGGTAAACTGAACAGCTATACTCCCACCGTGCTTGACAACATCAGGCAGATGGGAGTTACTCATATCTGGTTTACGGGACTCATTGCCCATGCTTCATGCACCAGTTATAAAAAATACAGGATTCCTGCATCACATCCCGAAACCGTAAAGGGAGTTGCCGGCTCGCCCTACGCCATCCGAGACTATTACGACATAGATCCGGACCTGGC